>Ga0190271_10000613_pt1 | contig 18487 bp, 13 predicted proteins | sample Popmic356T_FD_133747 | JGI IMG/M metagenome (GOLD analysis project Ga0190271, IMG submission 133747) | Populus adjacent soil microbial communities from riparian zone of Weber River, Utah, USA - 356 T | ecosystem: Environmental > Terrestrial > Soil > Riparian zone | place: USA: Utah | collected...
CACGCGCGAGATAAAGCAGTGGGACATGGGCATCCGCCACATGAACGCCTCGAGCAACGCGTATCGCTACTACATCATGCGCAACCGCGGCCACATGAAGAACTACTACCGTTCCCTCGGCGTCTACAACCCCATCCTGTTCGGCGTGGGGACGGCGCTGACGTTCGTCAAGGAGCTGATCCGTCTGCTCTTCGTCGAGCGCACGATTCGCGGCACGTCGAGCCTCTTCCGCGGACTCCGCGACGGACGCAAGATCGCGCGCGACGTCGAGTGGCGCCCGATGCCGCCGCTTTCGGTCTCCGGGGACTCGCCTGCAGGTCGCTGAGCAGCATCTGACGCGCCGCGTGCGGGACGACCAGCGCAGACGCCGACCCGCACCTCGGTCGACACGCCGGCATCAGTGCGTCTGCGCGCCGGGTGCGATCGCTGAGGGCGCCGCCACGACCGCCCCTCGATCAACTCGGGTGTCACGAGAGATGAGCACTGCGATCGCAAGCAGGGCGATTCCGGCCGCGATACACCATGTGACGGCTGTCACTTCTGGGTGGAGCGGGGCTGACCAGGTGAGAACAAGGGTGAGTGCGATCTGCAGGGCCGCCAGGATTGCGCCGATCCATGGGCGCTCTGAGAAGAGCCATGCGAACGGCATCACCAGCAGGAGGATCATCCACGCATGCGAGCCCTGATGCACGAGGGCGCCATCAGGGCTGAACAGCACGAGCGCCCAAAGGATGAGCGAACCTACCGCAGCGAGCGCAAGCGCCACCGACCAGCGCGTCGGCGAGTCGATCTCCGAACCGCGGATCCGTCGGACGGCGGCGACGAGGAGGAGCGCGATGAGCGGCAGGATGCCGAGCGACAGCGCGATCGGCGTCTCGTAGAACTCGGCGGTCAGTCGTCGCTCGATTCCGTTCGACGCCCACAGATCCAGGCCCTCGAGGATCCGGAAATCGAAGGCGTGTGCCAAGTTCGACAGGCGAGCGTTCCAGAACTCTCCCGGGGACAGCGTCGAATACTGATCGATGAACGCCTCGACGAACGATCGTTCGTCCACAGGGATGACACCAGCCAGGTGCCACTTGAGCAGCCGATCTCCGGGCGGTGAGACGACCCGCTGGAAGTAGACCCATGGCGCGTAGATCGCGAGCGCGACGCCGACAGCGATCACGGAAGCGAGGATGCGGCGCCTCCACGTCCGCATCCTGGCCAGGAGCACAACCGCCAGTCCGAGAATGATGGGCAGCACGAACGCGGCCCCTCCGTGCGAGAGCATCGCGAACGCGGTGAGCGCAGCGGCGAGCACGAGGGCCGGCGTTCGAGGCGCATGGCTGCGGACCCCGACGACGAGCACGCCAATCGCCGCCACCGCCATCCCGCCGGCGAACAGCTTGGGCCACGTGTACAGCGTGTTGACCAGCATCACCGGCACGACCGCGGCAACGGCGATCGCCGCGACCGCGGCGCGCATCCGGAAGCCCACAGCCAGGCAGACGCAGACCGCGCCGAGGATCCACACCGACTGTGCCGCGACGCTCGCAAGGTAGTCGACGTCGTTGTCACTGAACACACCCCCCGACAGCTGCTGGATGAGCCACATCCCGGAGCGGACGAGCAGGATCACACCCGCCTGGAGAGGCGGCCGGTCACTCGGTAGCCAATCACCGATGAGGTACTCGCCACTCCCCGGCGAGACCAGCCAGGACGCGAGAATGGCCGGAATGCGGTTGTCCTCGGGAAGCGCCCAAGGAAGGAACCTCGTCGCCGATGCTGCGAACGGCATCCCGTCAGGGGATGGGCGACCGAGGACTCCGAGCGAGAAGGTCAGGACGCCTGCGGAGAGCATGACGATAGGGATGGCACCGGAAATCCGCCGGCGAAACACGGCACCGACGATGACCGCCGTGGCGAGGACGAGGAACGTCAGGCCGACACCTCGCACGACATCGGCGCCGAACGGCGTCGCAAGCAGCAGTGCACCCGATACTGCGCCGAGTGCGACCAGACCGCCAGCGGCCGCGATCGCCTGAGAGCCTGGAATCGTCAGGCGCACGACGAATGCACCCGCTCCCACGACCACGCCGACGCACGCGAGGGAGATGAAAGAGAGCAGCAGCAGGGAGATCATCCCTGATACATCTGGAATTGGGTCACGGGCGCCACCGTGGTTCCTTCGACCGGCGCCAGATACGTCGCCACCAGCCCTTCGGCGCTCGCCACCGAGCGGCTCGTGTACACGTCGTCAGCCACGCGTCCCCGGTCTGTCCAGCCCTCGGCGAGAAGGCCATCGAGCCACTGGTCGCCCTGGCTCACGAGTGAGCCGTCCGCGAAGAGGGAGCACGGCGACGGTGCGCCAGACTCGACGAGCCCAGGGTTCTGGGTCGCGAACTCGTCAGGCGTCTGCGACGAGGTGATGACGACCTCGGGAACGTCGACGGTCCAGCACGACGGCACCCCGTCGGCCAAACTCGGTGCGGGCGACGGCTCCGTCGTGACCGACGGCGTCGGCGACGCAGACGAGGGCATAAGTGACGTCGTCGGGGCCGATGGCGAAGAGCCGCGCTCAGCTTCGGGCACGCACCCCACGGTCATTGCCGCCAGCGCGAGGACGGCGGCGACGATGATCAGACGGCGTGGGCGCATGGCTCCCAGCCTAGGAGACCCGACCGATCGCGCCCACCCGCCCGTGTCGGTGGGCGGAGCCGCCTAGGGTATCCTTTTGAGGTTGTCTGGAAGCGACCGTCCAGGCGCCCAAAGCCGAGCGGGAGTTGTGGATATGGCATTCGAGAATGACGTCGTCGTCGTAGGCGGTGGCGGTCACGTGGGTCTTCCCCTGGCGATTGCGCTCGCGAGCCGAGGCAAGCGCACCACGGTGTACGACGTCTCCCAGCACGCTGTCGACCGAATCCAGCGGGCGCAGATGCCGTTCGTCGAGCCCGGTGCCGACGAGATCCTCAAGGACGTCGTCGCCAGCGGCATGCTGACCGCATCGATCGACCCCGCCGTCGTCGCCTCGGCCGAGAACGTCATCGTCGTCATCGGCACGCCCGTCGACGAGCACCTCAACCCCGACCCGAACGCGATCCCCCGCGCGCTCGCCACCTGTGCGCCGTTCTTCCGCGACGGTCAGCTTCTCGCGCTGCGCAGCACGATCTACCCCGGCGTCACCGCGCTCGTGCGGGACATGGTCGAGGGCCTCGGCGTCGACATGGACGTCGCGTTCTGCCCCGAGCGCATCGCCGAGCACAAGGCTATGACCGAGCTGTTCGAACTCCCGCAGATCGTGTCGGGGTACACCCCGGAGTCGATTGCACGCGCTGGCACCCTGTTCGGATCACTCACAGACCAGATCGTAGAGCTCACGCCCGAAGAGGCCGAGCTCGCAAAGCTGTTCACCAACACATGGCGCTACATCAAGTTCGCCGCGGTCAATCAGTTCTACATGATGGCGAACTCGAAGGGCGTCGATTTCGAGCGTGTCCGTGCGGGGCTCACGCAGGACTACCCGCGCGCACAGGACATGCCCGGACCGGGATTCGCGGCGGGACCCTGCCTCTTCAAGGACACGATGCAGCTCGCTGCGTTCAGTGACAACACCTTCCAACTCGGCCACTCCGCCATGCTCGTCAACGAAGGACTGCCGCTCTACATAGCCAGCCAGCTGGATGAGGCGCACGATCTGTCGGACAAGACCGTCGGCATCCTCGGAATGGCCTTCAAGGCCGGTTCGGACGACATCCGCTCGAGCCTCTCCTACAAGCTTCAGCGCGTTCTGCGCTTCAAGGCGAAAGACGTCCTCGCGACCGACCCCTACGTACCGGTCGGCATCGACTCGTCACTGCTTCCGCTCGACGAGGTCATCGAGCGCTCCGACATCCTCATCGTCGCCACCCCGCACGGAGAGTACCGCGACATCGTCACAGAAAAGCCGGTCGCCGACGTGTGGAACCTGCTCGGCAACGGGGTGCTCATTTGAGCGATCCCCGGGTGTCGATCGTCGTCCCCGCCTACAACGAAGGCGAGGCTATCGTCCCCTTCCTCACCCGAGTCACTTCGACGGTCAGCATCCCGTTCGAACTGCTCGTGGTCGTGGACTCGCCCGACGATACGACCATCCCCGTCGTCGCCGCGATCACGGACGTCGATCCGCGCATCCAGTGCGTCGTGAACACCCACGGACGCGGACCTGCGCAGGCGATCCGTTTTGGCTTCGATGCGGCGAAGGCTCCGACTGTCGTGGTCACGATGGCCGACGGCAGTGATGATCCACGTCAGATCGATGCCCTCACCGAATTGGTCGAGCGCGGTGTCGTCGTCGCCGCAGGAAGCCGCTACATGGCGGGTGGCCAGCAGATCGGTGGGCCCCGACTCAAGCGGTTCCTCTCCCGCGTGGCCGGCCGCTCCCTGCATCTGTTCGCGAGCATCGGCACCCGCGACGCCACGAATTCGTTCAAGGCTTACAACGCGGACTTCGTCCGCGAAGTGACGATCCAGTCCCGTGACGGATTCGAGATCGGCCTCGAACTGACCGCCAAGGCACGTCGCGCACGTCTCCCCGTTGCCGAACTGCCGACGATCTGGCTTGACCGCACCGAAGGCGAGTCCAACTTCCAGCTGCAGAAGTGGATTCCCAAGTACCTGCGCTGGTACCGCTTCGCGTTCGGCCACCCCCTGCCCATCAACGAAATCAAGAACGCTGCCGCAGGCGCGAAGGGAAGTAAGTAAATGGAAAAGGTCTTGGTCACCGGATCTGCTGGATTCATCGGCGGCTACGTCGTTGAAGAGCTGCTGCGTCAGGGCTTCGCGGTCGTCGGAGTGGACAACTACTCCAAGTACGGCCCGGTCAAGAAGTCCTACGACGACAACCCGAACTACGAGCTGGTCGTCGCCGACGTCCTCGACACCCCGCGTATGACCGAACTGCTCATGGACTGCGACCACTTCATCGCAGGCGCCGCGCTCATCGGTGGCATCTCGTACTTCCACACGTACCAGTACGACCTCATCGCTGCGAACGAGCGCATCATCGCCTCGTCGTGCGATGCCGCGATCGCCGTGAAGAAGGCGGGCGGCAAGCTGAAGAAGGTCACTTACATGTCGTCCTCGATGGTGTTCGAGTCGACCGACCGCTGGCCTTCGAAGGAGGGTGACGAGTTGATCGTCCCGCCGCCGATGTCGTCATACGGCTTCCAGAAGCTCGCGGTCGAGTACTTCGCCCGTGCAGCCAAGGGCCAGTACGACGTCGACTACACGATTCTGCGCCCTTTCAACTGCGTCGGCATCGGCGAATCGCGGGCGCTCGGCGACGTCGAGATCCACTCAGGAAATGTGCAGCTCGCGATGAGCCACGTGGTCCCCGATCTCGTCCAGAAGGTCTTCAAAGGTCAGGACCCGCTCCACATCCTCGGTGAGGGCAATCAGGTGCGCCACTACACGTACGGGGGCGACCTCGCCCGCGGCATCGTGATCAGCCTCAACCACCCCGCCGCGCTGAACACCGACTTCAACCTTTCGACCGCCGCCGGGCACAGCGTCGTCGAGCTCGCAGAGGTCATCTGGCGCAAGATCAAGGGCCCGGATGTGCCGCTCAACATCGTTCACGACGAGGCCTTCGAGTACGACGTGCAGAAGCGCGTCCCCGACGTGACCAAGGCCAAGGAGGTCCTCGGTTTCGAGGCGACCACTACGCTCGAAGACATGCTCGACGAGGTCATTCCGTGGATCGAGAACGCCATCGGCGAAGGAACCATCTGACGAAGATCGACGGCGCCGGGCCACGAGCCCGGCGCCTTCGGCTTTGCGGTACGCACGCAGAAGCGAATGAGGCGCCATGCGCATGCCCGATACGTCCCACATGAGGGACTTCATCATCCGAAACCTTCGGCGCGGGGGGATCTTCCTCGCGATCGGCGGGCTGGGCTTCGTCGTCGACGCCGTCGTCTACAACGTGCTCGTTTTCGGGGGCGGCGAGGGTCCCTTGTACTCGCAACCGCTCGTCGCGAAGACGATCGCGGTCCTCGCCGGACTGGTGGTCACCTACGTCGGCAACCGGCTTCTGACCTACCGCGACCGTAAGTCCGCAGTCAGCTGGGGTCAGGTGGCCCGGTATGGCGTCGTCAATGTCCTCGCCATCCTCGTGCAGCTCGGCTGCTTGGCGTTCTCGCGCTACGTGCTCGGCCTCGACAGCGTCCTCGCCGACAACATCTCCGGGACGCTGATCGGGCAGGCGCTCGCGACCGGGATGCGATATGCGCTGTACACCCTGTGGGTCTTCCCTCACTCCCCCGGCCCCGATCCGATCACCTACATCGAAGAGCACGCCGAGATCGACGAGCATCTCCACGATCCTCGGCCGTAGTCCATGACACGCTGACGCGCACCTCGTGATCGACACCTCACGCGTCAGCGTGTGGTCACCACGCACAGGCCTCCCGCGTCGTCGGATCCCAGTCGCAGGTCGACCGAGGAGTCCAGACCGCTCAGCTCGTTCATGCCGGCATCGGTGATCGGGATCTGGGCTCGAAAGCTCTGAACCCCATCTTCTTCCGCACTCACCCGGACTATGCCCGGGGTCGGCGCGTACACCGCCTGCGATTCCGGATCGATGCTCACCCATCCGTCGACGACAGGTTCGCAGTCACGAGGATCCGGCGTGGCACCGTCGACGGGTGTTGCGGTGAGCAGCAGATTCACCTGCGCATCCAGCAGGTCGGTCGGCGTGAACGGAACGGGCGTGTACTGGCCGCGCGCCACGAACGCTCGAACATCCGCCATCGTGAGCGTCGGAGCGACCGCTGCCGCCGGTGTCCGCCCGGCCAGCTCGGCACTGCCGTCATCGATGGTCAGCGCGGCCGAGATCGTGCGGTTCACTGTCTGCTCGATCGCCGCCTGTTCACGACCGGCGACGATCGTGCCGCCGGCGTTGTAGCCGGCGAGGACGAGGAGGATCACGGAAACGACAGCGGTGGCAGCCCTGCTCGTGCCGACGAGCCGCGAGAGCAGCCGGCCGATCAGGGGCGCGAAGAGGGCGCCGTAGATGTAGACGTACCGGCCGGCCGACGCGCTCTCGACTCCAAGACCCACACGCGTGTAGGCGGTCAGGACGGCGAACACGAGCGCGGCGAAAGCCAGGAAATAACTCGCGTCCAGGGCGCGCGCTCCACTGCGGCGCACGTCGAGGATGATGCCGAGCACGATCAGCAGGACGAGCGCCGGCGCGAGCCCCGCGGACGGGAGCGCCTTGCCAAGGCTGTCGACCAGGCCGTGCGCGACGTATTCAGGCATGCGCACCAGCACGTCGCCGATCGTCTGGGCACCGAACCCATCGGATCCGGTCGTTCCGCGGGCGAAGAGCAGGTACCACGTGCCGTATACGAGGGCGAAGGATGCCGCCACGACGAGCGCTTTGCGCCATCCGTGACGAACGGCGATGAATAGCATCACCGCCAGGGCGATGGGCAGGCCCGTGCTCGCGAAACCGACCCCCGCCAGCAGCAGGACCGAGATCCCCGCGAGCCGCCACGGCGGGAGCGACGGCCGCATTGCCAGCAGCAGCGCCGCGATGCCGGTCGCGAGCGGTGCGATGAAGCCGATCTGGAAAGCCCAGAGGGTGTTCTCAGTCCCTGCGGCGAGCAATCCGAATACCAGAGCGACGAGAAGGACGATGACGGGAGAGTCGTCGAGCCGCATCATGAGACGCCAGACCATGTGCACGACGGCAAGGTGTGCGAGGAGTGTCAGGGCGAGGTACGGCCAGTACGAGTGCAGGCCGACGGCTCCCTTCACCAGCGTCGTGAGCAGCTGCGGGAAGAAGCTCAGGTGACCGTTATGGGGTGCCAGCAGGCTCCATTCGGCACGCTCGGCGAGGAAGTCCCACTCGTCATAGAAGAACCACTGACCTCGCGCGGCGATCACCATCACGAGCCCGACGAGCGCCAGGCTCACCAGGTGGGCGATCATCCACTTGCGCGGGATCGCCACACCACTCACGTCGGCTGCCGGCTTCGGTGGGGAGAACGCCGTTGTCTGCGCACTCACTGGCGAACCGCGGTGACACAGCCGATCACGGGGTTCACCCCAGAAGGCGCATTGATGGCGTAGACGCATACGTTGTGAGGTCCGGGCGTCGCAGCCACGTTCACGCCGAACGCATGGGCTCCGCCGAATCCGGGGAACAGCGTTGCGAGATCGCTGCGGGGGACGTCGGCTCGCCCCGAACCGGCGAACTGACCGTCCACGTAGATGTGCACGTCAATCGGCTGCGCGGTGTCAGGGTCGACCGCGTACCCGTAGACGCCATAACCGGCACCCACCGTCTGAACGTTCTCGAGAGCGCCGACAGGGAGGCCGCTCACCGTCGTGGTGAAGCATCCGAGCTCGGTGTTGACCGTGCCGCTTCCGACGTTGATCGCATACGCGCATACGCGATGGGTGCCCGGCGGAGCGGGGAAGCTGATCCCGAAACCGTGGGCTTCGCCGTACTCGTCGGGGATGGCCGAGACATCGGTGCGGACCACATCGGCGCCGCCGCCGCCCGCGAACTTCCCATCCATGTACACATGGACCGCCACCGGGTCGGCAGTGTCGAGGTCGTAGGTCCAGCCCCACACTCCGATGGAGGCGAATCCAGGCTGACCGTTCTCGACAGCGCCGACCGGGCTGCCGCCCACCTGGATGGTCCGGCATCCGATCTCTGTGTTCGCGGAGCCGGACTGAGTGTTCAGGGCATACACGCATACCCGGTGGGAACCGTTGTCTGCCGGAATCGTGAACGAGTACCCGTGGTCAGGGCCGTATGTGCCGAAGACACCCAGCTCGGCGCTCGGCGCATCGGCGCGAACACCCGCCGCGAAAGCTCCGTCCATGTACACGTGCAGCCAGATCGGGTCCTTGGTGTCGGGATCGACAGCCCAGCCGCTCATAGAGATCTTCTTCAGACCGGTCGTGGCCTGCGTGACGGCTCCGACGGGATCGCCGCCGACAGTGACCGATGCGCAGCCGAGCTCCGTATTGACCGAGCCGCTTCCGACGTTGAGCGCGTAGACGCAGAGGCGGTGAGAGCCCACGGATGCCGGCACCGTGAATCCGAACCCATGATCGGCACCGAAGCCGGGATATGCCTGCGCCACGTCGCCGCGGGGGACATCGGCCCGATAGCCTCCTGCGAACGCGCCGTCCAGATAAACGTGAAGCCACACCGGATCCGTGGTGTCCCGGTCGAGAGCGTATCCCCACACGCCCACGCCTCCAGGCTGGGTCTGGGCGTTCTCGAGCGCACCGACGGGGTCGCCGCCGCCGACGCGCACATTCGCACATAGCAGTTCGGTGTTGGAGCCGCTGCCGACATTGAGCGCGTACACGCAGACCCGGTGTTCGCCAGCGGGCGCAGCGAAGGTGATCGCGAACCCGTGATCGGCGCCGAGACCGAAGCGCTCGTTCACGTTCGGCCACGGCTGGTCGGCCGCCGCACCGGTCACGATATTGCCGTCCATGTACACGTGGACCGTCACAGGACCAGACGTATCGGTGTCCACCACCCATCCCCAGATGCCGATCCCACCTGGGGTCGCCTGCATGTTCTCGACGGCGCCGATCGGCGAGGAGTCGGTAGGTGAGCCGAACCAGTCGTAGTAGGTGCGCCAGAAATTACGATTGCCATACGCCGAGCAGCCGTCGCCCGATCCATACAGATTCGCGAGTGCCGCGGCGTTGGGCTGGTATGGCGTGTAGATGTACAGATTCGCCGTCGCCTGATTGCGAATGTTCAGCGTCGTTCCACCGCACGACTTGTCGGGGTTGTACTGCACATACGAGTTCCCGATCTTGTAGTTCCACGAGGTCGGGTACTTCGCGTACTGGCGGAACTGCCATGCCGCTGAGTAGATCTGGATGAAGAAGCCCGAGTAGGCGGGATCGCAGCCCTGCGGAGTGTCCGGGCAGTTCGCGCCGGTCGCATACTGGTAGCCCCTCGAGCTGGGGTTGGTGACCAGCGACTGCTCCTTCTGGATCAGCACGATCAGCACCTTCGGCGAGATCCCGCAAGCCTTGGCCACCTTGGCGATGATCCGAGCTGCGGACTCGTTTGCCTCTCCGGCGTATGCGTCACACTGATTGTCACCCGCGTCGGCGCGGTTCTGAGTCGTCTGACGGTAGTTGGCAAGGCACGGGACTCCGTCGTGGGGTGTGCAAGCTGTGCGAGCGAAAAAAGCCTGGATGTCGGCCTCACCCATCGAGTTCGCGTCGTAGAAATTGGCGTCCGATATGAGATATTCCGCGTTGAAGGCGCCTGCAGGCGCGGCTTGGGCGGTCTCGGCAGGTGGCGCCATCAGCAATGCGACAGTCGCGATGAGAGCGACAGCGCCCGCGAGCAGCCTACGGACCGCCATGGTGAGCTCCTTCGGATGGCGCGGCAGAGCCGGCTCTGAGGCTCTGCCACTAGAGCATAGGCGCCACTGCGGCTGGAGCTTCGAACGCCGGGCCGTGTCGCATCTCAGCTCTCTGCGCCGGGGAACACGGTCTTCTCCCACGTCTCCATTTCGGCGATCACTCGGAGGAGGTCGGTCGTCGAGCCATCCGTGACGGTCTGCGCGTGCTCATCGCCCGGTCCCGGCGAGACGCTGACGTTGAACGCACCGGCGCGGGGGAACGTCGGGCCCGCCCCGCTGAAGCCCACCACGACATCAGCAAGAACGTCACTCCAGTGGGCTCCGCCGTGGACTTCGACGCACTCCTGGCCGAGGTCCAACAGTGCGGCCCGGGTTTGTTCGACCACGGCCCGATCGGCGTCTCCTGTCAGCAGCATCCATCGCAGGGACGGCCGCCCGGTAGCCGGCCCTTCGCCAACGACAGGACGCTCGCGCTCCACCTGAGGGTCGGTGACCACGATGGGAACCTCTGGCGAATACCAGAGCGGTCGCATGCGACTGAGGCGCATACCGATGTCGAGATACCTCTCCGGCTCGGGTGACGGCATCCGGCCCGCCCACCTGCGGAAGAACCGCACGCGGTTCTCCGAGTCGCGGGCGCTTCGACCGGCGGAGCTGCCCTCGGGGTGCACCGCGATCGATTCGCGTACGAGAAGGAATCGATCGCGCGGATCTCGCAGCATCCGAAGGCAGAGATCGACGTCCTCATATCCGTTCTCGAACTCTTCATCGAATCCGGACGCATCGACGAGATCGGCGGCACGCATCACCATCACTGCTGCGGTCACTGCCCGGAACGAGAGGTTGGTCATCCTGTCCGCATCGTCGCGGGGGTGCCCGGCCAGGAAGTGCCATGGGAGAACTCCCTCACCGAGGAACATGGTTCCGGCCGCCTGGACGCGATTCGTCGCCGGGTAGAGCAGCAGCGGCTGTGCACCGCGCACCGTCATGTCGTCGAGTGCCGCAATGAGAGGAGCCCGCCATCCGGGCGAGAGCACCGCGTCGTTGTTGAGCAGCACGATGTACTCGCCGGTCGATTCGGCGATCGCCCTGTTCATTCCGCCGGCGAAGTTCGTATTCACACTGCAACGGACCAGGCGCACTCTCGGCTCTCCGAGGAAGACGGCCGTCAGGCTGCGGAACACCGCGAGACGCGAGCCGTTGTCGACCACGATCACTTCGATGTCGCCTTCGACCGGTTCGGCGAGCGACGCCCGCACGGATTCGACGGTCATCCGCCAGTCTTCGAAGGTCGGAACGAGCACCGAGGTCCTCCCCGGAACCCGCTCGCTCAATCCCTTCCGCACCGCCGCCCAATCGACGTTCGACGCGGTTCCGGCATTGGGCGTGCGTCGAAGACCGCGATCGACGGCCCTCGTCATCTGCTGAACCGCCGCCGTCGCGGTGAGGCCTCCGGGTATCCGAGCCTGCACCCGCCCTTCCAGCAGATCCTTCAGGTAGTCGCGCGTGGCCCCGATCGACCCGACGGGGTCCGCGATCAAGGGGGACGTGGAAGATCCGCGCTGACCGCCGTGGATCAACCAGCGTTCGCGGCCGAGGTGATCCTCGTCGTCCGTGTTGGCGTGGGGATCCCACCATTCGGGCTCGATGAACGGATGGATCGACAACCCGGCAGCGCGCCCCGTGGCGATGTAATGCCTGCGTGCCTCGGACAACGACCTCGGCCGCTCCGCCTCGGGCAGCTGTGCGCGATAGTAGGGCAGATCGAACAGGCCCGCCCGCACGAAGTCGCTCGTCGGGTCGCGCTGCTCAGCGGACAGCGCCGGAAACACCGCACCCCCCAGGTGACGGGCACGTTTCACAAGGGTCACGATTCGCACCACTTCGTCGGGATCGACTCGCGGTCGGTCGCGAGCGTCGGGTTGTCGAGGAACGAGCATAGCGGGGCGATAGCGGGCGCGCCTGATGCGCAGGGTCTCGCCCACTGATCACCCAGGGTCCGCACGATAGAATCCCGGGGGCCCTGACGAGCCGACCGCTGACGCCCCGACGCATGATAGGCGACGAATGACGCAACCGCACCCCACGACCATCGTCGTGCCGCTTTACGGTGACCCTCCCACCGCCGTTCGCTGCATCGAGAGCGTGCTGGCGCACGTGGATCTCTCGTTCCACAACCTGCTCATCGTCAACGACAGCGGGCCGGAAGCCGACATCATCGAGCAACAGGTGCTCGCCGTCGTCGGCGACGCGGTGGGCGTCACCTACGTCCGCAACGCGACAAACCTCGGCTTCGTCGCGACCTGCAATCGAGCGGTCGAGGAGCTCGACACCAGCGACAACGACATCCTGCTGCTCAACAGCGACGCGGAGGTGATGGCGGGCACGGTTGACGAGATGTCGGCGGTCCTCCACCTGTCGGAGAAGCACGGCATCGTCACTGCCCGCAGCAATCACGCGACGATCGCGACCATTCCGTACCGAACCCGCTCGGGCCGGGAGGCGGATGCAGAGCGTTCCCGCGAAGTCTTCGCCGCTCTCGTCAGCGAATTGCCGCGCTATTCGATCGTCCCTGTCGCCCATGGCTTCTGCTTCCTGGCTCGCCGATCGCTGATCCACAACTACGGTCTCTTCGACGATGCGTTCGCGCCCGGGTACGGCGAGGAGAACGACTTCTGCCTGCGGGTGAACGACTACGGATTCTCCTCCGTGATGGCCAACCGGGCGTACGCCCACCACGAGGGCGAGAAGAGCTTCTCAGCGCTCGATCGTCGCGCCATCCAGGATTCGCACGAGCGGTTGCTGGTCAAGAGATACCCCCACTTCCAGAGCGCTGTCGCACACTACCTCCAAGACGGTGTCGACCCGATCGACTGGTTCGCCGACCTTCTCGTGCCGGCCGACGAGCCGCGAAAGGTCCTCATCGACCTTCACCACATGTCGCTCATCTACAACGGCAGCGTGCAGTACGCGCTGAGCTTCTTGATGCACCTCAAGGGACTGCGGGCACAGGGAGCGCTCGATGACATCGAGTTCGTGGTGGCGACATCTCCCGAGGCGATCGATTTCTTCCAGCTCGAGTCCTACGGCCTCCGGGTGGTCTCCAACGAGAACCTCGACGAGATGTTCGACCTCGGACTGTCTCTTGCCCCGCTGAACGCGTCGCATCAGATCGAGAGACTCGATCGGTATTGCGTGCGGTGGGTCGCATCATTGCTGGACATCATCGCGATCCGTTCGCTGCCGCTGTTGGAGAGCGACTACAGCAGGCGCCAGGTGGTCATGGACTCACTGCGGTTCTCCGACCGCGTGATAGCGATCAGCCAGTCGACGATCGACGACGCCGCGGCCTACTTCCCTGCCGTCGCGGAGTCGTTCCGTGCGCGCGCGACGGTCATCCATCTGGGCGTCGAGCACCTCTCTGTCAATGTCCCCGACTCGGTCTTCGATATCGGTGAACGATTCACGAAGCGACAGCGGGATGCCGTGCGTACAGGTGATTACGTGCTCGTCATCGGCAATACATTCCGCCACAAGCAGGTTCGCGAAACGATCAAGGCGCTGACGGGCGCGCCGCACACGGTCATCGCCTTCGGCAGCAACGCGGCGGATACCGGAGACAACATCGTCCACCTGCCGAGCGGATACCTGACGGATGCCGATGTCACGGCTCTGTATCGCTCCGCGTCGGTGATCGCCTATCCCTCCGCGTACGAGGGCTTCGGGTTGCCGATCGTGGAGGCAGCGGTGCACGAGAAGCCGCTGGTGCTCTTCAACACCGAAGTCGCGCACGAGGTGGTCGATGTGATGGGACTGTCGAAATCGGCGGCGTTCTTCGACGACTTCTCCCGTCTCGGCGAGGCGATCGAGATCGCGCGCTCGCTTCCGACCCCGCACCCTGCTCATGTGCGCACGCTGACCGAATACAACGCGGCCGTTCTCGCGGTGGTTCGTGAGACGCTGGCCGAGCCGGCCTCGCTCGACCACTTGCGCCGGCGTGGTGCATACTTCCGGTCGGCACGCGGCTATGCGCTCGCCGAGTCCGCGAAGGTCGCCCACCTCCAATGGCTGCTCTCGCGACGATCATTCCGCGTCGCCGAGGTGATGGTCAAGCGGCTCGAGTTCCTTCGTCCACTGGCCCGCGCCGCCCGGGGCGTGGTGCGCCGAACCCCTATAGACGCGGACTGACCGTGCTCGCCGTCCCCGAGGCCACCACCCGAGCGGTCCGATGCCGGCGGATAGACTTGGCGGACCGGTCCAGACGCCGGCGGCACCTGCGCGCTCGAGGGCAAGAACTCAGCTGACAGACGACGAGAGAGAAGAAGATCCGTGACTGACGAACGGCGCGCAGCGCTCATCACAGGCATCACCGGTCAGGACGGCCGCCACCTCGCAGAATTGCTGCACGAGAAGGGCTACGAGGTTGCAGGTGTCATCCGCGGACAGAGCAACCCCCGTCGAGCGACGATCGAGGCGCACCACCCGTACGTCACTCTCATCGACGGCGACCTGACCGATCCCTCCTCACTCGTGCGGGCCGTCGAGACCATGAATCCGACCGAGGTCTACAACCTCGGCGCAGTGAGCCACGTCGGCTTCTCGTTCGGCAGCCCCACCCTGACCGCGGATGTCACGGCGAAGGGCGTCCTCAACGTCCTGGAGGCCGTGCGGATCACCGGCCGTGCCGAGACCACCCGCGTTTACCAGGCGTCGACATCTGAGATGTTCGGCGGGCTCGATTACAACCGCCCGGGATCGGGCTACAACGAGGACTCGCTTTTCCACCCTCGGAGCCCCTATGGTGTCGCGAAGCTCTACGGGCACTGGATCTCGCGCAACTATCGCGAGAGCTACGGGATGTTCGTCTCGTGCGGCATCCTCTTCAATCACGAAGGGGAGTATCGCGGGCCCGAGTTCGTGACGCGGAAGATCACGCAGGCGGTCGCCCGGATCGACGCCGGACTGCAGGACTACGTCGAGCTCGGCGATCTTTGGCCCAAGCGCGACTGGGGCTACGCCGGGGACTACGTGCGCGGGATGTGGCAGATGCTCCAGCACGATGAGCCTGACGACTTCGTTCTCGCATCGGGAGTGACCCACAGCATCGAGGACTTCCTGGATCGGGCATTCGCCCTGATCGGCATCGACGATTGGGCGCCCTATGTTCGTCGTCGCGAATCGCTCGTGCGACCCGCTGAGGTCGACATCCTTCTCGGCGACGCCTCCAAGGCGGAGAACGTGCTGGGCTGGCGTCGCGAAGTGGACTTCGCCGGGCTCGTCGAACGGATGGTGGCATACGACCGCTCGATCGCCGCAGTCGAGGCCGCCACGCCCGCGTTGTCGTGAGGATCGTCGTAACGGGCGCCGACGGCTTTGTCGGCTCGCACGTCGTCGACCTCGCCGTGCGAGCAGGTCACGAGGTGCACGCGATCTACCGGGCGATGCCCGCGACGCGACGCGACGACCTCGGCGGTGAGTGGGCGGCCGACCTCATCCAGGAGTGGCCGATCGACGAGACTCCGGACGGAGTGATCCACCTCGCCTCCCTCGCCGCGGTCGGGCGCTCGTTCGATGCACCGCAGGAGTACATTTCGGCGAACACAGCCATCATGACGAACCTCGGCGAGTCGCTCCTGCGCGGAGGCGCCGGGGACACGCGGGTCATCGTCGTCAGCTCGGGCGCGCTCTATGCGACCGCCGCCGAACCGTGCGACGAACGACGCGACCTTGCTTTGACTTCGCCGTACGCGGTGAGCAAGGCTGCCGTCGAGCTCCAGAGCAGCTACTACCGTGCGCGCGGTCTCGAGATGGTCGTGGTGCGCCCGTTCAACCACATCGGCCCAGGACAGGCGCGAGGGTTCATTCTGCCTGACCTCGTCGAGGCCGTCACGGGGCTCGGCGATGCCGAGGCGTTGCAGGTGGGAAACCTCGATTCACGCCGGGACTACACGGATGTGCGCGACGTGGCCCGCGCATATCTCGACCTTCTGGTCGCGCCGGCGGTGCAGGACATCTACAACATCGCGTCCGGTGTGTCAGTTTCGGGCAGGGAAATCCTCGGGGAGATCTGCCACAACCTCGGTCGCGAGGTGCCCGAAACGATCGTCGATCCGGCGCGACTGCGCCCCAACGACCCGCCGGAGATCATCGGCGACGCTTCGCGCATCCGCTCAGATCTCGGCTGGACCCCGGTGATTCCGCTTCAGACCTCCGTACGCGACTTCCTCACAGCGTCCACGATTCTGCCCCCCGAATGACCCGGCTGATGCGGGCATCGACTGCCACACGGCGTCCTCGGATCTACCCCCAGATAGGATTATCGGCGCTATGACTGCGCAATTCGACCCGACAGAAGCACGGACCTCGCGGTTCACGCGACTGGCTGAGTTGCCGATGCAACCCGTCGGCTCCTTGGCCGACGGCGGGTTCGCGAAGCCCATCATTCAGATCTTCCGTCATCGAGAGATGCTCGACCTGCTGATCCGCCGCGATCTCAAGTCGAGGTTCAAAGACTCCAGCCTCGGGTTCGTGTGGACACTCATCCGACCACTGACTCAGCTTGCGATCTACTACGTCGTGATCGGCCAGTTCCTGGGCGCGGCTCGCGGCATCGACGACTTCGCGATCTACGTCTTCGCAGGTCTGACCATCTACGGCCTCTTCAGCGAGATCGTGCTGGGCGGAGTCGGCTCCGTCGTCAACAATGCCGGCCTCGTGAAGAAGATCTACATGCCGCGAGAAGTGTTTCCGCTCGCGTCCGTCGGCGCCGCCCTCTTCAACTTCTCCATCCAGATGGTCGTCCTCATCGGCGCGACCTTCCTTGTCGGCGCCCCGCCGTGGAGCGCGGACGTGCTCTACGCGATTCCGTCGATCCTGCTCATCGTCGTGTACGGAACCGCATTCGCCCTTCTGCTCGCGGGTGTCAACGTCTACCTGCGCGACACCCAATATCTGGCCGAAGTCATCATGATGTTCCTGATGTGGGCATCGCCGATCGTCTATACGTGGACCATGGCGGGCGACATCCTGGGTGGCGGACTCCTGTTCGACATCTATACGGCCAACCCGATCACTCTCGCCGTGCTGGGATTCCAGGAAGCGTTCTGGAGCGCCGGCGACTCGAGCCAGTTCCCCGACAACCTCCTGCTGCTCATGGGCATCGCTCTGGTGATCGGTGTCGTCTTGCTCCTCGCATTCCACCAGGTCTTCCGTCGTCTCCAGGGAAACTTCGCTCAGGCGTTGTGATGGCGCGAATCCCGCGTACCCCATCAGTCAGAAAGCCATCCATCTCATGCAGCCCGTAGAGCGCGTCGCGTCCGACCCGCCCGTCGTCGTCGACGTGTCCGACGTGTCCAAGCGGTTCGTGGTCCGCAAGGACAACTCGCTGAAGGAGCGACTCGTCACCCTGGGCCGCGCCGGCCGTCGCCACAGGGAGGATTTCTGGGCGCTCCGCGGCGTCACGACATCCATCCGAGCCGGAGAGACCATCGGACTAATCGGCCACAACGGCTCTGGCAAGAGCACTCTGCTTAAGCTGATCGGCGGAATTCTCGAGCCGAGTTCCGGCCTGATCACAGGGCGTGGACGCGTCGCGGCATTGCTTGAACTCGGCGCGGGCTTCCATCCCGATCTGACCGGACGCGAGAACGTGTTCCTCAACGCCTCGGTCCTCGGGCTCAGCCGCGATGAGACCGAGCGACGTTTCGAGGAGATCGTGGCTTTCTCAGGCATCGCCGATTTCATCGACACGCAGGTCAAGTTCTACTCCTCCGGCATGTACGTCCGGCTCGCCTTCGCAGTGGCCGTGCACACGGACCCCGACATTCTCATCGTGGACGAAGTCCTCGCGGTCGGAGACGAGGCGTTCCAGCGAAAGTGCATGGACAAGATCCGCAGCTTCCAGCGAGAAGGACGCACGATCATCCTCGTGACGCATTCGATGTCACAGGTGGCTGAGCTGTGCGACCGCGCGATTTTGCTGCATCACGGCAATGTCGTCGTCGACGGCGAACCGAACGATGTCATACCTCGATTCCGCGATCTGCTGGAGCAGCAGCGCCAAGACGACCTGAATGAGGGCGTGCGCACTGACGACGACCCGACTC
>Ga0190271_10000614_pt1 | contig 18472 bp, 17 predicted proteins | sample Popmic356T_FD_133747 | JGI IMG/M metagenome (GOLD analysis project Ga0190271, IMG submission 133747) | Populus adjacent soil microbial communities from riparian zone of Weber River, Utah, USA - 356 T | ecosystem: Environmental > Terrestrial > Soil > Riparian zone | place: USA: Utah | collected...
ACCTCGAACGGGCGAACCTCTTCGTCTGATCACGTCAAGCCCCGGCATTCCCCCTGCGGTCGCTCCTAAGATCGGGCTGATGTCCGAGAAGGTGCACCGCATTCATTCGCTCCCCGACGACTCTGCCTGGGTCGGGGGCCTCCCCCCGGTCGGCTCGGACGAGCATCCGACGACCGTTCGCGCGCTCGATCGCGTGCTGGCGATCCAGCGTCCCGTCGTGCTCGCGCATCTGCGCAGCATCCGGCTGCGGCATCCGTCCGCCCCGCCGACGGAGATCGTCCGGATCCTCGAGCGCCGCTACCTCGCCGCGGTGACGACGGGCGGCGCCGCCGTCGGCGCCACGGCCGTCGTACCGGGCATCGGCACCGGCGTCACGCTCGCCTTGAGCGGGGTCGAGACTCTCGGCTTCCTCGAGGCGACCGCGCTGTACGCGCAGTCGGTGGCCGAGGTGCACGGCATCCCCATCGAGAACCCCGATCGCGCGCGCGCCCTCGTGCTCGCCCTGATGCTCGGCCAGGAGGGCGTCGCACTTGTGTCGCAGCTCGCGGGACAGGCGTCTGGAAAAGGCACCTCCCGCGACAAGTACTGGGGCGAGCTCGTCACCAAGACGATCCCGCGCGCCGCGGTGGGTCCTCTCGTCGATCAGCTCAAGAAGAGCTTCACGCGCCATTTCGTCGTGCGCGGAGGTGCGTCGTGGATCGGCAAGGCCCTCCCGTTCGGCATCGGCGCGGCGGTCGGCGGAGCAGGCAACAACATCCTCGGCAGACGCGTCCTGGTGAGCTCGCGACGGGCTTTCGGCATCCCGCCCGCCGAACTCCCCCTCGAGCTCGAGCCCCGAGCCGGAGCGGCGCGGCTGGAGTACTCCGCGGGTCGCGGCCTCCGCCGCGCGGGCGGTGCGGTCGTCGGGGGACTCACCCGCGGTGCGCAGGCCGTCGGTTCGGTCGGCCGCCGCGGCAGCAAGAAGGACCGAACGGATGCCGCGGCATCCATCGGTCCATCGATCGATCCCGACGATCTCGGCGACGACTGACCAGCCCGGGCGTACCGGCTGAGGCATCCCGTCCTCGCCCGGGCTGGGCGGCTCGGCGCGCGCAACTAGCCGTCGCCTCAGGACCCGAATACTCTCGATCGCATGGACAGCACCCTCGCCTGCCTCGCGGCATGGATGCCGCGGCAGCGCTGGTACGCCGCGAAGGGCAGACCACCCAGCCTTCGCCTCGTCGCCTGGTGGGACCTGCCCGCAGCCGATGCCACGGTGCGCACGTTCCTGATCGCAGACGAAGGAGCGCTGCCGGTGGTGCTCTACCAGATCCCCGTGGTCGCCCGGGCGACGGCGGCCGTCGACGCGCACCCCGATCACATCATCGGCAGCCCCGAGCCCGGCACGACGTTCATCGACGGACCGTTCGACCCGGCTTACACCAGCGCGCTGCTGCGCCTCATCATGGAAGGCCGTGAAGCGACGGGACCCGGCACCGTCGTCGTCGGTCGGCCGTCGCATCCGTTCACCGACGCGGTCCCGAGCACGGCATCGGTTCTCGCCGGCGAGCAGTCCAACACGTCGCTCATCTACAGCGCCGCGGATGGCGGAACCCCTGTCATCTGCAAGGTCTTCCGCCAGCTGCACCCCGGCCTGAGCCCCGACATCGAGCTCGCCGCCGCACTCGCCGCGGCCGGCTCGCCACACGTGGCACCGGCGATCGGGTCGATCGAAGGCCGCTGGCCAGACGACGCGACGGCACAGGGGACGTTCCAAGGCTCGCTCGCCTTCGCGCAGGAATTCCTGCCGGGCGTCGAGGATGCCTGGCGCGTGGCGTTGCGCGCGGCGGCCGCCGGTGAGGACTTCAGCGGGCCGGCCAGGGCGCTCGGCGCCGCCACGGCCGAGGTCCACGTAACGCTCGCCAAGCTCTTCCCCACCCGTGCCACGCTTCGCGAGGATCGGGATGCCGTGGCACGCTCGTGGAGCCGCCGGCTCGCGATCGCGATCGCCGAGGTCCCGGCGATGGCGGAGTGGCGCGAAGCGATCGATGCGGTCTATGCGCGCACCCGCGAATCCGAGTGGCCGGCGGTGCAGCGCATCCACGGCGACTTCCACTTGGGCCAGGTGCTGCAGCACCCCACCCGCGGATGGGTGCTGCTCGACTTCGAGGGCGAGCCGCTGCGCCCGATGTCCGAGCGCAGAAGGCCCGACCTTCCGCTTCGCGACCTCGCGGGGATGCTCCGCTCGTTCGACTACGTCGGCGGCTCCATCCGGCTGGATGACCCGAACAGCTCGGCCGACACCGTACGCGAATGGGTGCGGACCGCTCGGCGCGGGTTTCTGCAGGGTTATGCCGAAGTCTCGGAGGTCGACATCGAGGCGCAGTTCGATCTGCTGCGCGCTCTCGAACTCGACAAGGCCGTCTACGAGGCGATCTACGAGTCACGCAATCGCCCGACGTGGGTCTCGATCCCGCTGCGCGCCATCTCGCGGCTGGTCGAGCGTCCGGCTGCGGTCAGCTGAGCGGCCCTGCGCGCGGGGCTCAGTCGTCGAGGTCGGCTTCGTCCTCGATGTCGTCCTCGGGCTCATCCTCGGTCGCTGAGGCGTGCCAGGTGTCCCACGAGGCCATCAGGCCGGCGATCGCCGCGTGGAAGCGGTGCGTGGCCGTGCCATGGGTCGTGTCTCCGAAGTAGCGCGTGACCCACTCCGTCAGTCGCTCGACCGCCCCAGAGTCGCGAAGGACCCGCTCCGTCTCTTCGACGACCATGGGAGCGGCCTCGGCGTCCAGCCACTCGCACGCCGAGAGGTACCCGTGCGTGTCGACGAGGGCGGCAGGGTCAGCCGGGCGTGTGATGAGCAGAGGCCGACCGGCCGCGAGCCGGTCGTAGACCATCGCCGAGATGTCCACGATCGCGACGTCAGCCGCCGCGAGCTGCCAGCCGAGTTCGGGGCCGTCGTCGAAGATGTGCTCGGCGCCGGGGTCGGACCGGTTGGCTGCGGCCAGCGCCGCGATGATCCGCTGGTTGGCGGCGCCATACGCATGCTGCACGACACCTGAGCGCGGGTGGGGACGGTAGATCACGCGGTGGCGCTTCGTCGCGATCAGCGCGTTCACGAGCGCTTCGCCGTGCGTCACGATGGAGCCGTAGTGCGCGGACGGCCGGTCGCCTTCCCACGTCGGCGCGTAGAGCACGACGGTGCGGTCGTCCGGCGTGTACGGGAGGGCTCCCGAGTAGTGATCCGCCTGCGGCCGGCCGATCTGGATCGTCCGCGCGTCCAGGTCGTAGTCCCACAGCACCCGCGAGAGTCGATCTCGAGCGGCATCCCCCGCGATCAGGGCGTAGTCGTACGCCTTGAACTGGTTGGTGGTCATGTAGCTCTTGTCGGACTCGCCGTGGTTGATGAACACGTGCCAGCGACGTCCGTAGCGGAACATCTGGAAGTTGCGGGTGTTCTGGTTGACGTAGAGGACGACCCGGATGTCCTGGTCCGCGATGAAGCGCTCGAGGTCGCGGATGGTCGGGACGAAGGCGACTGGCGGCGCGTCCTCCGCCAGAAGCGCCTGCGCACCCGTAGCCGAACGGCTCAGGACCACGACGGGCCAGAGCTTCGAGAGCTCGGCGAGAGGCTTGTACCACTGGCGCATCTGGTACATGTTGACGGCGCCATCGGCGAAATAGACGGCCACCTGGTAGTGACCGATCGGATGGTCGGGCCGGACCGCGAGAGTACGGCGGACGTCCTGCACCGCCGTGCGGTGGGCCAGGGCCTTGCGGAGCACTCCGGTCGCTCGACGTACATCCGTAACCAGTCCCACCCCTTCAGCCTACCGGCGGGCCGACATGCCATGATCGACGGATGCAGTCGTCAGAGCCGGGGCGCAAAGACGCGCCCGCCGTCCCGGACGACGCGGGCGTGAGCTTCGTCATGCCGGTGCTCAACGAGCGCGACTACCTGCGTCGCGCCGTCGAGACGGTGCTCGCACAGGAGGTCGACGGCCCGTTCGAGCTGATCCTCGCCCTCGGCCCGTCAACGGACGGGACGACCGATCTCGCACAGCAGATCGCCGCAGGCGATGACCGCATCGTGCTCGTCGACAACCCAGCCGCCGACATCCCCATCGGCCTCAACGCGGCGATCCGCGCGGGCCGCTACCCGACGATCGTGCGCGTCGACGCGCACTCCGAGCTGCAGCCCGACTACACCGCCAAGGCAATGGCAGCCCTCACGCGAGTGCGCGCGGCCAACATCGGCGGCGTGATGCACGCCGATGGGCGAACGCCTTTCCAGCGGGCGGTCGCGCGTGCCTACAACTCCCCCGTCGGGCTCGGCGGCGGCGCGTACCACGGCGGCACGAACGAGGGCGAGGCGGAGTCCGCGTACCTCGGCGTGATGCGGCGGGCGGTCCTCGACGAAGTCGGGCTCTTCGACGAGTCGATCCGCCGAGGCGAGGACTGGGAACTCAACCTCCGGATCCGCCGCGCGGGATATCGCGTGTGGTTCGATCCCGCACTGTCGGTCACATACTGGCCGCGGGAGAGCTGGACGCGTCTCGCACGTCAGTTCCACGCCACCGGCCGCTGGCGCGGCGAGCTCGTGCGCCGCTTCGGCCGAGGCAACTCGCTCCGCTTCTTCGCACCGCCTGCCCTCGTCATCGCGATCGCGCTGAGCATCGTCGTCGGCATCCTTCAGCTGACGGGCGTGGTCTCGGGATGGTGGTCCTTGGCGGCATCCGTCGTCCATCTTCCCGTCCTCGCGTACATCGTGCTCATACTGGTCTGGTCGATCGGCCCGGGCGGGGGGCGCGGATGGCGCGACAAGCTGTGGACGCTGGGAGTGCTGCCCACGATGCACCTGACGTGGGGCGCCGGCTTTCTCGCCGGGGTCGCGCGAGGCGCCCACGACACCGTCGACACCTCACGGCTGGGCGACCGCAACACGCCGCTCCCGTAGCGGCACCGCCGTTCGCCTCAGGGAGCGCTGCGGTCGACGTACCCCTGGTCGAGGATCCGATCGACCACACGCTCGGCCGCGTGGCCGTCGTCGCGCGCGTTGAACTTCTCCCGCCACACCGCGTACTTCTCGGCGAAGCGCGCCGGATCGCCGTCGACGAGCTCGGCGACGAGCTCCTCCTGCGAGCGGACGATCGGTCCTGGGGCATGCGCGGCGAGATCGAAGTAGAACCCCCGCAGCTCGCCCCGGTAGTGCTCGATGTCGGGCACGAGGAAGTACATGGGCTTGCCCGTGACACTGAAGTCGAACATGACCGACGAGTAGTCCGTGATGAGCGCATCAGCCGCGAGCAGCAGGAGCGAGGTGTCCGGGAAGCGTGTGACATCGACGACGCGCGTGCCGGCGGCATCGCGTCCTTGCAGGAGCGTGCGGGAGTGGCCGCGCACGAGCACGACGGAATCCGTGGCCTCGGCGAGTACTGCGGGATCGAGGAAATCGACCATCTCGGACCGATCGTCGCGCCACGTCGGCGCGTACAGGAGCACGCGCTCTGCCGGACGGATGCCGAGCGCCCGTCGAATCTCGGAGGCGTCACCGGTCGTCAGCACATCGTTGCGCGGATATCCCTCGACCCAGACCGGCCGCGTCAGGAACGCGTAGGCCTTGCCGAGGATGCGGGCCGCGTACGGGTTCTGCGCGAGGAGAACGTTCCAGCGCCGCGCTTCACGCGCGACTGCGGCCATGCGACGCGGATCGAACCCCGGGCGGTGAAGCGCGAGCCGCTTGAGCGGTGTTCCGTGCCACGTCTGCAGCACCACCTGCCCTCTGCGGCGCTCGAACCGGCGACGAAGCCAGTCATTGACCACGAGCAGACGGGCCGATCCCCGGGCCCGCCACCAGTCGGGGCTGCCCTCGACCACCGGGATCGCCCCTTCCGGAATCCGCACCGAGAGGTCCACGACGCTCCAGTAGCGCGTGACGTGCGGGGCTCGACGCGCGAGCTCGCGGTCGATCGCCAGCGGATTGCAGCTCGCATTGCGGCCGTAGAAGCTCTCGAAGAACACGGCGTTCTCGAGTCCCTTGGGGCGGGTCGCGTAGCGGCGCTCGAGAGCGGCCTGGGCCTCACCGGAGTCGTACGCCGGGTCGATCGGCGGACCGATGCGGACAGTGCCGCCATCGAGCGACGCGCGGAGGGTCCCCAGCTGTGCGAGCGCCAGCGCACTGGGCAGATCGATCGGCTCAGCGCCCGCGGGAGGCTCGATGACCAGGGCGTAATCGCCCGTGGGCAGTGGCAGCTCGGGCCCGTCCCAGCGCGCGGCTCGCAGCGGCAGCACGGCCCGCCAGGCCGTGCCATCCGCGCTGATGAACGCGGCGGCGTGCGCACGCGGACCGACCAGTTCGATCGAGGTGGGCTGTGGCCCGTCGCCGGACAGAATCAGCGCAGCGCCCGTGTCATTCGAGAAGCGCGCGTCGGTCATGCCGTTCCTTTCTCACGGCCGAGCCCGGCCAGAATCGCACGGTACACCCGGGTGGTGTTGTCGCCGTCGCGGTGTGCGTGCACGCGCTCGTCAAGCCGGCGTGCGCGCTCGAGCGCGGCATCCCGCACCGCATCGTCGCCCAGCAGGGCATCGAGGCGCGCCGCGGCGCCCGCCCAATCGACGACGACGTCGTCGCCCGCGACCTCGGCGTAAGTGCCGTAGAAGCCTCGCCGGCGCGCGTAGGCATCGACGTCCGGCGCGAGGAAGACCACCGGAAGTGGGACGAGCGACGAGTCGAAGATGAGCGACGAGTAGTCGGTCACCAGCGCGTCGATGCCCGACAGCAGCGGCGTCACATCGGCCACGACATCGCTGCCGAGCGAGCGCACGCGCTCGGTCACGACAGGTGGGCGGTAATCCCCCGCGCCGAGCGGATGGGAGCGGAGGAGCAGCACGGCATCACGACGCTCGAGCACGTCGAGGATCGCGCGCCACTCGCTGTCGGACGGCACGGCGGGATCCGGCTCGCCATCCCGCCACGTCGGCGCGTAGAGCACGAGGCGGGACGCGGCGTCGAGGGGTCCCGCGGCGGCGTCGATCCGTTCGCGCGCATCCGCGCGACGCCCTTGGGCGCTCCCCTGCGACAGCACGTCGACGCGGGGCTCGCCGGTCATCGGGACGTGCTCGTCCGGCAGCCCGAACGCCGACTCGAGGCGCCCGCGCGCGACGTGGGAGGCGGCGGGGAGCACCCCGATGCGGCGCGCTGTCCGGCGGTACGCGATGCCCAGCACTCGACGGGCAAGGGACGACAGGATGCCGTGCCCCAGCATCGCGGGCGGCCGCAGGGTCTCGGCGGAGTCGAGCCCGATGCGCTTGAGCGGAATTCCGTGCCACAGCTGCACGACGAACGCGCCCGTGACGGCGTAGCGATTCACGTCGCCGAAGCCGTGCGTCACCACGACCACGCGCGCCCTCGCCGTCCGCCAGAAGCCACGCAGCGAGTGCTTCGGAATCGACGGGATGCCGAGGGCCGCGGCATCCCTCTCCTGCTGAGGAGTCGCGACCAGCCAGACGGACGGGTGACCGTGGTCACGCGCGACCTGCCACAGGGCGAGCGCCCCGTCGGCGATGCCCACGGCACAGCCGAAGACCCATTCGTCGCCCCGGCTGCGAGGGATGAGAAGTGTCGCGAGACGTCCGGCCGCATACAGCGGAAGTCGGGCCAGCTTCGCCGCGTTGCCCGCGCCGAAAGAGAAGGACGCCACCCTGCGAGCCTATCGCGGGGTGGCGTCCTGCTCCGGCGCCGGGGGGCTACTCGCCCAGTGTTCCGAGCGTCACATCGGTGGTCTTCTCGACGTCGCCGCGCACGTAGGTGAGCGATGCCGTGCTGCCGCCGGCGAGGGCGCGAACCTGCGCCGTCAGGTCGGTCGCGTCCGTGATCGGCACGCCGTTGAACTCGACGACGACATCGCCCTCCTGGAGGCCCGCCGCCGCGGCGGCCCCTCCTTCGACGGCTTCCTTGATGTAGGCGCCGGTCGTCGTGGAACCCTCGATCGACGCCGCAGGAAGGACATTGGCTCCGAGAAGACCGTGGGTGGCCACGCCGTTCTCGATGAGCTCACCGGTGATGCGCTTGACGATGTCGGACGGGATGGAGAATCCGACGCCGATCGAGCCCGACTGTCCCGCCGAACCCGCCGTCGCGATGGCGACGTTGATGCCGATCAGATTGCCTTCACCGTCCACCAGTGCGCCGCCGGAGTTGCCCGGGTTGATCGCCGCGTCGGTCTGCACGACGGCGATCGAGATCGTCTCGCTCGACTGCGGCGCCAGCTCGCCCTGACCGAAGTCGAACTGGAACGGACCCTCCTGGCCGTTGTCCTCGGGCGGCGCCTCACCGTCGGACTCCTCGGATTCGGGGGCTGCCGAAGAGGCGATCTGGATCGAGCGATTGAGCGCGCTGACGATGCCGGTCGTTACGGAGTTCGACAGGCCGAGGGGCGCGCCGACGGCCATCGCCGCATCGCCCACGTTGAGCTTGGACGAAGAGGCGAAGTCGATGGTGGGAAGATCCTTCGCACCCTCGAGCTTGATGACGGCCAGGTCGTACATCGGGTCGAGTCCAACGATCTCCGCGTCGTAGACGCTCCCGTCGGCGGTCGTGACACGCAGGGTCGCATCGGACGTCGACCCGTCGAGCGTCACGACGTGGGTGTTGGTCACGACGTAGCCGTCCTCGGTGAGGATGGCGCCGGACCCCGTGCCGCCACCGGAATCGCCAGACGCCGAGATCGTCACCACGGCCGGCACGACCTTCGCGGCGATCGCGTTCGTCTGGCTGACCGACTCGGTGTCGTTGACGATTACGGTCTCAGGGCCTGCTGCCGGCCGATCGCGGGAGTCGCCGAACAGATCGATGCCCGCCACGGCGCCGCCGAGGCCCGCGGCGCCACCGACGATCGCGGCGGCCACGACGAGCCCGACGACCTTCCCGGCGCCCGACTTCTTCTTGGGCGCCGGTGCCTGCGAGGAGCCGCCCGGAGGCACCGACCCGCCGGTCGGGGGCTGACCGCCGAGGGGAAGCGTCGGCTGAGACTGGGGGGCACCCGGCGCGTACGAGGATGCGTAAGGCTGGCCGGCGTACTGGGGCTGACCGGCGTACTGCGGCTGGCCGGGGTGGCCGCCCTGCTGGGGTGCGCCGTAGGGCTGCTGCGGCTGGGGAGCCCCGTACGGCTGCTGCGGCTGGCCCGGATATGCGCCGGCAGGGCGACCCTGCGAGGGCGCCTGCCATCCGGCGGGCGCCTGCGGCTGTGCGGGCGGTGCGGGCGGCCGCGGGGGGACGTCGTTCCGGTCTGCAGATTCTGTGGGGCCTTGGCCCGTGGTGTCGCTCATGGGTGCTCCTTCTCGACAAGCGCTCTCACTGTGTCGCGAGTTGCTGTGCGTTTCTTATGGGCCCGTTGGGACTCGTCTATGCGAGTAGCGTGAGCCGGATGCGAGTCATTCCTGGCGCCTGGAGACGCACGGCTGCGGGAGCGGGCCTCATCGGCGCGGATGGCGTGGCCCGCCCCACCATCTTCGCGGAGATGAGTGCACTCGCGGTGCACACGGGCGCACTCAATCTCGGGCAGGGCTTCCCGGATGAGGACGGACCGGCGGAAGTGCTCGAGGCCGCACGCGAGGCGATTGCGCACGGGGTGAACCAGTACCCGCCGGGTCGCGGCATCCCGGATCTGCTCGCGGCGATCGCGGAGCACCAGCACCGCTTCTACGGGGTGTCGCTCGATCCGGCACGTGAAGTCCTTGTGACCGCCGGCGCCACAGAGGCGCTCGCGGCGTCTCTTCTGGCGCTCATCGACGGCCCTGAAGACGAAGTGGTCGTGTTCGAGCCCTTCTACGACTCGTACGCCGCAGTCGTGGCGCTTGCGGGCGCGCGGCTCGTCACCGTCCCGTTGCGCTGGCCGGATTTCCAGCCTGACCTCGATCAGCTGCGCGCCGCGGTGACCGACCGCACGCGTGTCATCCTCGTGAACGATCCGCACAACCCCACCGGTGCGGTCTTCACCGCCGAGGTCCGCAGTGAGGTCGTCGCGCTCGCGAACCAGCACGATGCGGTCATCATCACCGACGAGGTGTACGAGCACCTCGTCTTCGGCGGCCCCCACGCTCCGATCGCGACCATGCCCGGCGCGTGGGAGCGCACAATCTCGATCTCGTCGGGTGGCAAGACGTTCTCGACCACCGGGTGGAAGATCGGCTGGGCGACGGGACCTGCAGATCTCGTGGACGCTGTCCTCGCGGTCAAGCAGTGGCTCACCTACGTCAGCGGCGCTCCGTTCCAGCCGGCGACGGCGACCGGGCTGCGCCTGCCGGACTCCTACTTCACCGGCATCGCCCAGACGCTGCAGTCCAAACGCGATGTGCTCGGCGCGGGGCTTGTCGCGGCCGGGTTCGATGTGTCGGTGCCCTCCGGCTCGTATTTCACGGTCGCGGATGCCGGGCCTCTCGGAGCGACGGATGCCGCGGACTTCTGCCGCGCGCTCCCCCAACGCGCCGGGGTCGTGGCGATCCCGCTCACCGCCTTCACCACGCCCGAGAACAGACGCGAGTACGCCACCCTCGTGCGGTTCGCCGCCTGCAAGCGCGTCGACGTGCTCGAAGAGGCGGCTGCGCGCCTGCTGGCGCTCGCCGGGTGATCTCCTCCCGCGGCGGCGAAGGCCTCAGCCGCGCGGGACGACCGTGAAGCGCCGCAGGGCGAGCGAGGGGTTGACGCGGCGGACGCGCTCGATGGCATCGGGATCAAGATGCGCGACGGCGAGCCCGGTACCCGTGCCGACGGCGGCGACCTGCACTCCCTGCGGATCGATGATCATCGAGTGCCCGACGCCCAGCGGCGGCGGGTGGTCGGCCGCGGCGACGTAGACGGTGTTCTCGATCGCCCGCGCATGGAGCAGCGTCGACCAGTGGTGCTCTTTGAGCGGCCCTCGCACCCATTCGGCGGGGATGAGGAACACGTCGGCGCCGGCGTCGACGAGGAGCCGTGCCACCTCGGGGAACCGAAGGTCGTAACAGGTCATGAGCCCGAACCACAGTCCTCCGACCTCGAACGTTTCGGGCGTGTCGAGACTCCCCGGCTCCACCCAGTCGGACTCCCGCTGACCGAACGCGTCATACAGGTGGAGCTTCCGGTACGTCGCGATGACTCCAGTGGCGTCCACGGCGACCACGGTGTTGCGTACGCGCCGCTCGTCATCCGCCTTCTCGAGCAGGCCCGCGACGACGGTCAGCGCGTACTCGGACGCGAAGTCCTGGAGCGCGCGTGTGAAAGGGCCGTCGAGGTCCTCGGCGTTCGAGCGCAGGGACTCGTCGAAGGGGTCGACGAAGTAGCTCGAGTACTCCGGGAAGACGACGACACGGGCACCTCGATCGGATGCCGTCGACAGGAGTTCGGAAATGACGGCGAGGTTGGCCGCGGCATCCGCAGTCGGCGAGAACTGGGCGACGGCGATCGGAGTGGCGTTCATGCCCCGCCCTCCTGTCCGCGCCGGAGGCGCAGCAGCACGGGAGCCACGATCCAGAGAACGGCGATGAGGAGACCCAGCGCACCACCGATGAAGAGGGCGGCGTCCGTGCTCATCACCACGTCGAAGACGAATGCGACCACGCCCGCCACGAGCGCCCCGACCGTCACGAGGGCGGTGATGAGCGCCGCGTGGCCGTACAGGACCACTCCGCGCTTCATCCGTTGCTGGAACACACCCCGATGCAGGGCGACCGGTGCGAGCGCGATGATCGCGCTCAGGGCGGACACCACCACCAGGACGAGGTAGAAGGTGCGCTGACCGTCCGAGAGGTCGGCAAATCCCGGCTGGAAGGCGAGAGCCAACAGGAACCCGCTGAGGATCTGCGAGCCCGTCTGGAGCACGCGGAGCTCTTGCAGGACCTCGATCCAGTTGCGGTCGGCGCGCTCGTCCTCACTTTCGTCGCGCCCGTCATCGACGGCGTCGCGCGCGCCCGTCCCACGCGGAGAAGTCATGCTTTCATCCTCGCGTGAGACGTGCAGGCCGAGCAAGCGGACGCGCCCCGTGTCGTCGAGCACTCGAAACGCGTGATAGAGTTTCTTCTTGTGCCGCGGGGTGGAGCAGTTCGGTAGCTCGCTGGGCTCATAACCCAGAGGTCGCAGGTTCAAATCCTGTCCCCGCAACAAAACGAAGAAGGCGTCCCGATGGGGCGCCTTCTTCTTTTCATGTCCGGACCGGGCCTTTACCTACGCCCGACTGCCGCGCCTCGCGCACCCGCACCTTATTCGGGCGGGTCGATCACCGCACTCAGCTCACCCAGAAAGCGAGTGACGACAGCGAGTTCGTCATCGTCGTACCCCTCGGTGATGCCGCGCATCCCGCGAAGCCGAGCGCCGAAGTGCTTGTAGAAGTCATCCCGCGATGCCTGTGTCAGCACGACGACGCGCGCGCGACGGTCGTGCGGGTGCGGCCGGCGCTCGAGGTGCCCCGAAACGGTGAGGCGATCGAGCAGCTTCGTCGTCGAGGCTGTAGAGATCCGGAGGTGCTCGGCGAGATCATGGGGGCTGACGATCTGGCCGCGCTGTTCGCGCATGATGAGCATCCGCAGCGCAGCGACATCCGTCGCGTTCATGTCCATGTCGCCCTTCATGCCGCTGTGCATGCGGTCCATGGCATCACTGACGGCCTGGATGGCCCTCAGGACGCCCATGACCGAGTGGTCACGGGGCGTCAGCGGTTCCCAACGCTGCGACATGTAGACACTTCCTCCCGTTCACTTGTATCATCGACCACACCAGATTGCTAGATAAACTAGTAAAAACCTCAGGAGGGCACCTCAATGACCGACACCGATCATGTCGTCCTCTTGGACGACGACGGACGTGAGATCGGCACCGCTTTGAAGAGCAGCGTGCACGGGACTGACACGGCGCTCCATCTGGCATTCTCGTGCCACGTCGTCAACAGCGACGGTCAGGTGCTCGTGACACGCCGCGCCCTGGGCAAGACGACATGGCCGGGCGTGTGGAGCAACTCCTTCTGCGGCCACCCGCGCCCCGCCGAGTCGGTGCTGTCGGCAGTGCACCGGCGCGCAGACTACGAGCTCGGGATCAGCCTGACCGAGATCGAACTGGCACTCCCCCTCTTCCGCTATCGCGCCACCGACGCGAACGGCTACGTCGAACACGAACTGTGCCCGGTCTACACCGCGCTCACCCACGACGACCCCAGGCCCAACCCGGGCGAGATCGTCGACACGATGTGGGTCGACCCCGCCGACCTCGCGGCATCCCTCGAGGCGACGCCCTGGGCGTTCAGCCCGTGGCTGGTCCTCCAGGCGGAGCAGCTGCATCTGTTCGACCGCACGTCGCGTCACGAGCGACGACGAGCATCGTGATCCCACTCGCAGCAGCCCCCGCGGCGGCGATCGACGACGCGATCGCCGAGGCGATCGGGCGCATCCAGACCCGGTCCGCCTCGCACGGCGGCGCGTTGAGCGCTCTCGGCGATGCCATCGGCCGCGCAGCGGGCGGGGGCAAGCGATTCCGACCTGCTCTGGTCGCAGCATCCTTCGAGGCGTGCGGTGGGTCGAGCGCAGACCAGCCGGGCCTCTATCCCGTCGCCGCGGCATTCGAACTGCTCCACACCGCGTTCGTCGTGCACGACGACGTCATCGACCACGACACCGTTCGTCGCGGGATCCCCAATGTGGCCGGAGAGTTCCGGCTCCGGGCGCGCACACAGGGCGCCGATGCCTCGGGAGAGGCGCTGCTCGGCGACGCGGCTGCGATCCTCGCCGGAGACCTGCTGCTGCACGAGGCGGTCCGGCTCGTCGCACTCGCCGAGATCGGGAGCACCCAGCGCGAAGAGCTGCTCGGCCTGGTCGATGACGCGGTCCTGATCTCGGCGGCCGGTGAGCTCGCCGATGTCGAGAACGCCGTCGCAGGAGCCTGCGCCGATCCAGATGCCCTGCTCGCAGCCGCCCACAACAAGACGGCCGTGTATTCGTTCACCGCGCCGCTGTGCGCGGGCGCTGTCCTCGCGGGAGCCCCCGCGCCCGTCATCGCGGCTCTCGAGCGCGCAGGCGGGCACCTGGGACTCGCCTTCCAGCTCGCCGACGATCTCATCGGCGCGTTCGGCTCACCCGCTCAGGCGGGGCGCCCCGCGGGCGGCGATCTTCGCGAAGCGAAGCGCACGCCCCTCATCGCGCTCGCTCGCGAGTCGGCATCGTGGGATCGCGTCAGCGACGCGCTCGCCGTCGCGCACACCGGCCCCATCGCCGTGAGCGAGGCGCAGCAGGCGCTCGTCGAGAGCGGTGCACGCACGCGCCTGCTCGCGCTCATCGACGGGACGCTCGCAGAAGCGCGGGACGCGGCATCCGACCCCGCACTTCCCGCAGCCGCTCGCGCCCTCGTGGGCGAACTCGCCCATGCCATCGCGGAGCGTGTGCCATGACCTCGAGACGCTCGACGGCCGGCGTGACCGGTCTGGACCTCTACGACCGCACGGCACAGGATGCCGCAGCCGCCGTCATCGCCGCCTATTCGACCTCGTTCGGCCTTGCATGCCGCATGCTCGGGCCGCGCGTGCGCCCGCATGTGCGCAATGTGTATGCCCTCGTGCGGGTCGCCGACGAGATCGTCGACGGCCCCGCCGCGGCGGCCGGCCTCGACGCCGACACCGAGCGGCGCGTGCTGAACGAACTCGAAGCCGAGACGCTCGCCGCGATCGATCGAGGCTTCAGCTCGAACCTCGTCGTCCATGCCTTCGCCCGAACGGCACGGGAATGCGGCATCGGAGAGGACCTCATCCGACCCTTCTTCGCGTCCATGCGCACCGACATCACGACCGCGAACCACGACGGCGCCTCGCACGACGCCTACGTCTACGGCTCGGCCGAGGTGATCGGGCTCATGTGCCTTCAGACATTCGTGAACGCCGGCGCTTCCGCACCTCGGCATCCGGCACCTGAACTCGTCGGGGGTGCCCGTCGCCTCGGCGCAGCGTTCCAGGACGTCAACTTCCTGCGCGACCTGGACCACGATGCCGGCGAGCTCGGCCGCGACTACCTCGGAGCGTCCTCGCGCGCCGAGGTGCTCGCGCGGATCGACGCCGACCTCGCGTGCGCGGCCGCCGTCATCCCGAGCCTTCCCGCCGACTGCCGTCGCGCCGTGACCGCTGCCCACGACCTCTTCGCCGAGCTTGCCGGCAGGCTCCGCCGCGATCAGCGCCAGGCGACGCGGGTGAGGGTTCCCAACCCCGTCAAGGCGGCCCTCGCGGCCCGCGCCTGGATGGGCTTCTCGCCGAGGGGTGCGCGCGCATGACCCGTGTCAGAACTCCCCGTGAGGCGGGGCGCGCGGTCGTCGTCGGCGGCGGCATCGCGGGGCTCGCGACGGCCGCTCTCCTCGGCCGCGATGGATGGGATGTCTCGCTCTTCGAGGCCGGGGACGATGTGGGCGGGCGTGCGGGCTCGTGGCAGTCCGACGGCTTCCGCTTCGACACAGGCCCCAGCTGGTACCTCATGCCCGAGGTGTTCGAGCACTTCTTCCGCCTGCTGGGCACCTCGGCCGCGGAGGAGCTGGATCTCGTCCCCCTCACTCCCGCGTACCGGGTCTATACCGAGGGCGAGGAGGCGCCGGTCGACGTCGTGTCGGGCCGGGATGCCGCCACCGGTCTGTTCGAGAGCATCGAGCCCGGCGCAGGAGCCCGGCTGGACGCGTACCTCGACTCCGCCGCGGATGCCTACGACCTCTCGATCACACGGTTCCTCTACGACTCCTACGAGACGACCGCAGCCCTGCGGGACCCTGAGATGCTGCGGCAGCTGCCGCGGCTTGCGCCGCTCCTGACGCGTCCGCTCGCGTCGTACATCGAGCAGCGGTTCACCGACATCCGGCTGCGGCAGATCCTCGGGTACCCCGCCGTCTTCCTCGGCGGGTCGCCGTACGGGGTTCCGAGCCTCTACCACCTGATGAGCCACCTCGACCTCGACGAGGGGGTCCTCTACCCGCGCGGAGGCTTCACCGAGATCATCCGGGCGGTCGAACGCCTCGCCCGCGCGAACGGTGCGGTGATCGAGACCGGCGCCGAGGTCGTCGCCATCGAGACCACGGACGCCGTGGCCACCGGCATCCGTCTCGCCGATGGCCGCACGATCGAGGCCGACCTCGTCGTCTCGACCGCCGACCTCCATCACACCGAGACGCGACTGCTGCCGCCCGAACTCCGCTCCTACCCGCAGAAGTGGTGGGACAAGCGGACGCCGAGCCCCGGCGCGATCCTCGTGCTGCTGGGCGTCGAGGGCGAACTGCCGCAGCTCGCGCACCACACGCTGCTGTTCACCCGCGACTGGCGCGAGAACTTCGAGCGCATCTTCGGGCGCGAGAGCGGCATCCCGGATCCCGCGTCGCTGTATGTCTGCAAGCCCAGCGCGACCGATCCGAGCGTCGCGCCCTCGGGCCACGAGAATGTGTTCGTGCTCGTTCCCGTTCCCGCCGATCCGCGCCTCGGGCACGGCGGCGAGGATGGCGACGGCGACGCGCGCATCGAGACGGCCGCAGACGCCGTCATCGCGCAGCTGTCGGAGTGGTGCGGCATCCCGGATCTCGCCGAGCGCATCGTGGTGCGACGCACCATCGCGCCCGGCGACTTCGAGGCGGACCTGCACGCGTGGCGTGGCAATGCCCTCGGGCTCGCGCACACGCTGAACCAGAGCGCGGTGTTCCGGCCGCGGAACGTCTCGAAGCGGGTCGACGGCCTGATGTACGCGGGGGCGTCGACCCTGCCCGGAATCGGCCTGCCGATGTGCCTGATCTCAGCCGAGCTCATCGTCAAGCGGCTACGCGGAGATCGCTCCCCCGGGCCGCTGCCCGAGCCCGCGTCGGCGAAGGTCTGACGGTGCCGGGGCTCTACCTCCTGGCGCTCCTCGTCTCGTTCGCAGGCATCGCGGTCCTCGATCTGCGGCTGCGCCTCGCCTTCCCCATCGCCCCCGGCCGGACCGCCGCGGCGGTCGCGATCGGCACGGTGTTCTTCCTCGTGTGGGATGCGGTGGGGATCGCCGCCGGCGTGTTCGTGAAGGGCGACAGCCCCCTGCTCCTCGGCCTCGACCTCGCGCCTCACCTCCCGATCGAAGAGCCGGTCTTCCTCGCGTTCCTCTGCTACCTCGCACTCGTCGTGTGGGCGGGCGCGCTGCGTGTCGCGGACCGTCGTGCACAACAGCGGAGCGCGGGGCGCGCGGAATGACCTACCCGCTCCTCATCGTGCCGTTCGCGCTCGCGACGATCGCGGTGACACTCGCCACGATCCGCCGCCCCGCCTTCGGAAGACGGATGGCGGCGTCGGCGGTCGCTGCGGTGGTGCTCCTGCTTCTCACGGCCGTCTTCGACAACCTCATGATCGCGGCGGACCTGTTCACCTACCCCGCGGAGAACATCAGCGGCCTGCGCATCGGACTCGCGCCCCTCGAGGACTTCTCATACCCTGTGTGCGCCGCCTTCCTCGTTCCCGCGGTCTTCACCCTTCTGCCCTCACGGAGGCCCGAGTGAGCACGACCGAGCCGCTGAAGGCGCGAGCGGTCGTCCGCGAGCTGTTCGTGGCATCCCGCCCCGTCAGCTGGATCAACACCGCGTATCCGTTCGCCGCCGCGTACCTCATGACGACACGCGAGATCGATGTCGCCCTCGTCGTGGGAACCATCTTCTTCCTCGTGCCCTACAACCTCGCGATGTACGGCATCAACGACGTGTTCGACTATGCATCCGACGCCGCGAACCCCCGCAAGGGCGGCGTCGAGGGCGCGCTGCTCGTCCCGAGCCGGCACCGGCTCACGATCGTCGCCGCGATCGCGCTGTGCGTGCCGTTCGTGGTCGTGCTCGTCGCCCTCGGCGGCCCCGCGTCGTGGGCGGTGCTCGCGGTGAGCCTCTTCGCCGTCGCCGCGTACTCGGTTCCCGGGCTGCGCTTCAAGGAGGTGCCGTTCCTCGACTCGCTCACCTCGAGCGTGCACTTCGTGAGCCCGGCGGTCTACGGGCTCGTGCTCGCGGGCGCGACCTTCACGCCTCAACTGCTCGCGCTGCTCGCCGCATTCCTCGCATGGGGTGTGGCGAGTCACGCGTTCGGGGCCGTGCAAGACGTCGTGCCCGACCGCGAGGGCGGCATCGCGTCGATCGCCACGGTGCTGGGGGCGGCTCGCACGGTGCGGTTCGCGATCGCCATGTGGCTCACCGCGGGCGTGCTGATGCTCGCGACCGCGTGGCCCGGTCCGCTCGCGGCGGTGCTCGTGGTGCCCTACGTCGTCACGGCGTGGCCGTTCGCGAGCATCACCGACGCCGAGTCGGCGCGGGCGAACGCCGGCTGGAAGCGATTCCTGGGCATCAACTACGCCGTCGGGTTCCTCGTCACGATGCTGCTCATCTGGTACGCGTCGCTCACGGCCTGAGCGGCGCGAGCGGCCTACGCGTCGCTCACGGCCTGAGCGGCGCGAGCGGCCTGAGCGGCGCGAGCCGGCGGATGTCGCGTGGCCGACCCCGCGGGCGGATGACGCGGTC
>Ga0190271_10000615_pt1 | contig 18468 bp, 11 predicted proteins | sample Popmic356T_FD_133747 | JGI IMG/M metagenome (GOLD analysis project Ga0190271, IMG submission 133747) | Populus adjacent soil microbial communities from riparian zone of Weber River, Utah, USA - 356 T | ecosystem: Environmental > Terrestrial > Soil > Riparian zone | place: USA: Utah | collected...
GCCGGCAAGATCATGGGCGCGAGCCTCGAGTCGATGACGCGCGAACCGGCCGTACTGCGCGGCGTGATCGAAAGTCTCACGGAAATCGTGACCCGCCAGGAAGTCATCGGTGGCCGCACGATGAAGACGATCATGAGCCCGATGAAGGACGACACCGGCCGCCGCCTCGGCACGGTGCTCGAATGGTTCGATCGCACGCAGGAAGTCGCCACGGAATCCGAATTGCAGGACGTCATCACGGCGGTGACCGCCGGCAATCTCGACAATCGCATCTCGCTCGAAGGCAAACGCGATTTCTTCCTGACGCTGTCCCGCGGCATCAACGAGCTGGTGGAGGCGATCGCGATGGTGGTCGTCGAAGTGCGCAGCGTGGTGGCCGCGGCCAACACGGGTGACCTGACCCGGCGCATCGAAACGCAAGGCAAGGCCGGTCTCCTGGTGCAGATCGGCTCCGGCATCAACGATCTCACCAGCGGTCTGTCGGAACTGGTGTCGCAGGTGAAGAAGGCTTCGGCCGAAGTGAGCCGCGGAGCCGACGAAATCAGCCAGGGCAACGCCAATCTGTCGCAGCGCACGGAGGAGCAGGCGTCCTCGCTCGAGGAAACCGCGTCTTCGATGGAAGAGATGACCAGCACCGTCAAACAGAACGCCGACAATGCGGCCCACGCGAGCAAGCTCGGTGTCGCGGCGCGCGATCAGGCGGAGAAGGGCGGCGCGGTGGTTTCGAAAGCGGTCGCAGCCATGGGTGGCATCAACGATGCCTCGAAGAAAATCGCGGACATCATCAGCGTGATCGACGGCATCGCTTTCCAGACCAACCTGCTGGCGCTGAACGCCGCGGTGGAAGCCGCGCGTGCCGGTGAGCAGGGCCGTGGATTCGCCGTGGTCGCAACCGAAGTGCGCAACCTCGCGGGCCGCTCGGCGGGTGCCGCCAAGGAGATCAAGGCACTGATCCAGGACACCGTGAACAAGGTGGACGAAGGTTCGAAGCTGGTGACCCAGTCGGGCGCCACGCTGGAAGAGATCGTCGTAGCCGTGAAGAAAGTGACCAACATCGTCGCCGAGATTGCCGCTGCGTCGAACGAACAGGCGGCCGGCATCGACCAGGTGAACAAGGCCGTCATGCAGCTCGACGAGCTCACGCAGCAGAACGCCGCGCTGGTCGAGCAGGCGTCTGCGGCCAGTCAGGCCATGGCCGATCAGGCGCGTGATCTGAACAAATCCATGACTCGCTACCAGGTGCATGACACGGAGACGCCTGCCCATGTGTCTGTGCCCACGGCTCCTGCCGTGACCGACGCAGCATCCGCCGACCGCCGCAAGAAGACCCGGCCCTGGGCCGCGAGCAAGGCTCCGGCTACCAGTAAGGTAGAGCCTCGTGCGGTCACGCGCGTCGCCAACGGCGCCGACGACACGGAGTGGAAGGAGTTCTGAAGCGCGCGCTTCGGGGTTCTGCGAATTGTCGATAGCGACCTCGGGGGTATCAGTGGAAGCTGGATGCCTCACAAACGAGGTATCGCGATGTCATTCCGCCGCCGGTTCCAATGCGTCGTTCTGCTTGCAGGTGCCCTGCAGGCGCTGAATCCGATCGTGTCGGTAGCCGCGGAGGTGCCACAGGCCACTGGACGGCCGCGCGTCGGCCTGGTCCTTGCGGGTGGCGGCGCGAAAGGCGGCGCGCACGTCGGCGTGCTCAAGGTGCTGGAAGAATTACACGTGCCGATCGATTGCATCGCCGGCACCAGCATGGGAGCGCTCATCGGCGGTGGTTATGCCGCCGGAATCCCGGCGGACGAGCTCGAGAAATTCCTCGTGAACATCGACTGGAAGAAGGTGGTCGGCAGCCAGGGACGTCGCGATCTCGAGCCCATCGAGCAGAAGCGCTCCGGTCCCACCTACAGCAATGAGTTCGAGTTCGGCATCACGCCCCAGGGCGTCGTCGCGCCTGGGGGACTCATCAACACCAGCAACATCGAGGATCTGCTGCGCGTGTACGTCGCGAGGGCCAGGCTCGAGACCGATTTCAACAAACTACCGATTCCATATCGCGCCGTGGCGACCGACATGGTCTCGAGCAAGATGGTCGTGCTGGACCAGGGCGATCTGGCGACGGCGATGCGCGCCAGCATGGCGATTCCCGGCGGATTCTCGCCCGTGATCCTGGACGACATGATCCTCTCCGACGGCGGTCTGGTGCGAAACATCCCGATCGATATCGCGCGCAACCTGTGCGCCGACCAGGTCATCGTCGTGAACCTGGTCGAGCCCGAGGCGGATCCGGTGAAGTTGCAGTCCGCCACGCAGCTGCTGGCGCGTTCGATGGACGTCATGATCATCGCGAACGAGGAGTTGCAGCTGGCGTCGCTGCGTCCTGGCGACGTCCGCATCGATGTGATCATGGGCGATATCGGCACGGCGGACTTTGAGCGCGTGCCGGACACCGTGCCGCTCGGCGTCACTGCCGCGCGCCAGATGTCCGACGCGCTCAGCAAGTTCTCCGTGCCTGAACCGCAGTACGTCGCCTGGCGCACCGGCGTGACGCACTCCCAGAAAATGGATGGGACGCTCGCCGGCGTGCGTTACGAAGGTCTCGAGCGCGTCAATCCCGATTTCCTGGCTCACCGGCAGAAGTTGCAGGCGGGCGACCCGGTCGACATCGTGACGATCAGCGAGGAAGCACAACGCATCTCGGCACTGCAGGACTTCGATTCCGTGAGTTATCGCCTGGATGGTAATCGTGAATCACCGACACTCACCTGGCTGCCTCAGGAGAAGAAGTTCGGTCCTAACTACCTGAAAGTGGATATCGGGGCCTACGCCTCCCGGGAGGGCGACGTGACGTTTGCGCTGTATGGCCGGCACGTCCGCACCTGGGTGAACTCGTTCGGGGCGCAATGGATCAACGAAGTGCAGCTGGGTGGCGAGAGCCTGCTGACCACCGGGTTTTACCAGCCGCTCGATGTCGCGCGCCGGTTTTTCATCGAGCCGCGCATCAACTTCTCTCGCTCGCTGGAAGACGTGTTCGTCGATGACGAGCGTGTGGCGCGCTACAACTTCCAGGATTTCGTCGCGGAGCTCAACCTCGGCGCGAACGTGGGTCGTTATGGTCAGGCGCGGATCGGCTACATGTACGACGAACGTGACATCGACGTCGATATCGGATCGTCGGTCATGCCTGAGGGCAAACCCGTGGATGCCGGCGTGCACCTTCTTGCCGAGCTGGACAGCCGCGATACGGCCTTCAATCCGACGAGTGGATTCGCCGCAGCGATCGACTACATGAAAAGCGACACTTCCATGGGTGCCGATCGTGATTGGGAGAAGGCGGAGATCGGCATAGGCATGGCCTTGCCGCTGCGCCGCGACGTCCTGTGGATTACGGTCGCCGCGGGAACGGACTTCGACAGCGGTCTGCCTGGCGATCGCCAGTTCTCGGTCGGTGGTCCCGACAGTTTCGCCGGCTTCGAACAAGGCGAACTGCGAGTCCAGGAGTATTGGCTCGCCAACACCAGCTACCTGTGGAGAGTGAAGGATCTGCTCACGATCCGGAACCATTCGCTTTATGTGGGAGTCGGCCTGACTGGAGGCCAAGTCTTCGACCGCCTCGACGGCGGAGACGATGGCGAACTCTACGGCGGATCGGTGTTCCTCACCGGCCGCACGTTGTTTGGTCCGTTGACGCTTGGTGTCGGCACGACGTCCACCGACTCCTGGAGCCTGTGGCTGAGCGTCGGACGGCCCGTCGGGCACGGGACGATTCTGGAAAAGGGAGTCTTCCGCTAGCCTGTGCGTCAGTTTGTCAGCTTGCGCGGCGTGTAAGGCCGCGCGAGTCCTGCTGCCCACTGCGCGTCCTGGCCGTAGACGTCGCGACGAAAGTTTACGCGCCCCTGCGGATCTACCCAGGCGGTCCAGTAGGCGATCAGCACCGGAACCTTGTTAGTCAGGGTCACGTTCTGCGTGTGACCCGCGTCGATGGTTTGCCGGATCGTCCCGGCATTCCACGTGGCTGGATTTGCCAGCAGTAATTCCGCGAGCTCGAGGGGGCGTTCCACGCGTACGCAACCGGAGCTGAAGGCGCGATCGGTCTCTTCGAACTTCGCCTGCGACGGCGTGTCGTGCAGATAAACCGAATACGAGTTCGGAAACATGATCTTCACGCGGCCGAGCGCGTTCTTGGGTCCCGGATCCTGCCGCAGCGTGTAGGGAATGTGTCCGCTCTTGTACTTCGACCAGTCGACGCTCCCGGGATCGACCTCGTTGCCGCCCGCATCCAGCACCTTGAGGCCGCGGCGAGTGATCGACGCGGGATCGCGCCGCGCATCGGGAAGAATGTCATTGCGAATGATTCCGGGAGGAACGGTCCAGGTGGGGTTGAACACCAGGTAGTTGATGTCGGAGCGAAACATCGGCGTGCGGCGGTAGGTCTTGCCGACCTGCACGCGCGCGTTCCACACGATTTCCTGGCCGCGTACCAGATAGACCGAATACGCGGCGATGTTCACGACCACGAATTCATTCGGCAGGTCTTGCAGCAACACGCGGCCACGATCGAGATTCACGCGCAGCTGGCTGATGCGCTCATCGAACGACACATTGAGCTCGGTGATCGTGCGTGCGCCGAGCTTGCCATCGGGCGTGAGTCCCATTCTTTCCTGGTATCGCTGCACGGCGGCCTGCAATGTCGCGTCGTACAGATCGGATGATGTGACTTCGGCGGCATCGAGATCGCCGCTGACCGAGAGCCGCTTGCGCAGCGCCGGTACGCGCTCATCCTGCGCGCCCGGCTCGATCGACTTTCCTTGCGCGAGCGTGATCCGCTCGCTGCCGGCGGCCACTTCCCGGAAGCGGGCGAGTTCCTGCTTCAGCGTCCGGTACAGGCGATGCGTCGGCTTCAGTTTTTCGATCTCGCCGTAGAGGTCGTTGCTCGCAACGGCAAATTCGAGTCTTTTCGAAACATCGATACCTGCGGCGCTGCGTGTGTAGTTCCACTGCGCGTCAAAGGAGGTGGCATCCACTTTCCCGAACGAGAGGTGATCGGCGAGGCGCATCAGCGCATCGGTGTGCAGGATCTCGAAGGCCGCCTGGGTAGATTGACTGCTTCCGGTGCCGGCTGCGAGCTGCTCGAGAACGGGCAGGTGATAGTCGAGGGGGTCGAGTCCGTCGGCCTCGCTGTCCTTGATTGCCCGCCGCAGTTCGCCCGCAGTGCGTGCATTGGTCCACGCGGGGCGAAACGAGCGCTGCGCATAGAACGCGTAGATAGCGTTCGGATAGGCAATGTGGGCACCTTGAATTTCGAACGGTCCGGACTCGAGCATCGCCTCGACCTGGGTCTGCAATTCCGATGAAGCGGGTGCCGGGGGTGCCGCGATGTCCTGCGCATGCGCCAACCCGATAGAGGCGCCGATCAGAACAATGAGGGCTTGCAGTTGTGCAATTGCGGGCAGTTTTTTCATGGGTAGATGGTGAGGGTTCTCATGCCGGACCGAGATGGGCCCTTCATCTCACTTGACCCCTCCGCAATGAACTGGGGCAACAATCCCGCAACGCGCCACTCAGCGCACGCCGATGGCGCAAACAGGTCCCGATTCACCGCCCCATCAGAAAATTTCAGCGTTTCCGCGTGACCCCCTTCTCCAAATTGACGCATTGCGCCTGTTAACTTGGAGCCATGAAAACGAGACCTGCGAAACATTATCTCCTCGCGTCTGATTTCGATCAGACGCTGAGCTTCAACGACTCGGGCTTCGAGTTGAGCGAGCTGCTCGGAGTCACGAACTTCGAGCAGAAGGTTGCCGGCCTCTCGGCCAGCCATCTCGTTCAGCAGGGTGGGGAGCTCGCCTATCTGATCCGCCACGATCCGGAGTTTCGCGGCGTACGCCGCGAGCATCTCATCGCAGCCGGCAAGCGGGTACACCTCAAGCAGGGGCTGCCGGCGTTCGTCGAATTCCTCGACCGCGGCATCGATGGCAACCGCTTCTCCTTCAATGTGGTCTCGGCGGCGCCCCGCGAAGTCGTCGTGTCCGCTCTCGAAGGCATCGTGCCGGCGGAGAACATCTACGGCACGGAGCTCGACTACGACCCGCACTCGGGCGAGGTGCGCTCGATCAACCGCGTGCGCGCCGGGTACGGCAAGGTGGCGGTGCTCGACGAGCTGGGCCAGAAGCTGGGAATCACCGCGGATCGCGTGATCTACGTTGGCGACGGCAGCTCCGACATTCACGTGATGCTCCATGTGAACAATGGCGATGGCTTCACGATCGCCGTTTCCGAGAATCGGCAGCTCGCGCGCATCGCGCAGAGCACGGTGCTCAGCGATAACGCGAGCAGCGTGCTGGTGCCGGTGCTCGACCAGGTGCTGGGACTTCGCCCGGGCGAAATCCGCGCTCTGCTCGAGTCGACCGGCCTGGTGCTTGATGACTGGCAACGCGCGCGAACGGATCGCGTATTGATCCGGGAAGCGGCGCCGCTGGCGTCCGCGGGTTGAGAGCGCCATGACAGACATGCTCGGCTGGGTCGCCACGGCGGTATTCGTCGGGTCGTACTTTTTCACGCGTCCCGCTTTGCTGCGCGCCGCACAGATGATGGGTGCGACGTTATGGATCGTGTATGGCGCCCTGATAGGCGCGATACCAGTCGTGGTCGCCAACGGCCTGGTGTTCGCCGCGGCCGCCTGGACGTTGTTTCGCGCGAGGCAGCCACTGACCCAGGCTTGAGCGTGCCGTACGATCCGGGGCATGACTGACATCACGCTCATTGGCCCCGGTGCGATCGGCTCGACGCTGGCCGCGTGGCTTTCGCAGAATCCGGATCACCGGGTTACGGTTGCCGTAAGAACACCGTTCGATTCCATCGTGCTGAACGCGCCCGGCGGCATTCTCAGTGCCTCGCCCCACTTGCTGACCGATCCGGCGCAAGCGCGACCGGCAGATTGGGTGCTCGTCGCGACCAAGGCGTACGATTCCGCCGCCGCGGCGCGCTGGTTCGAGAAAGGTGTCGGCCCGCAGACGCGCCTCGCCGTGATCCAGAACGGTGTCGAACACGTCGAACGCTTCGCTTCATATGTCGATGCGGGTCGCATCGTGCCGGTCATGATCGATTGCCCGGCGACCCGGCATTCACCGGGCCGGGTCACGCAGGGTGGACCTGTCCACATCGTCGTGCCCGCGGGGGTCAACGGCGCGGCGTTCGTCGGCCTGTTCGCGGGGCTCAACCTCGACGTGCGGGAGACGCCGGACTTCATCACCGCGATCTGGAAGAAGCTTTGTCTCAATAGTGCAGGGGCAGTCTCGACGGCGTTGCTCGCGCCCGCCGGCATCTCGCATCACGCTGCTGTTGCTGATCTCATGCGCGATATCGTCCGGGAATGTATTGCCGTCGGACGCGCCAGGGGCGCCGTGCTCGGCGATGAGATCGCGGGGGAAATCGTCGACCGTATGCGGAGCGGGCCGCGCGACGCCGCCAACTCGATGCTCGCCGACCGGCGCGCCGGGCGGCCCATGGAAATCGATGCGCGCAACGGCGTCATCGTCCGGTACGGCCGCGAGCACGGCATTCCGACCCCGATGAACGCGCTCATGGTGGCCATGCTCGAAGCCGTCGATCAATGTAGCTAGTCTTCCCGGCCGCCTATCCAGCTGCGCAACACGTTGACATCCTCATCGACGAGCACCAGGTCTGCGCGCTGACCGGGTGCGATGCGGCCCATCCGGCCGCTCAACTTCAGGAACTCGGCCGGATTCGTGCTCGCCATGCGCAACGCGTCGGTCAGCGACACGTTCAGCTGATTCACCGTGTTGCGCACCGCGGCCGCCATGTCGAGATGCGCGCCCGCCAGCCGGCCTTCGTCGTCGATGATGTGATTGCCGTTGACCGTGATGACACGGCCCTGGATCCGGAACTCTTTGACGTCCGCACCGACGCTCGGCATGGCGTCGCTCACCAGCATGAAGCGGTCGTGCCGCTTCGCGCGCAGCGCGATCTTCAGCACTTCCGCATGCACGTGATATCCATCGACGATCAATCCCAGCCAGCTGTCGTCGTGCGCCAGCGCCGCGCCCACGGCGCCGGGTTCGCGGTTTCCGAGCTGCGACATGGCGTTGAACAGGTGCGTGAAACCGCGCACGCCCGCTTCGAGAGCCGGCTGCAGTTCATCGTAGGTGGCGTTGGTGTGCCCGGCGGACACGATGACCCCGGCGTCCGCCAGCGCGCGGATGATCGTGTGGGTCGTGCGTTCGGGCGCCAGCGTGACCATGGTGACGCCACCGTGCGGCGTCGCCAGCAGCCTCATGGCGTCTTCGTCGAGCACGCGCAGCTTGCTGGCGTCGTGCACGCCCCGGCGTTCGTTGCTGAGGAATGGACCTTCGATGTGGATGCCGAGCACGCCGGGCACGCCGCGCGTGATGGCCTCGCGCACCGCGTGAATGGCCTGCTCCACGACGTGCAGATCGTCGCTGATCAGCGTGGGCAGGAATCCCGTGGTGCCAAAACGGCGATGCGCCCGGCCAATCGCAGCGATGGATTCGACGCACGGGTCGTCATTGAACAGCACGCCGCCGCCGCCGTTCACCTGCGTGTCGATGAAGCCCGGGACCAGCAGCTGACCTTCGAGGTCGATAGTCTGATCTGCGCCGATGATCTCGCGTGCGCAGCTGATGGCCTCGATGCGTCCGTCGCGCACCAGGAGGCTTCGGCCGCTTTCGATACCGGCGTCGGTCAACATCTTCCCGTTCCTGAATGCGAGCAGCATCAGACGGTCTCGGTGATCTTGTTGAGATGCGGCGGCCGGTCCGGATCGAGACCGCGCGCCAGCGCCAGCGCGTTGGCCATTGCGTAAAAGGACTGGATGGCGAGCAACGGTTCGATCACCGGGTTCGCTTCGATCGCGGGCAGGGACACTGCACCGCGCGCCTCGGCTCCGGCCAGCAGCACGCGCGCACCGCGCGCGGCGAACTCGGCAGCGAGCTCTTCGATGCCGGCGCGCGTGTCGTCACGCTGCGTGAACATGAGCACGGGAAACTCCGCGCGCACCAGGGCCATGGGCCCGTGCTTGACTTCGGCGGAGCTGAACGCTTCGGCATGCAGTCCGCAGGTTTCCTTGAGCTTGAGTGCCGCTTCCTGCGCGACACCCAGGCCATAACCGCGGGCGACGACGAACAGGTTGACCGCTTTGCGCAGGGCATTCACCGCCGGCGTCCAATCGCACTTCCAGGCGCGGGTCAGTAGCTCGGGGAGTTGCGGCAATGCCGCTAACAACTTGCGATCCTCGGTCCAGTGGGCGAGCAGCTGCGCGATGCTGCTGAGCGAGGCGATATACGACTTGGTGGCGGCCACGCTGGTTTCGGGCCCGGCGTGCAGCGGTACCGCGACGTCCACGATGCGCATGAGCGGTGCTTCCGGTGAATTGCACAAGGCGACGGTGATTGCGCCGCTGTCGCGCGCGTTGCGCGTGGCGGTGAGCAGGTCCGGACTCATCCCGGACTGTGAAATGGCGATGAACAACACGCCGTCGAGATCCGCCTGCGATTCGTAGATCGAGCTCACCGATGGCGCTGCGGAGGAGGTGAGCACGTGCGTGTGCGACTCGATGAGGTACTTCGCGTAGGTTGCGGCATGATCGGAGCTGCCGCGCGCACAGGTCACCACGGCGCGAGGCGGCTCCTTGCGCAGCCTGGCCCCGAGTTCGCGCAGCAGCGGCGCGTTGTGCGTGAGCTGCGCGCCCACCACCTGGGGTGCAGACGCAGCTTCCTGGTACATCCGCGTCTGGGCAATCACGATGATGCGCTGAGCTCCGCTACGAAGTCGTAGATTTCGCCGCGGTAGTAAGACTGCGAGAACTCCACCGCACGTCCGTCCTTGAGATATCCGACGCGGGCCACCAGCAGGCCGGCGTCGCGTTCCTGCGCCTTGAGCAGCTTGGCCTGTTCGGCCGTCAGCAACACGGCGCGCAGCCGCTGCAACGCGCGCACCGGGCGATTGCCTTTCTGTTCCAGCGCTTCGTACAGCGAAGTTTCCACCGCCTCCAGTGATGGCAGGCAGTCGCGCAGCACCGTCGCGTACTCGAGCGCCATCGGTGCATCGTCGGCAAAACGAATGCGACTGAAGCGATAGACCGCCGTGCCGGGACTCGAACGCAGCGTCAGTGATTCTTCCGGGGTGACCGTGCCTTCGGCGCGGCTCAGCCACACGCTGCGCGGCTCGCGCCCGCGTGCACGCATGTCTTCGGAGAACGAGGTGAGCTTGGCGAAATTCTTCTCGACGCGATTGCTGACGAACGTGCCCGAACCTTGTTTGCGCGTGAGCAGCCCTTCCTCGACGAGTTCTTCTATGGCTTTGCGCACCGTGATGCGCGACACCGAAAGCATGTCGGCGAGATCGCGCTCCGGCGGCAAGGCATCGTCGGGTCCGATGACCCCGTTTTCGATCGCTTCGCGCAGCGCACGTTGCAACTGCTGATAGAGCGGCTGAGAGCTCGATTCATCGAGCTTCGGTAATACCTGAGAAAGTGTTGGCAAGACTTTTACCCCCTGTACCTGTTGGAACCATGCCATCCCAATAGAACCAATGCAATACCAATATAGCCCTCAGTGATTCATTAGACCTATATAACGCACTGTTTTTCAGAAAAAAACCGACCGCTGCGGCTACTTCATACAAGAAACTGGTTTATTCGGGCTGATTGGTACTATATTGGCCCCATATTGGTCTGCACGAAAACCGAACTGACAAACCGATTCATGAGCCCCAAAAGTCCGACGTTTATGGCCTCTGCGTTGTCTCTGGCCATCGCGAAACACGCCGCGCCAGAGTATTCACAGGAAAAGCCAGGAAAACCTCGCGAGGAAACTGAAATCGTCGTTGTCCCCGGTTTCCGCCCGCATCAGGCAGGATTCAGTTTCTCCGATTTGAGTCGGGTTCCGGGGGCAGACAGGCGATGAACAAGAACCACGTTTCGTATTTGGCGCTCGGCGCCTTGATTGCTTTGACGGGAGCCTGCGACTCACGCGACGCGGTACCGGCGAAGCCAGTACAGCTCGACGCGCCCCACCTGGGGCTGATACCCACGCCCAGCCACAGTAACGGTGCGGTGGGGACATTCCGCGTCGCCGCGACTACCGCTGTCCTTTTCTCGGGAGCCGGGGCGGCTGACGTCGCCCGGTACTTCATCGAACTCATCAAGGACCAGCGGCCGGACCTGGCGTTTCGCACGCCGAAAGAGGGCGCGCCTGCATCCGGCAGCATCGCCTTCGTGCTGGCGGCCGACGAGAAAGGCCAGGGCGCCGAAGGTTATTCACTCGCGGTAACTCCCAAAGGCGTGACCATCACCGCGCGCACGCCGGCGGGCCTCTTTTATGGGGCGGTCACGCTGTGGCAGCTCATCACGGCAGACGCCATGCAGGGTCTGTCCGTCGACATACCCGCGCTCAGGATTGTCGACGCGCCGCGCTTCTCCTGGCGCGGAGTCATGCTCGATTCCGCGCGGCATTTCCAGTCGCCGGAATACATCAAGCAGTTCATCGACTGGATGGCGCTGCACAAACTCAACGTGCTGCACTGGCATCTGGTCGATGACCAGGCCTGGCGTCTCGAGATAAAGAAGTATCCCCGGCTCACTTCAATTGGCGCGTGGCGCGTGCCCTCAGGGCAGGCGCCGCTTACCGACATCGACCCAGCCACCGGAAAGCCGCGCCAGTACGGCGGGTTCTATACGCAGGATCAGGTGCGCGACATCGTGGCGCACGCCGCGAAGCGGCACATAAACGTGGTGCCCGAGATCGAAATGCCGGGTCACGCGACCGCTGCCGTCGTCGCGTACCCCGAGCTCGGTGTCACCAACAAGCCGCCGAAGGCAGTGCCCGAGGAGTGGGGCATTTTCCCGACGCTGTTCAATATCGACGACTCAACGTTCACGTTCCTCGAAAACGTGCTTGCCGAAACCATCGAACTCTTTCCGAGTGAATACATCCATGTCGGTGGCGATGAAGCCCTGAAAGACGAGTGGCATGCATCGCCGAAGATCCAGGCGCGCATGAAAGAGCTCGGGATCAAGGATGAACATGCGCTGCAGAGCTATTTCATCCAGCGTGTCGGCAAGTTCATAGACTCGAAAGGCCGCAAGCTCATCGGCTGGGACGAAATTCTCGAAGGCGGTCTCGCTGCCAACGCCACAGTGATGTCCTGGCGCGGCATCGATGGCGCCATCGCTGCCGCCAAAGCGGGCCATGACACCGTGCTGTCGCCCGCTCCCGATCTTTATTTCGATCACTGGCAAAGCCCAGGGGATACCTCTCCCGGTCGAAGCAACACTTTGTCGCTCAAAGACGTCTACCTGTTTGATCCTTTGCCCAAATCCCTCCTACCGGAGCAACGCAAACACGTGCTCGGCCTGCAGGCCAACCTCTGGGCCGAGATGATGCGCTCTGAAGCGCGCGTGACCTACATGGCCTATCCACGCATCGCGGCGCTCGCCGAAGTGGCGTGGTCTCCGCCGGAGCGCATCAACTGGGAAAACTTCGAGAAGCGTCTCGAACCGCAACTTCGCCGCTATGCCTCGCTCGGCATCCGCTACGCGCGCGAAACGCAGGTTGTGCCTGGACCGCGCCGGCGCGTGAGCCACGATCTCGAGCAGTGTGGCGGTGGTTACCTTCTGTCGCTCGAAGACGATGCGCCGATCCAGGGTGAACGCGCCGTGTTCCTCGTGAACATCACCGATCCCTGCTGGATCTGGCGTGGCGCGGATCTGTCGCAGGTGAAATCAATTGGCGCCACGGTCGGCCAGATTCCGTTCAACTTCCAGATCGGCAAAGATGCCGCGAAGATTCCGCTGCACAAGCCCGCGACGAAATACGGCGAGCTGGAAATCCGTCTCGATGATTGCGCGGGCAAGGTAGTGGCGAGCACGTCGCTCGAGCCCGCCGTGTCGAACCTGGGCCTGACGCGATTGCCGCCCATCGATCTGCCCTCGATTGAGGGGCAGCACGACATCTGCCTGAGATTCACGAGAGCCAGGATTGATCCCATCTGGGCCATCGGCAGTCTCGAGTTAATCGGTTTTTGACATGCCGCTGATCATCCGCGCTCCGTTCGCCGGTTGGTGCGCGCCGCTTTCAGAAATTCCCGATGCCGCCTTCGCGCAAGGCTTGCTGGGCGATGGCGTGGGGCTCGATCCCACCGGCAATGAGCTGCGTTCGCCCTGCGACGGAGAGGTCATCTCGGTCGCCGCGTCGCGCCACGCGCTCGCATTGCGGGCCGCCGCTGGAGCGGAAATTCTCGTGCACGTGGGTGTCGATACCGTGGGATTGGCGGGCGAGGGCTTCAACGTGCACGTGCGCAAGGGTGACCGCGTGCATGCCGGCGACCTGCTGATCACCTTTGATCTCGATTTGCTGGCGCGCAAGGCGCCGAGTCTCATGACGCCGGTCATCGTCACCAACGCGGACCGCTTCCGTATCGCGCAGGCTAATACGCGGCGAAAGGTCGCCAGTGGCGATGTGCTGTTCGAGATCGAACAGTTCGCGGCGGGGGAATCAGGCGATTCCGGTGAGCCCGCGTCCTCAGGCGCAGTTGTGGTCAGCGAATCGGTGGTGGTGGACCACGCACACGGCATCCACGCGCGGCCGGCAGCAAAGATCGCGCGCATCGCCAAAGGTCTGCCCTACGAACTCGAATTGCGCGCTCGCGGTCGCGGCGCCCGCGCTCGCAGCACTGTGGCGCTGATGTCCCTCGGCATTCGTGGCGGCGACGAAGTCGTCATCGTCGGATTCGAAACCGCTGCCGCCGCCGGAATCGCAGCGATCGTCAAGGCGATCCGCCAACTCGAACATGTCGCGCCCCCAGCGGCAGAGGCGGCCCCCGCGCCCGTGGCGGCCGTGCCAGGCGGCGACACTTCGCAACTGCGCGGCGTCATTGCCAGTCCAGGGCTTGGCGTTGGCACGGCGTTCTATCTGCAGGCAGCGGATCTTCCGGTCTTCGAAACAGGCCGCGGCGTGCAACTGGAAACCGCCGATTTCGAACGTGCCCGCGACGCCGTTCGCGCGCGCTTGTCACAGCTCGCGACCACCGCCGCTCCGACCGTGCGCGAAATCATGTCCGCACACTTAGAGTTGCTCGACGACCCGGATCTCGTCGACGCTGCGCGCGATTCCATCGCCGGCGGCAAGAGCGCGGGGTTCGGCTGGCGGGAGAGCTTGCGCGCCTGCGCGCGAAACCTGACCGCCACCGGCGACGCCCGGCTGGCCGAACGAATCGATGATCTGCGCGACCTGGACAGGCAGGTCCTGCTCGCGCTCGATGGCGCGCAGGCTCCGAGCCTGGTGATCCCGCACGACGGCATCCTGCTCGCGCGCGATCTCACACCCTCGCAGCTCGTCGATATCGATGCTTCGAAGCTCGCCGGCATCGCGCTGGCCGCCGGCGGTCCCACATCGCATGTCGCGATTCTCGCCGCAACTCTCGGCATTCCAATGCTGGTAGCCATGGGCCAGTCCCTGCTGAACATCTCGTCGGGCAGCAAGGTCATCCTCGATGCCGATGCGGGCACGTTGAGCGCCGGTCCGGATGCGCGAACGCTCGCGGAAACGCTGAAACGTCGCGAACGCGGCCGCGCGTTGCGTGAGCAACAGACCGCCGCCTCGCAGATGGATTGCCATCTCGCCAGCGGCGAGCGCATCGAAGTGTTCGCCAACCTCACGGGCTCCGAGCCGGATGCAACGCTCGCCGCGGCCCAGGGCGCCGAAGGCTGCGGTCTCCTGCGCACGGAATTCCTGTTCCTCGAACGCGACACCGCGCCCGATGAAGAGGAACAGCTGCGCTGCTACAGCCAGGTCGCGCGGATTCTCGGATCCCGGCCCTTGATCATCCGCACGCTCGACGTCGGCGGCGACAAACCGATTCCCTACCTGCCGATGCCGCCGGAGGACAACCCGGCGCTGGGGTTGCGCGGTGTGCGCACCAGCCTGTGGCGTCCGGATCTCCTCGAGGTGCAGCTGCGCGCGATGCTGCGCGTGCAGCCCGCGGGCGTGGTGCGCATCCTGTTGCCGATGATCACCGACGTCGCCGAGATTCGCGCCGTGCGGCGGTTGTTAGACCAGGCTTGCGCCAGGCTCGAAGTGCCGCCGCCCGCACTCGGCGCCATGATCGAAACCCCGGCCGCGGCCGTGCTCGCCGACGCTATTGCGCGCGAAGTCGACTTTCTCTCGATCGGCACCAACGATCTCGCGCAGTACACGCTGGCGATGGATCGCGGTCACGCCGAGCTGGCCGCGCGCATCGACGGGGTCCACCCGGCGGTCCTGCGCATGATCGACATCACCTGCAAGGGAGCGGCCGTGTCCGGCAAGCCGGTGGCCGTGTGCGGTGGGCTCGCCGCGGATCCGTCGGCGGTGCCGGTGTTGCTGGGCCTCGGCGTGAGCGAGTTGTCGGTGGTGCCCACGCTGATTCCGCAGCTCAAGGCGCAGATTCGCGCGCTCACACTTGAAGGCTGCCGGGCGACCGCTGCCCGTGCGCTGGAGCTGGAAAGCGCTGCGCAGGTGCGTGCGCTGTGAACAAGATCATCGGAAAGCTGCAGCCCATCGGCCGCGCGCTCATGCTGCCGATCGCGGTGTTGCCAGTGGCGGCGCTGTTGTTGCGGCTCGGACAACCCGACCTGCTCGACGTGCCGGCGATCGCCGCCGCGGGCGATGCCATCTTCTCGAACCTGGGGTTGCTGTTCGCAATCGGTGTCGCCGTTGGACTGGCGCAGGAGAATCACGGTGCGGCGGGTCTTGCCGCCGTGGTCGGTTACCTCGTTGCCACGCAGGGCGCGAAGGTGCTCATCGACGTGCCGCCGGAAGTCACCGCCAGTCTTCCCGACCAGTTGAAGGACCTGGCGGCGGCGGCCTACCGCGCCAAGGAACTGTCCAAACTCAGTGTGCCCGTGGGCCTCCTGTCCGGGCTCATCGCGGGCTGGGCCTACAACCGTTTCAACGATATCCGCCTGCCTAGCTACCTGGCGTTCTTCGGCGGCCGCCGCTTCGTGCCCATCGTCAGTGGGTTTGCGGGGCTGGTGCTCGCGCTGGTCTTCGGCTTTGGGTGGCAGACTCTCGAGAGCGGCATGGATGCCACGAGCCAGGCGGTGCTGGGGTCGGAATCCATCGGGCTCTTCCTGTACGGCGTGTTGAACCGGGTGCTCATCGTCACCGGGCTGCATCACATCCTCAACAACATCGCGTGGTTCCTGTTAGGCGACTACCAGGGCGTCACAGGCGATCTGAAGCGTTTCTTCGCTGGCGACCCGACGGCTGGCGCGTTCATGTCGGGATTCTTCCCGGTGATGATGTTCGGCCTGCCGGGCGCGTGCCTCGCCATGTACCACACCGCGACTCCCGCGCGTCGCGCCGCCGCCGGTGGCCTGCTGCTCTCGATGGGGCTCACTTCGTTCCTGACCGGTGTCACCGAACCCATCGAGTTCGCATTCATGTTCCTGGCGCCGGTGCTCTTCGCCATCCACGCGGTGCTCACCGGAATCGCCATGGTGCTCATGCACGTGATCGGGGTACACCTGGGGTTCGGCTTCTCGGCGGGACTCTTCGACTACGTGCTCAACTATTCGCTGGCGACGCGGCCCTTGCTGCTCATTCCGATCGGCCTCGCATACTTCGCGCTGTATTACTTCCTGTTCCGTTGGTGCATCGTGCGCTTTGATTTGAGAACGCTGGGCCGCGAAGCCGAAGGTACCGCGGTTGCCGCGGTAGCCGCCGGATCGCAGACCGGACCAGCGGCCGACTGGATTCGCGGCCTGGGGCAGGCGGCGAATCTGCGCAGCGTCGAGGCGTGCACCACGCGCCTGCGCCTGGTGTTGAACGATCCGAGCCTGATCGACGAAGCCGCGTTGACGTCGCTCGGCTCCCGCGGCGTATTACGAATCGGTGACGGTGCAGTGCAGGTGGTCGTGGGCCCCATCGCCGATCAGCTCGCCTCCGAGATCCGCGCGCAATGGCGCGCGCCCTCGACGCGTGCGGTGGCCGCACCTGCACCGACAGCGCCCGCACCTGTACCCGCGGCGGCGCCGGATGGATCGGTCCTGGCGGAAGTCCTCGCCGCGCTCGGCGGCCGCGGCAACGTCACGGGTCTGCATGCAAATTCAACCCGCCTGGTCGTCTCGGTCCGTGATCCGGCAGCCGTGGACGAGTCCGCGCTCGGGCGCCTGGCCCACGCAATTGCACGCCCGACGCCGGCCAGCGTGCATCTGATCGTGGGACCGGAAGCGGGAAGCTGGCGCACGGCCATGGAAACCCTGAAGAGCTGAAAAGGAGTCCGGGCGAGTCCCGGATGCGCCAGGCCGACCGAAAATGCCGGCTTGCAGTGACAATTCACACTTTCAAACGAATCAGCGGCTTACTAAACTGCCGCCCTTCTGAGAAGGGAATTGCGAGCCGATCCGGCGGCTGGCGCACGAATTCCCAACCGAAACAACACATTTATCTCTGGGGCGGCGTTGCAACCCGAAGGGTCGCTCAAACGTCGTATGTCGGGGCCCCCGAAGGAATATCGCGTGATCAATAGAAACAGAACTCTCCGCCAGATTGGACTGGTGGTCTCCATCATTTCGCTGCTCGGCCTCGCCGGTTGCGGCAAAGGCGCTTCCGGCAAAACGCCGGAAAAGGATGCGACGGCCACGATGCTGCTCGCGCCGGAAGACGTGCTCACGGTCAAAACCGATGCGCTGGCCTCCGGGCCGTCCATCACCGGTTCCATCGAGCCCGAGCGGCGCGCGGACATGCGCGCGGAAGTTTCCGCCGTGGTTCTGGCGGTGCTCAAGGAAAATGGCGACCCGGTGAAGCGCGGCGATCTCATCGTGCGGCTCGACCAGACCTCGATTCGCGACAGTCTGACCGCGGCCGAAGCTTCGGCGAACGCAGCCGACCAGGCGTATGAGCAGGCCGAAAGACAGTTCCAGCGCATGACCACACTGCAAAAGACTGGCGTGGTCTCCACGCAGCAGGTCGAAGACGTGGAAATCCGTCGAAATTCCGCGCAGAGCGATCGGGCCTCGGCCCGCACGCGCATGGTCACCGCCCGCCAGCAGCTCGAACGCACCGAAGTCCGCGCGCCGTTCGATGGCATCGTCAGCGACCGCAAGGTGTCAGCGGGTGACACAGCTGCCATCGGCAAGGAACTGGTCAAGGTCATCGATCCGACCAGCCTGCGTTTCGAAGGACTGGTGTCAGCCGACAGCATCGGCCAGGTGAAGGCCGGTCAGCACGTGTGGTTCAAGATCCACGGCTTTTCCGCGGAAGAATTCACGGGCGTGATCACGCGCGTCAATCCGGCCGCCAACGTGACCACTCGGCAGGTCGAAGTTCTCGTGGCCTTCGACGATGCGAAGAAGCAGCCGAACGTGGCTGGCCTCTACGCCGAGGGACACGTCGAAACTCAAAGCAGCGCGACACTGAGTCTTCCCAGCGCATCCATCGTCAACGAAGGCGACAACTCGTA
>Ga0190271_10000616_pt1 | contig 18456 bp, 19 predicted proteins | sample Popmic356T_FD_133747 | JGI IMG/M metagenome (GOLD analysis project Ga0190271, IMG submission 133747) | Populus adjacent soil microbial communities from riparian zone of Weber River, Utah, USA - 356 T | ecosystem: Environmental > Terrestrial > Soil > Riparian zone | place: USA: Utah | collected...
CTCGCGCTCGCGATGCCGGACAACCTCGTGCACGGCTCGGACTCGCCGACGTCGGCAGAGCGCGAGATCGCGCTCTGGTTCTCCGACGGCGAGCTTGTCTGAGCTTCCGGATCGGGCTCCGCCGCGCTCGCTGCTCCTGGCCTCGACCTCGCCGCAGCGGCGGGCCATCCTCGAGGAGCTTGGCGTCCCCTTCGAGGTGGTCGCGCCCAGGTACGAGGAGCGGGACGACGACGGCCTCGCGCCCTCGGAGCTCGTGCGCGCGCATGCCGCCGGGAAGGCGCGCTCGGTGGCAGGTGAGGCGGCGGGCCGCGTCGTGTTGGGTGTCGACACCGCCGTGGTCGTGGACGGGCGCGTACTCGGGAAACCCGCAGACGGGCGCGAAGCGGGCGAGATGCTGGCGCTCCTCTCGGGGCGCGCGCACGTGGTCGTCTCCGGGCTCTGTCTGCTCGGTGCAGGCTGGGAGGCCGTCGAGCACGAGGAGACGCGGGTCGAGTTCCGGCGGCTGTCCCCGGAGGAGATCGACGCATACGTCGCCACCCGGGAGTGGGAGGGCCGGGCGGGCGGCTATGCCATCCAGTCCCGAGGCGCGGCCCTCGTCGAGCGCGTGGAGGGCGACTACCTGAACGTCGTCGGCCTCCCGGCCGCCCTCCTGGTCAGCCTCCTCGCCGAGCGCTTCCCCGGCGCCCACGGCATCGGCTAGCCCGGCCACGTCCGGGGTCTGACCCCGGACGTGGCTCGAGAGGTCATGTCTGTGGAAAGCTCGGCCCGTCGTCGACGAAGCTTCGGAAGCGATTTCGTGCGGAAGCTGGACTCGACCCGAACAGGCCGAGGGCACGCTTGACGTCGAGGAAACGAGGCGCGGCGGACCGCTCCACGCCGGCGACCGCCCGATAGCTGCCCCACGGCCAGTCCCGCGGGTGTCGGCAGAGGCCGGCGTCTACGGGGTTGAGGGCCAGATATCGGGACAGTTCGAGCAGGTGCCAGTTTCCTTCCACCTGCCCCGAGTAGAAGCGGCCCTGGAATAGGTGCCCGTCGACGGCATGGCGCTGGTTGAAGGCCTGCGCGTAACGGCCGTTGAGCCACTGCATGCCGGAAGAGAGGTCCGCTTCCGGCGTCTCGAGGACGAGGTGGTAGTGGTTCGGCATCAGGCAGTACGCATGGCCGATCCAGCCGCGAACCCGGCCGAGCTCGTCGAGCAGCCACAGGAAGGTCGCGCGGTCTCCGGAATCGAGGAAGATGGCTTGCCGCCTGTTCCCGCGGCCGGTCACGTGGACGACTCCACCGGCGATCTGGAGGCGTGGCAGTCTCGGCACGGATCGAGCGTAGATCGCCGGCAGGCCATTCTGGCCGCTTTCCACAGGATTGGCAGCGAACCGTTCGCCCTTCGTGACACGTCCGGGGTCAGGCCCCGGACGTGGCTGCGGTGGACGCTCTCAGGCTTGTCGTTACACTCATCGAGGTCTTCATGAGCTTCTGGGGCTACCTGAGCGGGTTCGGCGGGCGTGAGATGGCCGTCGACCTGGGAACTGCGAACACGCTCGTCTACGTGCGTGGGCGCGGGATCGTGCTCTCCGAGCCGTCCGTGGTCGCGATCGACCAGCGCACCGGGGAGGTGCACGCGGTCGGAATCGAGGCGAAGCGCATGCTCGGCCGCACGCCCGGCACGATCTCCGCCATCCGGCCGCTCAAGGACGGGGTCATCGCCGACTTCGACGTGACCGAGCAGATGCTCCGGCACTTCATCCAGAAGGTGCACCACAACCGCTTCGCGCACCCGCGCGTCGTCGTCTGCGTCCCGAGTGGCGTCACCGGCGTGGAGAAGCGCGCCGTCGAGGAGGCAACGCTCTCTGCCGGCGCCCGCCAGGCCTACCTGATCGAGGAGCCGATGGCGGCCGCGATCGGTGCCGGTCTCCCCGTTTCCGAGCCGACCGGGAACATGATCGTGGACATCGGCGGCGGCACGACCGAGGTCGCCGTCATCTCGCTCGGCGGCATCGTCGTGTCCCAGTCCATCCGCGTCGGCGGGGACGAGATGGACGAGGCGATCATGGCCCACATCAAGAAGGAGTACAAGCTCCTGATCGGCCAGCAGACCGCCGAGGAGCTGAAGCTCGAGATCGGCTCCGCGTGGGAGCTCTCACAGGAGCGCTCCGCGGAGGTGCGCGGGCGGGACATGCTCACCGGGCTCCCGAAGACGGTCGTCATCTCCTCCGAGGAAACGCGCCGCGCCCTCGACGAGCCGGTCGGCCAGATCATCGACGCGATCAAGTCGACGCTCGACAAGACGCCGCCCGAGCTGGCTGCGGACATCATGGACCGCGGCATCGTCCTCGCCGGCGGGGGCGCGCTCCTGAACGGCCTCGCTGACCGTCTGCGCGACGAGACGCAGATGCCCGTCCAGCTCGCCGAGTCGCCGCTCACCTGCGTGGCGGTCGGCTCCGGCCGGAGCCTGGAGGAGTTCGAGGTCATTCACCGCTCCGCCAAGGCGCGGCAGCGCAACGGCCGCCGCCGCTAGAACGCCCGCCGGCTGCGGGTTCACGCACGCCGAGCGATTCACTACACTGGTCTGTTCCCGTGCCTCGGCAACGAACAGCACGGCTTCCAGTGCTGGACGCTCCCGTCCGGCGCGGTGACGGCCCTCCCTCGCGACCGGGACGCGCTTTCAGAGCGCGGCTCGTCGCGGCTGTCCTCGTGCTCGTATCGCTCGGGCTGATCACCGTCTATTTCCGGGAGGCGAACGACGGCCCACTGCACGCCGCCCAGCGCATCGGCGTGTCCGTCCTCATGCCCTTCGAGGTCGCCGGCGAGCGCGTCGCCCGGCCGTTCCGTGACAGCTGGGCGTGGATGTCGGACCTCCTCGACGCCAAGGACGAGAACGAGGAGCTGCGCCAGGAGAACGAGGACCTCCGTCGTGAGGTGATCGAGGCCCGCTCGGCAGCGCGAGAGCTCGAGCTCCAGGGCACGATCGCCGCCTACATCTCCGGCCCCCGCTTCCCGACCGACTTCGAGCCCGTGGTCGCGCGCATCATCGGTCGGCCGCCCACGCCCTACCAGCAGGAAGTGATCGTCTCGGCGGGCTCGGACGACGGCATCCGCAGGAACGCGCCGGTCGTGTCGGAGGAAGGCAACCTCGTGGGCAAGGTCACCGACGTGACCGACTCGACGGCTCGGATCACCCTGATCACGGACCAGTCGAGCTCGGTCTCCGCCGTCGTGGACGAGACCGAAGCTTCAGGCGTCGTCAGGCACGGCGCGAGCGCGTCTTCGCTCATCCTCGACCGCGTCGAGAAGGACGAGATGGTCGAGGAGCGCAACACCGTGATCACGGCAGGGTGGACGACCGACCGGTTCGAGTCGCTCTTCCCGCCAGGGATCCCGATCGGCGTCGTCGAGTCCGTCGGCCAGCAGGACGTCGACCTCTTCAAGCGGATCCAGATCGCGCCGCTCGTCGACTTCGACTCGCTCGCCGCGGTGGTCGTCCTGATCGAGAAGGAGCGCCCCGCGCAGGGCCGGCAGAACACTGGCCAGGGCCAGCAGGGGAAGGGCGCCGGGAGGCGGCAGGAGACGACGTCGCGGCCGTGAGCGCTCTCGATCCCCTGAAGGCGGGAGGGCTCGTCCTGCTCGCTGCGCTCGTTCAGATCTCGCTGGCCGAATGGATCGAGATCGGCGAGGCTCACCCGGACGTCGTCCTCGTCACGCTGGTCGCGGTCTCACTCCTGCGCGGGCCGATGTACGGCTCGGTTCTCGGGTTTTTGGCCGGTCTCGTGCTCGATACCGCCTCGTTCGGGACGTTCGGCCTGACCTCGCTCCTGCTCACCGTGATCGGCTACGCGACCGGCCGTTTCGGCGAGGCGACGACCCGCTCGTCCGCGCACCCGCTCCTGATCGCCGTCGCGCTCGCGTCGATCGGCTTCACCCTCGGCTCCGCCGTCCTCCACTTCATGCTCGGCGTCTCGATCCCCGCCTCGCAGCTCTTCCTCGCCGTCCTCCTGCCGGGCCTGGCGTTCAACCTGCTCCTTGCCTATCCGCTCTACGCGCTCTGCGCCCGCATCCTGCCGCCGAGCCTGGTCGTGCGCCGGGAGGTGAAGCCGGCTGTCTAGCACGGTGAACGACCACGGCCGCCGGCCCGGCTTCCTGCCTCCCGACCCGCGCGTCGAGGAGCCCTACCGCTTCAACCCCCAGATGGCGCTGCGCGTCGGCATCCTCGGCGTTCTCGCGGTGGTCGTCTTCTGCGCGCTCTTCTTCCGCCTGTGGGCGCTGCAGGTGATCTCCGGCGAGCGCTATCTGGAGAACGCGAACAACAACCAGATCCGCAGCTTCGGCGTGGCCGCGCCGCGCGGCTCGATCGTCGACCGTGACGGAGACACACTCGTCTCCAACAAGCCGGGCACGCAGATACAGATCTGGCCGGCGGCCCTCGAGCGGCTCCCCGTCGAGGAGCGTGCCGCGATGCTGCGTCGCCTGGCCCGGCTGCTCGAGCTCAAGGTGCCCGCCGTCCGCGACAAGGTCGAGGAGCGCCTGGAGAGCGACCCGCTCACTCCCGTCACGATCGACACGAGCGTGGGCGAGCTCAAGACCGCCTACCTGATGGAGCATCAGGGCGACTTCCCCGGCGTCCAGATCACCGAGACGTACCTGCGGAGCTACGAGCAAGGGGTCCTGGCCCCGCACATCCTCGGCTACGTCGGCGAGATCGACGCGGAGCAGCTCGAGGCGAAGGCCGATCAGGGCTACCGGTCGGGCGACCGCATCGGGAAGACCGGGATCGAGGCCGTCTACGACACGTACCTGCGCGGGGTGCGCGGCGAGGGGCGCGTGTTCGTCGACGCACTCGGCCGGATCACGAGCGAGCGCGAGTTCAGCCAGCTGCCCGAGCCCGGCGACAACATCCGGCTGACGATCGACGCCGACCTCCAACGCGCTTCCGAGGAGGCGCTGGAGTACGGGATCCGCCTGGCGCACGACCAGGACGAGTGGGCCGCGGACGGGGGCGCGCTCGTCGCGCTGGACGTGAACACCGGGGAGATCCTCGCCCTGGCCTCCAATCCGACGTTCGACCCGGGCATCTACGTCGGCCGCGTCGAGGAGAAGGACCTGAATGCTCTCGCAGCCAAGAGCGCGAACCACCCGACACTGAACCGCGCCGTCGCCGGGCTCTACCCGCCCGGCTCCACGTTCAAGCCGTTCGTCGCGCTCGCGGCGCTGGAGGAGGGTCTGCTCGGGCGGGACGAGTACATCCAGTGCACCGGCGAGGAGGTCATCGACGGGCAGACCTTCTCCAACTGGGATCCGTACAAGAACGAGCCCATGACCGTCTCGACCGCGCTCGCCAACTCCTGCGACACCTTCTTCTACAACGTCGCCCTCCGCTTCTACAAGCGGAAGGACTCGCCGCTGCAGCGCTGGTCGCGCGCGATGGGCTTCGGCGCGGGCACCGGGATCGATCTGGGGCCGGAGGCGGAGGGGCTCGTGCCGACGCCCGGCTGGCGGCGGAGGACGTTCAAGACCGAGATCGACAAGATCTGGACGAGCGGCGACTCCGTCCAGCTCGCCATCGGCCAGGGCGACCTGCTCGTCAGCCCGCTGCAGATGACGCGGGCCTACGCGATGATCGCCAACGGCGGGAAACTCGTGGAGCCGCACCTCGTCAAGAGCGTCGAGGAGCCGCGAAACGAGGGCGAGCCGCCGGTCGTGCTGCGCCCGTACACGCCGAAGCCCGCGCGCGAGCTCGGCCTCGACCCGAACGGGGTGCAGGTCGTCCAGCAGGCGCTGTACGACGCGACGCACGCGACCTACGGGACGTCACAGGCGGTCTTCGGCAGCTTCCCGGTGCCGATTGCCGGCAAGACCGGCACGGCCGAGAAGTTCGTCACGCTCCCCGGCTTCGAGGGTCTCCGCGACCAGTCGTGGTGGTGCGGCTACGGGCCGTACGAGGCGCCCGAGATCGCCGTCTGCGCCCTGATCGAAAACGGTGGGCACGGCGGCACCGCGGCGGCGCCGACCGCCCTGAAGGTCTTCGAGAAGTACTTCAACGTCGAGCCGGGCAGCTACAGCGCCGTGGTCCAGCAAAGCGACTAGACACCCACTCCAGATGGCCACCCCCGTCACCCGCGTCCACCAGCCCACCCGTGCGCAGGCCTTCGCCTGGGAGCTCGGTGCGTTTCTGCGCCACCTCGACTACCTGCTGCTCGCGGCCACAGGCGGCCTGCTCGCCTACGGGCTCTGGGTGCTCGAGTCCGTGACGCAGAACGACGTTGCGGGCGACCCCGGTTACTACGTCTTCCGGCAGACGATCTACGTCGTCGCCGGCGTCCTGCTCCTCGCCGCGGTCGCGGCCGTCGACCCGAACGTGTACCGCCGTGTCCGCTGGCCGCTCTACGGCGCCGTCATCGTCCTGCTCATCGCCGTGTTCGTCCTGGCCGAGGAGGTGCGCGGCTCGAGGCGCTGGATCCAGATCGGCTTCTTCAACTTCCAGCCGTCCGAGCTCGGGAAGATCGTCCTCATCGTCGTGCTCGCGGGGTTCGTCGCCGAGCGCCGGCACCGGCTGGCGGAGTGGGGGACGACGCTGGGCGTGATCGGGCTCGCCGCGCCGCTCATGGCGCTGGTCTTCAAAGAGCCCGACTTCGGCACGACGCTGATCTACGCGGCCATCGTCCTGGGCGCGCTCTTCTTCGGCGGGACCCCGTGGCGGCACCTCGCCGTGCTGGCGATCATCGCCGGGCTCGTCGCGGGCGCACTCCTCTGGTTCCTGCCTTCGGCCGGGATCGAGGTCCTGGAGCCGTACCAGCGCGAGCGGCTGACCGGGTTTGTGGACCCGGACGTCGACCCGAGCGGGTCGACCTACAACGTCAACCAGTCCATCACCGCGGTGGGATCGGGCGGCTTCGACGGTCGCGGCGCCGACAACGCGACCCAGACGAAGTTCAACTACCTGCCCGAGCACTCGACGGACTTCATCTTCTCCTCGCTCGCCGAGCAGCGGGGCTTCATGGGCGCCGCCATCCTGCTCCTCCTCTACGGGATCGTCATCTGGCGCGGGACGAAGATCGTGGCGGTGGCGAAGGACCTCTACTCCGCGATTCTCGCCGGAACGGTCGTGTTCGCGCTTCTCATCCAGCTCTTCATCAACGTCGGGATGACCATCGGGATCGCGCCCGTGACCGGCATCCCGCTCCCGCTCGTCTCCTACGGCGGCAGCTCGCTCCTGACGACGCTCATCCTCATCGGGCTGCTCGAGGCGGTCCATGTCCGCGGTCGCCTGGCGGGCGCCCGGTAGCGTTCCCGAAGCCATGCCCAAGCTCCCGCTCAGCCCCACCTCGGTGTGGAGTGTCGTCAAGGAGATGCGCGTCGGCGACGAGGACCTGCGCCCGCTGCTCGTGGGAGGAGCGCCGGAGCAGGCACGGGCGATCCACGCCGCGCTCGCCGAGGGGGCCGAGCCCGACGCCGTCCGCGATCTCTCCGGCAAGACGCCATCCGCGTACGACCTCGAGGGCGCGGACGTGCTCATCTGGGCCGTCGCCGGAGAGGCTGCGGGTGAGGAGGACGAGAAGGTCTTCCAGCTCGCCGCGCGCAAGCGCGTCGGCACCGTCTGTGTCGTCGCAGGATCGTCGCCGGACGACCCGCCCAGCTTCCCGTACGTGCTCGACACGGACGTGATCGTGGTCCCGGCCGGGGCGCCGCTCCCGGTCGAGAAGATCGCCGAGCGCGTCGCCGATCGTGCGGGGGAAGGCTCCCACCTCCTCGCTCGAAGGATTCCGGCGCTGCGGAAGCCCGTCGGGGACGCGATCGTCAAGCACTTCGCGCGCCAGAACGGTGTCCTGGGGGTGGCCATCTTCATTCCGGGCGCCGACTTCCCGGTACTTACCCTGAACCAGATCCGCATGGTGCTCCGCCTCGCCGCCGCGCACGGCGAGGAGCTCGACCGCGAGCGTGCGTTCGAGGTCCTCTCGGTCATCGCCGCCGGGCTCGGCTTCCGCACCGTCGCCCGCCACCTCGTCGGCGCCGTCCCGGGCTTCGGCTGGGCGGTCAAGGGTGGCATCGCGTACGGCGCGACCTTCGCAGTCGGCGAGGCGGCCACCGCCTACTTTGCAGCGGGTGGCACGAGGGCGATCGAGCGGTCCGTCCGGTCCCGGTCCTAGCCTTTCCGCGCATGGAGAGGGAAGAACGCTACGAGGCGCTCCTCATCGAGGAGGCGGACGCCTGGTTCGAGTATCTCGAGGCGACACAGGCGGAGGCCGCGACGGGGCGCTACGACGAGGTCGAGCCCTGGGCCTGGGCCCGGCTGAACCAGCGCCTGCGCGCCGTGGAGCGCAAGCGCCGGAGCCTCAGCCCAGCGGCCGCGTAGTTGGAGTCCTCGCCGGAGCGCCGGCTGTGTCGAGCAACGCTCCGGCGATGCCTCTAGGGCGGCTGCTACGCTGAGGCAGATGCGCATGGACGGTCCAGCCCCGAGTGGGGCAGTCGAAGTCCGGCGCGGAGATCACATGAGATTTGAGGCAGACACCCTGCGGCTCGGCCAGCCGGCCGAGCGCGGCGTGCGCCCGAAAGGAGTCCACCGACGTGAAATGGTTTCGCCTGAGGAAGCGCGAGGAGGAGGCGCCGGCCGAGGCCGCCGCTCCTGCGACGCTCGAGCAGGAAGGCCCGGCTCGGCCCGACGCGGCTGAGTCCGAGCGCAAGCCGCCGGCACGCCGCCGCCGTGGGAGCCGCGGCGGGCGCGGCCGGAGCAAGAAGAAGACGACCGACGGAGCCGTCGCCGAGGCAGAGGCGCCGGCAGCCCCTGCGAAGCCGAGGCAAGGCCCGCGGCCGAAGAAAACCGGCGGCCCGGCCAAGGAGCGGTCGCGCGAGGAGCCGAAGCGCGAGCAGCGCCGGCGGGCACCCGCGCGCAAGCCGGCACCGGCGCGCATCGTCGTGCCGGACGTCAAGAAGGAGATCTTGGTCTCCGTCGAGGTGCTCGAGCAGACGGTCGCCGTCGTCGAGGACGGGCAGGTCGCGGAGGTCTATCTCGGCCGTCCCTCGCACCGTTCGATCGCCGGGAACATCTACAAGGGCATCGTCGACAACGTCCTCCCGGGCATGGAGGCATCCTTCGTCGACGTCGGCCTCGGCCGCAACGGCTTCCTCTACGTGGACGAGATCGTCGTGCCCGAGCTCGAGGGCAAGCGCCACGGCAAGCGCATCCAGGAGCTCATCTCCCGCGGCCAGGAAGTCCTCGTCCAGGCCGTCAAGGACCCGATGGGCACCAAGGGCGCGCGCCTCACGACCGAGATCTCGCTCCCCGGCCGGTTCCTCGTCTACACGCCGTACGGCGACGGGATCGGTGTCTCGCGCCGGCTGGACGACGACGAGCGCGAGCGCCTCAAGGCGATCTGCAAGGGCCTCGAGCTCCCCGAGGGCGGGCTGATCGTCCGCACCGCCGCCGAGGGTGCCTCCGAGGAGGAGCTCTCCGGCGACCTCAAGCTCCTGCTCAAGCTCTGGTCGACCATCCGCGGCCGCGCCGGGAGGACGAAGGCGCCGGCGCTCGTCTACCAGGAGGCCGAGCTTCCGCTCCGGATCGTGCGCGACCTCTTCATCCGCGACTTCAAGCGCGTGGTCGTCGACCACGAGCGCACCTACCGGAAGATCGTCGCGTACCTGAAGCGCACGTCGCCCGAGCTCGCCGCGCGGGTCGAGCGCTACAGCGGCAAGGAGCCGCTCCTCGAGAAGTCCGGCGTCGCCGAGGCGATCAACTCGACGCTCTCGCGCCGCGTCGACCTTCCCTCGGGCGGCTACCTGGTCTTCGACTACGCGGAGGCGTTCACGGTCATCGACGTGAACACCGGGCGCTTCGTCGGCGGCCGCGGGAAGGCGTCGAACGCGAGGCTCGAGGACACCATCACCAAGAACAACCTCGAGGCCGTCACCGAGGTCGTGCGCCAGCTGCGGCTGCGCGACATCGGCGGGATCATCGTCATCGACTTCATCGACATGGCGAACCCGAAGAATCGCCAGCTCGTCGAGGGCGCGCTCGAGGCCGAGCTGGCCCGCGACCGGACGAAGACGTACGTCGTCGAGATCTCACCGCTCGGCCTGGTCGAGATGACGCGCCAGAACGTCACCGACGGTCCGCGCGAGATCCTCACCGACAGGTGTCCGACGTGCGCGTCGACAGGCGTCGTCGTCTCCGCCGAGACGCGCGCCGTCGAGGTCGAGCGGAAGCTCCGCGCGCACGTCGCCGCCTCGAAGGCCGAGGCCTTCCTGGTCGAGCTGCACTCCGACGTCGCCGCGATCCTCGTCGGCCCGAACGGCGAGCACCTGGAGGAGCTGGAGAAGGAGACGGGCAGGCGCTTCGCCTTCAAGACGAAGAAGTCGTTCCGCCTCGATCGCTTCGGGATCCTGGCCGAGGGCAGGGCAGCCGAGATCGAGGGCGTGACGCCGAAGCCGGCACGCGCCAGGGGCGGCGCTCGGCCGCGCAAGGCTCCCGTCGAGGCCGTGGTCGCGCTGGACGAGGCGCTGATCGAGGGCGTCGAGGAGGCAGCGCAGCCCGCGGTCGAGCCGGCTGAGCCGTCCGAGGCCGCCGCCGATGGCGATCAGCCTGCCGAGAAGCCGAAGAAGAAGACGCGCCGCGGCTCGCGCGGTGGCCGCGGCCGCAAGAAGAAGGCCCCAGTCGATGGGACGACGCCCAAGGCCGCCACGGCCGAAGCTGGGCCGGAGGAGGCTCCAGAGCCGGTCGAGGAGGTCGCGGAGCTCGCCGAGCCGAGCGCCAAGGGCGACGCCCCCGCCGAGGAGAAGCCAAAGAAGAAGACGAGGCGGGGCTCGCGCGGCGGGCGGAGGCGCAAGAAGAAGCCCGCGGACGACGCTGTCGAGCCGATTGCGACCGCGGAGGACGCTGGCTAGACTGTCTGCCGCAGCGGGCGAGGCCCGCTCGTTTCCTGTCTATGAGCTACGCCGTCATCTCCATCGGGAACAAGCAGTACCGCGTGCGGGAAGGCCAGCGGCTGCTCGTGGACCGCCTTCCCCACGACGAGGGCAAGACGTTCCATCCCGACCTGATCATGCTCGGCGGGGACGGCGACGCGAAGCTCGGCTCCGACCTCAAGGGTCAGCAGGTGACTGCAAAGGTTGCGGAGCACGTCAAGGGCAAGAAGATCATCGTCGGCAAGCACAAGCGGCGGACGGGCTACAAGCGCCGCAACGGCTTCCGCGCCAGCCTGACGCGCATCGAGGTGCAGTCGATCGGCGCGACCCGGACGCGGTCCACGGCCGCGAAGAAGGAGACGGAGGCGAGCACCGCCGAGGCGAAGGCGGCGGCGCCGAAGAAGCCGGCGGCGCGCAAGCCCGCGGCGGCGACAAGCGAGAAGAAGGCACCGGCCCGCACGCGCGCGCCGAGGAAGAAGACCGAGGAGTAGGGAATGGCTCACAAGAAAGGACTGGGCTCGTCGAAGAACGGCCGCGACTCCGAGTCCAAGCGGCTCGGCGTCAAGGTCTTCGATGGCCAGGACATAACCGCGGGCATGATCGTCGTCCGCCAGCGTGGCACGCGCTTCCGGCCCGGCCCGGGCACGGGCCTCGGCCGCGACCACACGATCTTCGCCACCCGCGACGGGAAGGTTTCCTTCCACACGGGCGGCGCCGGTCGGGTCATCTCCGTTCTTTAGGGAGGGCCCGACGAGGGGATCTCGTGTTCCATGACCGCGCGCGGATCCGCGTCAAGGGCGGGCGCGGCGGCGACGGGTCGCTCAGCTTCAGGCGCGAGAAGTTCGTGCCGAAGGGCGGCCCTGACGGAGGCGACGGCGGACACGGCGGCGACGTCTTGATCGTGGCCGATCCCGACCTGCGCGACCTCGGCTTCTTCCACCGCCGCAGCCGCTTCGAGGCGAAGCGCGGGCGTCACGGCGAGGGCTCGAACAAGCGCGGTCCCGACGGCGACGACGTCGAGCTGGGTGTACCGGTCGGCACACAGGTGCTCGACGAGGACGAGCGCCTTCTCGCCGACCTCGCGCACCCGGGCGCCCGCTTCGTGGCGGCGCACGGCGGCCGCGGCGGAGCGGGCAATCGCCGCTTCGCCACGCCGACGCACCAGGCGCCGCGCCTTGCCGAGCTCGGGGCGGTCGGGGAGGAGGCTGCCCTCGAGCTCCGCCTGAAGCTGCTGGCGGACGCCGCCCTCCTCGGCTTTCCCAACGCGGGCAAGTCCTCGCTCCTGCGCCGGATCTCGAACGCGAAGCCGAAGGTGGCCGAGTACCCGTTCACGACGATCGCGCCCGTCCTCGGCACCGTCGAGGCGCCGGACGGACGCCAGCTCACTGTCGCCGACGTGCCAGGACTCCTGGAGGGGGCGAGCGAAGGCGTGGGCCTCGGCGACGAGTTCCTGGCCCACCTCGAGCGGGCGCGCGTGTTCCTGCACGTGATCGACGCTCAGGAGGACGCCGAGGCGCGCTTCCGCGCGATCGACCGCGAGCTCGCCGCCTACGGGGCGGGCCTCGCCGAGCGGCCGCAGATCGTCGTCCTCAACAAGGTCGACCTCGTGACCGAGCCGCCCGCGTTCGCCGTGGACGATCCGGGCGTCCTCGACGTCGTGCACACGTCGGCGGCGACGGGCGAGGGGATCGACCGGCTGAAGACCATGCTCTTCGCGCTCGTTCCCGAGAGCGCGCCTGCCCCGGTTGACGAGCGGGAGCTGGCCGACTACCTCGTCTACCGCCCGCGGCCGCCGCAGCACCGGCGGTTTCGCATCTTCCGCACCCCGGGGGGCTACCGCGTGCGCGGCGAGGCTACCGAGGCGGAGCTCCGCGCCGCCGGGATCAAACCCGATGCCGTCGTGGAGTTCGAGGACGCGTGACCACGGGCGTCCTCGGCGGCGCGTTCGACCCGCCACACGTCGGCCATGTCGTCCTGGCCCGGGAGGCGGTGGAGCGCTTCGGGCTCGACCGGCTGCTCGTGCTCGTCGTCGCGGAGCCTGCTCACAAGCCTGTCGACACGCCGGTGGACGAGCGGGTGGAGCTCGCACGCGCCGCCTTCGCGGACGTCCCGCTCGCAGAGGTGCGCCGCGACGACCATGCCTACACGGTCGACTCGCTGCGGGCAGGGGGCTTCGATCCGGCCACGACCGTCTTCCTCGTCGGCGCCGACGAGTTCGCTGCGTTCCCGACCTGGAAGGAGCCGGACGCGATCCTCGACTCCGTCCGGCTCGGGGTCGCCACGCGGCCGGGCTACCCGGTCGATCGCCTGTTGCCCGTGCTCGCAGCGCTGCGGCGCCCCGAGCGCGTCGAGCTCTTCGAGATTCCGGCGGCCGACGTCTCGTCGACCGAGGTCCGCGCCCGCCTCGAGCGCGGCGAGCCCGTGGAGGATCTCGTTCCCCCCGCGGTCGCCAGCCGGGTCGTCGAGCGCGGCCTCTACCATTGAGGCGTTGACCGTCCGAGGAGAGGCGAGCTACGCTGAGAGCGTTGAATCAGGAGATGCCAGGCCGCTGACGCCCATCGACCACGCGCGCAGAATCGCGGCCCTCGCCCAGGAGAAGCTCGCCGCCGACGTCGTCATCCTCGACATGCGGCCGGTGTGCTCGTACACGGACTTCTTCGTCGTCTGCACCGGCCAGAACCCCCGGCAGACCAAAGCGATCTACGACGAGGTCCGCGAGCGCCTGAAGAAGGAGGAGGGACTCGTTCCGCGCACCGCCGCGGGCGAGCGCGAGGCTCGCTGGATCCTCGCCGACTACCTGGACGTCGTCCTGCACGTCTTCACCCCCGAGGCGCGCGAGTACTACCGCCTCGAGGAGCTCTGGGGCGACGTCCCGTCGGTCGAGCTCGCGGTCGCCGGGTAGCTGCGCAGCGGCGCTTCGCTACAGTGTGCCCCGCGCGGGGCCATAGCTCAGCTGGGAGAGCGCTTGGCTGGCAGCCAAGAGGTCGCGGGTTCGAATCCCGCTGGCTCCACCTTGAAAGACTCCGCACACCGCGGGGTTTTCTGTGGGTCCGTGCCTCCGGGGGCGCCGGCATGGGTGACCTGAGAGAATGTCTGGGACCATCGGCGACGCAAGGGGGTGCCGCATGACCGAGCATGCGGTGGTGGTCGTCGGTGGCGGGCCGACAGGGTTGATGTTGGCGGCGGAGTTGGCGCTCGCGGGGGTGGACGTCGGCATCGTCGAGCGACGTGCCAGCCAGGAGCTTGCCGGCCAGAGGGCGGGCGGCCTGCTCGCTCGCACCATCGAGGTGCTCGACCAGCGTGGCATCGCCGATCGGTTCCTGGCGGAGGGACAGGCGATACAGATTTCGGCATTCGCAGGGACGCAACTGGACATCAGCGACTTCCCCACTCGGCACCCCTACGGGCTCGCGTTGTGGCAGGTACACATCGAGCGCCTGCTCGCCGAATGGGTCGACGAGCTCGCGGTGCCGATCCATCGCGGGCGTGAGGTGACGGGCTTCGCACAGGACGACACCGGGGTCGACGTCGAGCTGGCCGACGGCCGGTCGATCCGGGCCGAATACCTCGTCGGGTGCGATGGCGGACGCAGCGTGGTCCGCAAGGCAGCAGGCATCGGGTTCCCCGGGTGGGAACCGACGACGAGCTTCCTGCTCGCCGAGGTCGAGCTGGCCGAGGAACCGGAATGGGGCCTCCACCACGACGCCATCGGCCGCCATGCATTCGCCCCTCCGCAGGATGGAGGGCCGGCGCGGGTCCTAGTGACCCAGGAACACGTCGCATCCACCAAAAAGAAGGTCATGTTGCGGGACCTCAGCGAGGCGCTCATCGCCGTGTGGGGAACCGACTACGGGGTCCACAGCCCCACCTCGATCTCCAGGTTCACCGATGAAGCCCGCCAGGCGGATGCGTATCGCGACCGGCGGGTGCTGCTTGCCGGCGACGCCGCGCACGTGCACAACCCGGTGGGCGGCCAGGGCCTCAACATCGGCGTGCAGGACGCGGTGAACCTGGGATGGAAGCTCGGCCAGGTGGTCAAGCAGGCATCGCCCGACAGCCTCCTGGACACGTACCACGCCGAGCGCCACCCGGTCGCTGCCCGCGTGCTGCGCGGCACCATCGTGCAGGTCACGCTGTTCCCCGATGACGCCCGGCTCAACGCCGTGGGCGACACCATTGCCGAACTCCTCGCGATGGACGAGCCGCGCAGGCGATTCGCCGCGAGGATGTCCGGCCTGGACATCCACTACGACCTCGGCGAGGGGCACCCGCTGCTCGGACGCCACATGCCCGACCTCGACCTGGTCACCGTCGACGGCCCGCTGCGGGTCTTCGCCCTGCTGCACGGTGCGCGGCCGGTGTTTCTCAACCTCGGTGAGCCCGGCGACTTGGACATCGCTCCATGGGCGGATCGGGTTCAGGTGGTCGACGCCACCTACGCCGGTGCGTGGGAGCTTCCCGCACTTGGGGAAGTCCCTGCTCCCACGGCCGTGTTGATCCGGCCCGACGGACACGTCGCCTGGGTAGGCGAGCAATCCGACTCGGGGCTCACTGACGCGCTCACCACCTGGTTCGGACCGCCTACCGCGACGTAGCCTCCACTTCTTTCAGCGCGTGTCGTCGTACACGAGCAGCGCGCCGCCGTAGCACGCGACCCACACGCGCCGCATGGGGGCGTCGTACGTGATCCCGATCGGGTGGTAGCAGGCGTCGATCGTCTGCAGGATCTTCATGTCGGAGGTCCGCAGCTTGGTGACCGTGCCGGACTCGTAGTTGACGACGTAAACGGCCTTCCCGTCGGCGGCGACCGCCAGGCTCCGAGGGCGCTCGCCGGTCGTGACCTTGGTCACCCTTCCCGTCCGCAGGTCGAGCTTGGCCACCCGGCCTTCCATGTTCAGGGTCGCGTAGATCTTCCGACCCGACTTGTCGATTTCGAGCGCACGCGGGCCGGAGCCGATCGGGACCGTCGAGGTCTCCCACGTGTCCAGGTCGACGCGGACGAGGTAGTCGCCGCCCATGATCGCGACGTACGCGGCGTCCCCGCGCGGCGAGACGGCGACCCCGCGCGGATACTCGCCCATCGGGATCCGCCGGACCTCCCGGCCCTTCTTCGTGGAGATGACGCTGAGGTCCCAGGTACACCAGTTCGCCACGAGCACGTAGCGCCCGTCCGGGGTCGCGGCGACGACCTTCGGGACCGAGCCGACGCGGTAAGCGCCGTCGATCTCCAGCGTCTCGAGCCGGATGCGATAGACGAAGCTGTCGTCGTAGCCCGAGGAGGGAGTGCACTCGTCGTCGCCCTCGGGGCCGAAGCCCGCGCCGTACATGGAGTAGTTGGAGACGTACCCGTACTTGCCGTCCCTGGAGAACGCGGCCTCGACCGGGGCTCCTTGCACGGTTCCGGGATGGCCCTTGTAGCCGAAGTCGCCGAGGTTCACGGAGTCGGAGATCGTCTTCCGGAGCTCGAGCGTCTTCGCGTCGTACACCGTCACCGAATGCCGGTACATCATGTTCTGGGCGAAAATCAGCCCGGTACCCGAGGAGACGACCGACTTTGGCGAGATCTCGCCGCCGAGAGTCTCCAGGAGCACGAGCGTCGTCCGGCTGGAGGGCTTGCCCGGCCTGACCGCCGGGGCCTGCGTCGTCGTGGCGGCCGGGTCGGTCTCGGAGAGCGCGAAGCCGGCGGCGTCCGACTCCGGGCCCTGGCCGGCCCAGGCGACCGCCAGGCCGCTCGCGAAGGCGAGGGCGACGGCGACGCCTGCGAGCGCGGTCAGCCGGCGACGGCGAATCTGCCGCCGCCTCGCCTCGCGCCGGGTGATCCGTGGGTCGACGTCTCTCAAGGCTCTCCGTAAGCGCCCCTGCGCTCGCTCGCGAGTCTAGCCAGCCTCCGGCGCGCGCCCACCCTGAGCGGCGCTGATCTCGGTGAGCTGGGCCTCGATCCGCTCGAGTGCGGCCGCGTGCTCCCCGCCCTGCCGGTCGAGCTGCTCCTGCTGCGCGCGCGTGCGCTTGCCGATCAGGACGGCGACGGTCACGCTCGTCAACGTCGGGATCAGCCCGAGCCCTGTCAGCATCAGCGCAGTGGCCACGAGCCGGCCCCCGGTCGTCTCGGGCACGATGTCGCCGTAGCCGACCGTAGTGACGGTGACGACCGCCCACCAATAGGCGGTTCCGAGGCTCGTGAAGACCTCGGGCTCGACGATCCGTTCCAGAGCTCCCGCCACGAGGACGAGGATGAAGGCGACGGAGATCACCGTGGCCACGGCCCGGGGAAGCGTCAACCGCTCGTACCAGCGATCGAAGCGCTTGCTGACGTTAGGGTGCATGGACAGCTGTTTCGCGTCTCCCAGACGAGTCCCTCTCTCGGAGGCTTGGGGAGGCGCTCGCTCCGTCCGATACAAGCCCTAGCTTCAGCTTCCAAGGAGCCCGCTGCCGCAGGCGGTGCTCCGGTTACACGAAGGCGAGAGCCCGCTGGCCGTAGCGGGCTCTCGCGCGTTTGCGGTGCGGATAACCGCCGGGCGAGACGCCTGGCCGCCCCACTGTGCCCGCGCTTCGCCGGCGGCACGATGCCTGCATAAACCCGCAAGAGTTCCCAATGACCTCTCTCTCCGTCACCCAGTTCGAGACGCGCCACCGCCAGATCGAGGCCGAGCTCGAGCGCGAGCACGCGCTGGCCGCCGGCCGGCGAGTGGTCGAGCGCCCGCGCCGTACCCGCCGCTGGTTCAGGGCCGTCCGGGGCGCCGCTGCCGCCTGAAACCTCTCACGGGGTGATGGCTCGTCGCTGGGGCTCGATGGTCGTTCCGAGACAAGGACACAGGGAGCGCGCGTAGCCGAGGCTACGGGCGCGAACTGAGGACGCCGCTCTCGGGGCGAGCAGCGGGGCTCGGCGGCACAGCTCTTCATCCCGTGAGAGGTTCGAGCCGCAGGGCTGGAAGCGGCGCCTCAGACGGCCGTGCGAAGACGGGCACGGGCCTCTCTGGAGCGCAGCGTCTCGTAGGCAATCAGCGCGACGCAGACTCCGGTGACGAGTGCGACGGCGACCACGCCGTCGACCCGCGTCGCCGCCGGGATCAGCGCAGCGCAGGCCGCCGCGGCCAGACAGCGGCGGGGGTTGACGCTGCGGACGTTGCGGTAGCGGATGGCGTCGTGGCTCAGCAGGTAGAGGGCCACGCCGCCGCAGAGCGCGAAGGCCGGCACCGTCTCGAGCGGGTCGTCCACGTGTGCGACCACCTTCTTGAGGCCGAGGGCGACGAGGACGATACCAGCGAACATCGGGAGGTGCAGGTAGCTGAACGAGTCGCGGGCGAGCCGCGCGCGCTCGTGGCCTCGGGCTTCGACGAGCTTCCTCCGCGCGACGATCGCGACGATGTCGAAGTAGGCCCACCAGAGCGCGCAGACGAGGGCAATGCCGAGGATCGCGGCAGCGACCACGGTCGGAGTCAGCTCGATCCCGGCGGCGCCGATGCCGATGGCCACGATCGACTCGCCCAGCGCGATGATCACGATCAGGGCGTACCGCTCCGCGAAGTGCCCGGCGGAGATGACGAAGCCGCGGACGCCGAAGATGTA
>Ga0190271_10000617_pt1 | contig 18448 bp, 43 predicted proteins | sample Popmic356T_FD_133747 | JGI IMG/M metagenome (GOLD analysis project Ga0190271, IMG submission 133747) | Populus adjacent soil microbial communities from riparian zone of Weber River, Utah, USA - 356 T | ecosystem: Environmental > Terrestrial > Soil > Riparian zone | place: USA: Utah | collected...
AACCTCGGTGAGCACCTAGGGCTAGGGCTAGAGGGGGAAGGGGGGAGGGGGCAGGGGGGCTCAGCGGACAGGAGGGGCAGGGGGGAGGGAGGCAAGCATCTCCTTCAGTCGAGCAACCTCGGTGCGGCCTAGGAGGCAGGTTGCAGGGGAGAGGGGGCCTACTACAGAAGCAACCTCGGTGAAGGGGAGGGAGAGTTGGCCCTCGATGAAAGGAACCTCGGTGGTCATTAGAACATCCCCTCTAGGATCAGGCGGTCGGTGAGACGCTGGACTTGACGGCGGATAGTGGCAAGGCTCAAACGAACCTCGGCGTGGTCGGCGGAGCGAACCTGCTCGGCGGTGGCGCTGGCGAAGGTGGTCATCGTGCAACTCGCACAGAGTCATCAGCGGTGACGAAGGCGCCGAAGTTCTCGAAGTCGATGGTGCCGACCAGCACGTCCCGGTCGCCGTCGTTAACCCACTCCCAGTCGGGGAGGCCAACGACGATGCCGGTCAGGCCGCTCGCCAGTCGCAGGTTGTCGCCGATGCGGACATCGGAGAACTTGATGGTGGTGAGGTGGTTGGTTGCTGCCATGCATTGATCTAACCACGAATCCGGATCAGGCGTCAAGCCCCAATCTCGTCGAGCCCACCGACGACTACACTGCTATGCCAGGATCGTCGAGTGGCCCCGGACCCTAGACGCGAAAGAACCCCCTCCGGAGAGGGGGCTCTTAGTTGGACTGCTCGGATCTAGCAGACTCGCAGGATCCTCACGATGTCGTCGTGCTCGTCGGACGGTCCCCATGCGATGAGGTCGTCGTCCCGGTCGTAACCCAGGAGGTAGGAGTCGTCGCCCTCAGGAACGAAGGGCGGAACGTACAGGTCCAGGGTCCTGGCATTGTTGACGGAAACCAGGAGGCATCCGTTGATGGTGGTGGTTCGGTTCATGCATTCACTCTATCATGGATTTGAGGTTAGGTGTCAACCCCCAATTTCTACCGGCGCTTGTTCATCTTGGCAGCCGCAGCATCGGAGTGAGAGTTGGCCTCGATGCGAGCCAGCAGTGCCTCTCGGCGCATGTCCTCTAGGGCCTCAGTGATGAGCCGCTCGTCAGGGTCGATGTCGCCGGAGTGCCGGATGAATGAGCGGATAGCGGGAGTGGTCACGACAGGTGCCTAATAGCAGTGGAGACGCCAGCGATGATTCCCGCCCAGAGAGCGAGGCCCATCGGAATGCCGAACAGCATCCCTCGGTAGAGCCCGGAGGGAGCCCTCATCGGATCTCCGCCTTCCAGATACGGCGCTCGATGCGCTTGTTGGTGCGGCGAGCGGACTTGCGAGCCTGGCCCGGAGCCTGTCCGCAGCACGGGCAGTCCCGGCCTCCCGGACCCTCGGGGCACTTCCGGCCGATCATCTTGGTGGTGGAGTTCATGTAGTCAAACCTACTCTCTCGGTTGGTGGTGAGTCAAGCCCTAGAGGCCAGCGGCCCGGAACTCACGGAGGTGACGGACGAAATCCTCGTCGTCGATGCTGGCATCGCCGGGAGTGGCGACGGAGAACCAAGCGAACTCAACGGCCCGCTCGGGGGTCATGTCTCGACGGGTCATAGCCTTTGCGGCGATGGTGGCAAGGGTGTTGGAGAAGTCGGTGTGATCGGGCATGTGTCTATCTAACCACATATCCGAAGGGGCGTCAAGGGTTTTCTTTCGGGGGGGCAACTCGGAGGGCTCGTCGAGACCCGCGATGGCTGCATTGCTATGTTGAGAGGTGGCCCGGCGTTCGTCGAGTGGACGCGAAAGAACCCCGCCGAAGCGGGGCTCTCTCGTTAGTGGCCGATGTGCGAGCAGGGGACCTGCTGGCGGGTTGTGGGCGTGAACCCTCAGGCCCAGCCAACGATCCTCTCGCCGGGGTAAAGCCCGTCCCGGAGGGTGCGAGCAGCATCGCTGCCGTTCGTTCCCGGAACAGTGACCTGTACCCGGTCGCCGTTGTTGCGGACGATGTGGAAGTGGAAGTTCTTCATGTCTCTATCTAACCACTATCCACTCGGCCTGTCAAGGACTTTCGACGACTTGGATTTCGACGTTCTCTGTCTGGTCCATCTCGGTGGTCAGTTCGCTCATGGCGTTCACGGCCATGTTGAACAGCGTGAACAGAGCGATGGCGAAGAGGACGATGAGCGCAACCTGAAGGCGGTTGTTCGCTCGGCGTTGGGCGGTGCGGTGGTGGTGGGTTGATGTCATGTGTCTATCTAACCACAAAGCCCCCGCTCTTGTCAAGCGGGGACTCTGTAGGTCAGACTCCTCGGAGCCAGTTGACGACTTCCCAGTCAACCTCTACGGGCTTGGCGGGGCGTTCGCTGGGCCGGGTGTCCAGCACCAGTTCGCCACGCCAGAAGGCCTCGAAGCGGGCCTTACGGCTGGCTTCCCAGAGGGCGGAGTTCTTCATCTCGGTGAGGAACTGCTCGGGCGTCATGCCGACTGTGCCGTCCTTGCACTTGACGAAGCACAGAGCCTTCAGTTCTTCCCGGTTGAGTTCGACGCCTTGGAGGTTGCGGTTCATGTGTCCATCTAACCACTATTCCTCGCCAGTGTCAAGCAGAGGAACGACAGCAGCCAAGATTTCCTCCCGATCCAGCCGCTCCTGTTCCGGAACGCTATAGACACCGACAGCCAGCCGGAAGATCGGAGCCAGTAGCGTCTTAGCAATGGAGACGTCGTCGAAGGTTCGACCAACGCCGGTCGGCGCCCGGTAGACCTGCGGCTCACCACAGGAGCAGCAACGCCGCTTGTGTGGCTCGTCAGCGGACAGAGCGTCGCGGTAGTCGTGGAGGTGGCTAGTCATTGCGGCAGAACGTCCGCTGGTTGTAGTCCACGTGGGAGGAGCAGAACTGTCCACGCTCTCCCGTTGCCTTGCTCACGCCGTTCTCTGAAGCGGAGCGGTCGCACTCGTCGCACGGCTGCGAAAGGTAGGCGTCCAGGTAAGGGTCGGAGGGCTTGGTGGAGATGTACCCGCCGATGTGCTCACCTCGGGGAACGCCACAAGTGAAGCAGCGGACCTTAGTGGTCTGGTTCCAGACGAAGGAGTCGCAAGAGGTCATGCCTCCATCTAACCACGAACGCCCACCTCCTGTCAAATGTTACAAAGGTGTTGCATTCGACACGAACCTCGGCTAAGGTCTCGGACCTGTGCCCATCGCCCACATTGCTATGTGGGAATCGTCGATGGGCATTTGTCTTATCCCCCCCCCCACTAAGGAGTACGAGTGTCACTCAAGCCAACCCTGCTAGTCCTGTTCCTGTTCATGGTCCTCACGATTGGAGTGGCCTGCGCCACACCTGCGGAGTCTCCGGACCAAGCGGTCCTTACCGAAGGAGCACCGAGGAGTCTGAAGCAGCACCAAGAAGAAACCACAACGACCACCACGGTCCCTCCGACCACTACGACCGCTCCACCTCCTCCGCCTCCCACAACGACAACAACCACCGCTCAGGCGGTGGAAGTCGAGGTGGATGTGGAAGTGGATGTACCTGTTAGCAATGGAGACCCGTACGTCGATGCCTCGTGGCACCAACTCGCCGAGTGCGAGAGCACTGGCATCTGGTCACTGAACACCGGCAACGGCTACTACGGCGGGATTCAGTTCAGCCTTGGCTCGTGGCAAGGTGTCGGCGGGAGCGGCCTGCCGAGTGACGCTTCAGTCGCTGAACAGATCCAGCGAGGAAGGATGCTCTGGGAGCAAGGTGGTTGGGCACACTGGCCTGCCTGCACGGCTTCGTTTGGCTGGCGGTAAAGGCCAAGCCCCGGCGCATCTGCTCGGCGTTACGCCCGTCTACGTGGTGGTCGTTCATCAGATGTACTCGCTCACCGTCGTGGTGGTGGTGATGCTCTTCTCGATGTGGATGCTCCGCGGGCAGGTGTAGTCGGCGGGAACCAGGAGAGCCTCAAGGCGCTCAGCGTCTTCAGCGGCCTCGCCGTAGGTGCGATGGGCCTTGCCCATGCTCCGACCGAACTCAGCGTTGTCGCCGTGCTCGATGACTGCCCGGTAGATCTTCTCGGTGGTGGTTGAGGTGGTTGCCATGCGTCTATCTAACCACTATCTCTTGCTCTTGTCAAGTTGAGATGTCCGAGTGGGCAACTTGGCCAGCGACTCGTCACTCCACGGTCGGTGCCAGCCTTCAGCCCCGGTGTCATGAGCCAGTCGGCGTGCCTTCTGCTCGGTCATGTTGCGGATCCAGCAGAGCGTGTACCTCATCGACTCCGCAGCGTCGAAGCCTTGACGAACGTAGCGCCAGAAGCGAGCGACGGCCCAACGGTTCGGGATAGCAGTGCAAGCCTCGTCGATGCGTTCACGGTCATAGTCGGTCAGCCGGATCACGAGATGCCCTTTCGCTTGGCGTACATCTCTCGGTGCGCAGCGTTGTAGGCGTCCTTGCAGCGTTGGCACGCGTCCTCACCTCGGCGCTTGTGGCGCTTGTAGGCTGCGACTGTGCCGCACGGCTCTGTGGCTGGCCTACCGACTGGATTGCTCATCCGTACCTCACCTCTCCGAGTGTCGCCATCTGGATGATGGTATCGGCCAGGGTGGCGTCGGCGTACTCGATGCCCTCACCGAACAGCATGTCGCGCAGTTGCGTGGCAATCTCGCAGCCAGCGGGGATCGTGCCAGCGGTGATCTCGTCGTGCAGGCGCTGAATGCCGATGAACACCGAGCCGGTGTCTACGGTGAAGCGAACCTGCGGATCTTCTCGCTCCCACAAGAGAGCAGACACAATCCGCTCGTCGTTCCGCTGGACCTTTCCATCGGCCCAGTAGTCGATGCCGCCTTCGCAAGCGGTGGTGAGGACATCTTGGAGTGCTTCCTCCGAGATCTCGATCTTTGTGGTCAGTGTCAGTTGCATGAGAGTATCTAACCACAAAGATCGAGTCCCGTCAAGCGAGAGTTGCATCCCAATCGACTTCGACCGAGACGGGCGTGCGCCCTCGGGAAGCGACCATCATGAGAGCAGCGAGCGTGGCCTCGTTCGTTCGGGCAGCACGCACCACAACCCGGCTGATAGCAGCGGGCTCCATGAAGCGGCCTTCCCCGGAGACGGAGGCAACGAAGCAAACGAATTCGTCCATGCATCTATCTAACCACGAACTGCTCGACGAGTCAACCCACGGACTACATTGCTATGTCAGGATTTCCTCGACGAGACCCTAGACGCGACGAAGCCCCACCGAAGTGGGGCCTCGTGCTTGGATGCTCTGTATCTGTCAGGCTTGACTCACCGTCCTTTCGTAGTGGGGACCTTAGTTAGCCTGCCGTTGTCGGCTGGCCAGGAGTTGGAGTCGCCGGGGGAGCGACCACGATCGGCGGGATGATGACGGCAGGGCCGCACACCTTGTTGCCCATAGTCTCGCAGTCCCAGCACGGCTCATCCTCTTCGCAGGGGACGACAGGAGGGACGGTCGTGGGCGGGGTGGGCGTGGTCGGGCAAGCACCGCGGGTGTCACCCTCGTGCCCAGGCTGCGGAGGGCCAGACTCGTCGAAGTGAACCCACATCAGCGAGTGGGGCACCTCAGTGGTCACGCCGTTGTGACAGATGGTCTGAGTCTCGGTTGCGCCAGCGTCAGTGACGCCAACTCCGAGGGCCAGCACCAGGATGCCAGCGGGGATCAGTCGTAGAGCCTTCATGTTCAGTAGTTCCTCTCGGTTGGGGGGCTAGGCGTTTACCTTAGCACGTTCTGATTCGTTGTCAATCTCATCCAGGATATCTTGGTAGGCCTCGATGAACTCATCGGAGCGCTCGACCGACAGGATGATGCCGGTTCCTCCGCTGCCGTGCTCGTGAATCCAAACCTGCACCAGTGGACCGCTGCCCACTCGTGAAAGCCTGATGTCGAAGCCCTCACGGTCACCTCGGATGATGGTCACCTTGTCACCAGTAGGCTTCTTGCGGCCCACTAGAGGTCCACCTTCTCGAACTCGATGACACTGTCGATGTGAGTGCGGAAGAAGAACGCTCCGCCACCTCGGGAGTAGCAGACAACGTCGATGTTGTCTTCTCCGTCGTGGTCGATCACAACGTTGTCTTCCACGATGATGTGACGGCTCAGCAACTCTCCGTTGCGAAGGCTGTCTCCCTGGTCACGGAAGGTAACCCGGACTGCGACTGCTTGCATGATTCCTCCTTGGAACCTCGGTTGGTGTGACTTCATCGTAGCGGGTCTCGGGATGCTCTGTCAACTATCTTCTACTCGTGTGTGACCCCGACAACCCAGCGGTCGTGAACGACCCGGATAGCAATGCAGTCCTGCTGTACTGGCGCTGCTGCGATCGGCATTGGTTCTTGCGGCACACACTGAAGACAGCCCCGGCCCACTCGTATCGAGTGTGGCACGAGGCTGCCTCGCAAGTGCTACCGGCTACCTAGGACGCCTTGCGCTCGCCCCGTGCGATCTGGTCGGGGCGGAGATCGGTCTCGACGACGTTCTCGTAGAACGTGATGCAGCGGTTGGCTGCGATGTCTACGATGGCGACGACGCCATCTCGGATGCGACGCTCCTGGCCTTCACGGCGGGAGGGATAGGTGACGTCGGGATCGGTCATGGCCTTCCAAGTCTGGTCGGCGGTGAATCCCTTGGCCTTGGCGGTCTCGGCAGCGTGCCGAGTCATGGTGGGTTGGTTCATGTCTTCACCTTAGTGGTTAGAAGACGGGGCGTCAAGCCCCAATCTCAGAGTCGAGATAGCAATGCAGAGTCGTTGTTGTTGTCACACTGCAACCCGAACACCGACCACCCATCAGGTGTGTCAGCGTGCAGGTCAACGGTGAACTGCCAGCGGTGCGTAGCGCAACGGGCGTAGACCGTCTCGGGATCATCATGGTCATGTTCCGTCGCCATGCGAAGTCCGTCGAGGGGACAGAACAGGGCGGTGGTCATCGTTCCCACTGGTCGATGTAGCGCTCGAAGTCCTCAAGCGCTTCGTCGTCGTCCATGTCTCGGTCGTTCTCTTCGCACCAGTACTCGAAGGCTGCATCGAGTGCTGCCTGTCGTTCGTACGGCGCTTCGAGGTATCGCTGGTGGCTGCTCATATGATGAGCATACACCAGGCGCTAGCCCGACGCAAGCCCCTACTCCTCAGAGTAGGTCCCGTCGTAGGGAGAGGGCTCGTAGTCCTCGTAGGAGGCGTCGTAGTCCTCGTAGGTCACGTCGTCGTACTCGGGGAAGTCGTCGTAGTTGTCCATACCTCTGACCTTAGCCGCTATCTGAGGTGAGCGCAAGTCAAAGGTCGTCGAGACCCGGCGCACCTCGGAACGGACTACATTGCTATGACCTAGGTCTCGTCGAAGCCGGAACGCGAAGAAGGGGAGCCCTCGTCAGGACTCCCCTTCACCACCGTTCCACTTCCTTTCGGAAGCCTCCGGGTCAACCCGAGTGCGTACTGGACCTCGGTGCTCGGCTACGCTGGTGGTTTCGCAAACCAATCCCCCCAGGACTGGCTGACGAAGGTCAATCCGTTTCCTACGACTCGACGAAAGTCCATGCGTAGGTGCCTGGGGGAAATCTTGGAGGGTTCGTGCTGCTAGCCACGCCGGATCGGACTAGCAGAAGCCCTACCCCGGATCAGTTCCCCATCTCACGATGGGCTGAAGCCCTCCGCCATTGTGAGGAAGGGTGGCCCACCGACTCACGTCCCGGTGCGTAATGTCCGGCCCTGGCGGGTCCTTCCTGGCGATTCAGTTGTCAACTTCTTGAGACCTACTCTACGCTGAGTTAGTCAGCGTGTCAAGAACTTTCTGAGACTTTGTCTCGTTGCCCACTGCACTTCATAACCGCAGTCGAGAGCGTCGAGTACCTCTGGTAGCAATGCACTCACCTCAGCGAGTCGTTCCCGCAGGCAAGTGACGCAGTGCTCGGATAGTTCCGGCAGATGCATCCGGCGCTCGGTGTGGACGATGAAGCCCTCGTCGGCGGGAGTGCTCACGCCCGGACCCCCTGACGCTTCCACTCGAACTTGAACTGCTCGGCATAGCGGCCACGGTTGTGGCGGTTGCAGCAGGCGGAGCAGGCCACTCGGCGGGCCTTGTCGGTGAGCCGGTGACGGCCGATGGTGGTCGAGCAGTTGGGGCAGGTGCCGACCCACGGTGTCGGGACGCTGACGATGTCGGCAGAGGAAACGCACGCCTTGGGGTTGCAGCCGATGGCTCGGGCCTTGGCTCGCCAGACGTGGTTGTGCTTGTGTCCTGGCCCGACGAGGGCGTGTGCGATCTCGTGCAGGATCGTGTCCAGGACGGTGCTCTCGTCATTCAGAAGGATGAGCGGAGCAGACAGCGAGATGGTCTGTCGTCCGTGGGAGCACATGCCCAGACGCTTCTTGGCCCGATCGAATCGGAAGTTCCAGTGTGCGAGCCCGTGCTCGTTCATGAGGCGGCGGGCGATGGTGCCCGCAGTGGTGGTTTCCATTCCTCAATGGTACTCCCTTCGTACGGGCGAGTCAAGCCCCAATTTCAGCCCAGACGAGACCGGGTGACATAGCAATGCAGAACGTGCTCCGGCCGGAACGGAAAGAACCCCCGCCGAGGCAGGGGTTCCTCCTAGTTGGCCACCTCCCTTTCTTGCGTCGGGGGTAGAGACTCTGTTCTACCCGGTGAGAGCGTGGGAGACCCGTCAGTTGTAGCCAGACGAGGTGATCGAGACCTCTACGCCTTGGACGGTCGTCTTGGGGCTGGCGTAGTTGCGATCGAACACGGTCGGCTCGGTTAGCAATGCAACCAGGCGGGGCATCTCGGTGAGTCCGAGAGCATCGAAGTAGGCGGCTTCCTCAGGGGTGCCGCGGCCAGCCTGCTCGTAAGCGGCTTCTAGGTCGTCGAGGTGAGTGGTCATGTCATCGAACCTACTACACGGCTTCCCGCTGTTGCAAGTAGAGAGCGTCCTGGCGGGCTCGCTCCCAGCGGTGCCAGTCGTCCGGGTAGGCGACGTCATCGCGATCCCAGCGATCGAAGGTGGCAGCAACGTGGTCGATGACTCGCTGGCGGTCTCCGGAGCGCACGGCTCTGGTGAGGGCAGCCTTGGCTGCCTTGAACTGCTGGTTGGTCAGGTAAGTGGTCATGCGAGGCCCTTTCGGAAGCGTCGTTGGTTGAGTGTGGCGCACACCCAGGCGTAGAGCGGGAGGATGACAATCATGCTGCCCACCCCGTCACGGGGTTGCCAGTCACGGGCCGACGAGCGGCGGTGCGGCAGAGGCAGGTGCGAGCGGAGGGCTCGGTGGTGCGGGAGGCGAGGAATTCCCAGACCAGGGTGAGGAAGGTGGTGGTTGAGGTCATATAGAAAGAATACACCCGGCGTGGCGTCGAGTCAAGTCTTAGGCCAAAGAAAAAGGTGGAGTCGTCGAGGGAGCGCAGCCCGGCGCACGGCCTACATTGCTATGACCTACGCTCCGCCTGAGACCGGACGCGCAGAACCCCCGACCGGAGCCGGGGGTTCTTTACCGCATGGCGGGAGGGGAACTAGACGCCAGCCAGCAGGTTGTAGGCCCGAGCACGCAGCCGAGCACCCTGGCCGAAGTTGACGGAGTTGAACCGTCGCTCGTCAGCCGGAACGGCAGACTTGCGGACGTCGAGCACACCGTGGTCGATCACCTCGGTGATGACGTTGAGGGCGCCCCACGTGGTGCGCTTCAGGTCATCGGAGATGGTCTCCGTGTTCCGCCAGTTCGATCGGAACGTGTCCCGCTGAGTCTCGACCGTAGCCTTGGCCCGATCGCCTGCATCGTCCTTCAGCGGGAGCAGGTCGTTGAGGAAGTCGCCGAATGCAGCGTGGTCCATCTCGACCGCAGCCATACGATCGGCGAGGTCTTGGAACTCTCGCATGTAGGCCGTGGTCAGCGACAGGCCAGCACGAGCGGCAGCGATCTTCGCAGCCATATCGCCCGAGTGCTGGATCGACATGCTGAACAGGTTGAGACCAGCCTTGCCAGCCTTCAGAGCAGCCGTGACGACGTTCGAGCAGTCGTATCGGATCGGCAGCACGTTGTACGTGAGAGCCGTGTTTCCGACGTGGCCGTTGTTGAGCAGCACGCTCGCATCGACCGCATCCTGGCCAGCAACCTGGATGCCTTGCGGCAGCCGGAAGACGAGGAAGGGCGACGCGCCGTTCGCACGAGCGCCACCGAAGGGTCGAGCCTCGGCCCACGTGGTGCCAGCCTCTTGCATCAGCACGTCAGCGATACCGAAGAAGTCAGCGTTGCTGACGATCTTGTGCTCACGGCCGACCACACCGAACATGTCGCCGGTGTCAGAGCGCACAACCGCACGCTCCTTCTCGACCATGTCGAAGGTCTCGTCTTCACCGCGGAGGAACAGCGGACGGTGCTCGGCCTCCCATGAGAGACCGGCGAGGAGACGAGCGGAGTCCGCATCGACCGCCTGGTCGAGGGAGTACGCCTTGCCCATGAGCCGACGTCCCGTGGCGGGAGTGACGACCGGAGCGGGGGTTTCGATGACTGTCATTGTGTGCCTTCTTTCTGGGTTGGTATGGGCATCATACGCTATTGCGTCAGCCGTGTCAAGCGATAACTCGGCCGCGGCAAGCGGACTTGTTCGCCTTGGCCCGGCGATCGGGGAACGTGGTGGGGCGAGTGTTGTCGGACGGCAGCCAGCGAGCCTTGCCCACCGTAGAGGTGGAGGACTTCTGGCTACGTCCGTTGCGGCGGGTGATTGACTTCATGCCACCAGGCTACGTCATTACGTGAGGTGTGTCAAGTCGCTCGACGATGATCCGACATAGCAATGTAGACCGTGGCCGTGACGCGAAGAAGCCCCGGAAGGACGGGTTGTCCGTAGGAGCGACCTACGTGAGTCCGTTGTACACCCTTCCGGGGCTTCATGCGATCCTCATCCAGGGAGATAGGCTTCGAACAGAGGTGGAATCTTCCAGAGGTGGAAGACCTTCAACAGAGGTGGAGTCGTCCTAGGAGCGGTCCTGATACTTGTGAGGGAATCCTGATACTTGTAGGTCCTGGTACTTGTGCGAGTTAGGCGTCTCCGTTGGTTTGTTGGAACACCACTAACTTACCACACCCTGAGCCGGTGTCAAGTGATTCCCCAAAGATTCCTCGGCGCCCGGAGACAGACTGCATTGCTATGATCTATCGGCGCCGTGCGCCCAGACGCGAAAGTGCCACCCCTTTCGGGGTGGCCCCTTTCGTTTGAACCGGGCGACCGTACGCTAGGCAGCCTTGCCAACCGTGACGAAAGTACCGTCGCCACCCGTACCCTTCGCAGCGCCCTTCGCAGCGAGCCCCACGATGACGCCGGTAGGGTCGCCGTAGCGGTAGTCCGAAAGGTCGCCGTCGATGACTCGCACGCCGAGATGCGTCGCGGGGAGCGCATGCTTAGGGACATCGAACACCATGGCGACATTGTGGCCAGCAGCGATCGTGTCGAGAATCCACTGGTCATCGTGGCGCTCCGAATGGCTGAAGGTGATTCGGTAGTTGTCCGGAGTGGACCGCGCCGGCGCCTTTGTGTAATCGTAGGCCCGCACGTTGGGACCATCGAACAACCATGGTGCGATGTTCTCCCACCGCAAGTCCGATGCGACGTTCAACCGGAGCCCGAACACTCCACGAGCCTCCAAGCGCCGAACCTCATCGGTGAGGATGGCGAGGAATGCGCCGGGGTGAGTGGCCAGGAAGATGGTGCGGACCAGACGACCGTCTCGCACGTTGCTCATGACGCCGCGGCCAGCAGTCCACATAACGCAAGCCTCGCGGCATTCCGTAGTGAACCACGTGCAAGTGTTGTAGTCTCCGGAGTGATCGGCCGGGGTCAGCGTAAGGCTCCAAGTCGGGACCTCATTCTTGCCAATCTTGACGTTGCTGTCGGGCGGAGCGAGCAGCGGAGTCTTGCCTCCGTTAGCAGCGTTGCCAGCCTGAAGTCGAATGTCGGCCCAGATGGTGCGAGCCTCATCGAGGGAGGGAAGGTCGGCCTCGGTGAGAGCGAGCCTTTCGAGCAGTCGGTTTACGTTGGTGGTTGCCATGCCTCTGACAATACAGAGTGTGTGGCGTCGAGTCAAGTCTTTCTCAGAGATTAGTTAGACATTGTCGAGACCGGCGCGGCGACTGACCATAGCAATGTAGACCATAGCCGAGACCGTACGCGCACCGACCCGCTCTGTTGGTGACACCATGTCGCAGCCAAAGGCTCCTCGGCCCAACCACCACGAAAAACCGGGGAGTGAAGGCGCAGACTATGATGTCACCAGCAGAACGGGCCAGTAAGCCGGTAGTGTACGGTATCCCACCGTACTTGTCAAGTCCTAATGACTTGGCCACTCCGTGTCGGGCTGGTTGAGGTCTCGACCCGTGAGCGCCACGAGTTCAGCGATGTCTTCCAGACCGCAAGCGCCAGGCCACTCTTCAGCAGAGAGCAACCATGCGATACGGTCGAGCACTTCGGCGTCGGAGACTGTCTCGTGATCGTGAGTGGTGCAGTCGTCTTCGGTGTCGATGTTCTCGTCGGTGAGGATGCAAGCACCATTGGTGTCTCGCTTGGCGCGCAGAGCGTCGATCTCTTCGGCTAGTTCTACACCTCGTCCTCCTGCCCGCTCGAAGGCGGTTTCGAGGATGACGAGATCGCTGGCTTCCTTGTCAGTGATAGGCATGGCGGTTTCCTTTCGGGGTTGGTAGTAACACTCTACCGTGAGAGTGTCGCCGTGTCAAGCGATCTCTTCTTTCACGCCCTGCCAGAAGGACGCCATGAGATCATCCCAGTTGTTGCTGATGGCGTCGTCGAGACCGAGCAGGACAGCAGCCCGAACGTCGGGATCCTGCACCTCGGATTGCATGAGCAGCGCAAGGGAGTCACGAATCTCCGTGAAGACCTGCTGCACTCCGTTCTCGATGGGGTTGGGGTTGGTGTCGTCGTAGGTAGTTGTCATGCCTCCACTATACGCAACCCATGCCACCGTGTCAAGCCATACCGTATAGCAATGCAACCATGCCGTAGCCCGGACGCGCAAGGGAACCCGACGCCGTAGCGCCGGGTCCCTGCGTTAGTGACTAGACCGCAGCCTCTAGGGCCTTGAGTGCGGCGAGCACCCGGTCACCTTCACGGCGGGTGAGCGCACCCTGGCCGTTACGGTCGCCCTGGTCGGCCCAGGACACCGGAGCATCGGCGGGCTTCCCGAGTGCGAGGCGGGTGAAGACCTTGCGGCCCTCCTTGGCGTTCGAGCCGAACACGTTGGTGAAGGCGGCGAACATGGCCTGGCGCTGGGTGTGATCGAGCGGAGCCGAGATGCTAGCGACAGCATCCATAGCCTGAGCGATGAAGGAAGTGAGAAGGTCAAGGACATCCTCATCCGACAGCGCCGGGTTGTCAACGATCTCGGTGAGATCGAGGGTGGGGGTGGTGCTGGTCATTTGGCATTTCCTTTCGGGTTGGTATGAACACCGTACACTCTGGTTGGTACGATGTCAAGGGACTCTTTCAGGTCAGACGACGGAACCGTACATGTCTTCCTTGTACTCGTCCTCGGTGACGTAGTAGCGCTTGACGAGTTCGAAGGGGATGCCGTAGCCATCCTCCCATGCGTCCTGCCAGGCTCGCTGAGCCCACGGAGCACGTTCGCAGTCCACGAGTTCCATCTCGATGAGCAGGCAGACGATCTCGTCCACCTTCCCGGCGTCTTCGTCGGGGGTGTGGATTTCGAGGATGCCGTGGAGCAGGTTGATCTCTTGGTCGCGTTCCCAGTACATGGTGGTTCCTTTCGGGTTGGTGAGACGACCTTAGTCGAGCGGTGAGTCCGTGTCAAACACTTCGTCGAAGATGTCTTCGTCGAGCACGAGGTTCAGCACACCATCGACCATGAAGATGCGGTCGCTCATCTCGATGGGCGCGGCAGTTGGGTCGAGGTTCTGTCGGTGGATTCGCATACCATAACCGTACAGCATCCATAACGTCGTGTCAAACACCAGAAACTGCATTGCTATGACCTAATCGACGCCCAGGCGCGCAAAAACACCACAACCCTCGACCGAAGCCAAGGGTTGTGGTGCGATTAGGAGGACTCTGGATACCTCCACACCGACCTAACGAGTTCCGTTCCATTGAGGATTAGTCGGTGACCATACTGCGTGCGTGAACCGTGTACCCCTTGCGAGGGCCGTGGACCAGAGAGGCATTACCCTCTCCTTTTGTGACCATTGGCTCCCGTGCCTTTCGGCGACGGACTCCGGGCTTGTCCTTAGCAGTCTGCCAGCATGTGCCTTCTCCCCCAGCCGTTAGGATAGGGATCTTCGGGCCATAACCTGGGTCGAGTGCCCCCGACCAACTGGGGGACAACTTACAGGGTCACCGTGTACTTGTCAAGTGATTTCTGGAAATTCTTTTCCGTGGAAGATTCGAGCCATACCGTACAGCACGACCATGACCGTCAACTTGGGTCCGGGGTCGAAGCACCATGGGGCGCTAACGCCGCGGATCGACTGGATCTTCACCATGACCGTTTCCGTTAGTTCCGGACTGCGCACCAGCGTCCGCAGCCTCGCCAGGATGACCATCCATGACATCATCGGCTCGGGCTTGTGCGTCCTTAAGATCCTGAGCCACAAGCGCTACCATACCCTCTGCTTCACGTAGGTCAGATGCCACAACGTAGGTGGCCAACTCCATACGGTTGAGGATCACCTCAACTCGTTCCATAGCATCCGTGAACCGTTCTAGTTCACGAGAGTCCCAAACCTGGCGGTAGCCCACATATGCGGCAACAGAGATGATGATCGCTATGAACGCTAGGGCTACCGCCATAATGGTTAGGCGTGAGGGGTGTTGTCGTACTGGGGAACGTCACCATGGCCAGTTGCAGCCTGGGCTAGACGAACCACTGTGCCAACAAGACCGGAAACCGCAGCGGCGGAAGCCGAAGCGGCAGCCTTTACCAGAACGGACGGGTCAGGGAAGACCACGAGCGCATCCGGGTCAGACGCCCAGCCGATTACATCGTTCAGCCAGCCGACAACCGACAGGCCAAACAACGCAATGAAGGTCCAGAGCGCCGTGAAGGCACCGGCCTTGATTGCGTTCTTGGTGGAATCTTGCATTGCAACTCCTAGGGGTTTGACAGTGTTAACGAAGACACCGTACCCCTAGGAGTTGCGCGTTATCCGCTAGCGATCCGTATGGGTTACTTATCCTTTGCGACCCATAGGATGATCCCACCAGCAGCGAGTGCAGCCAGGCCGAACAGCAGGAGGCTGACCGTATCGAAGCCCGTGATCGGGAGGCGTCGGTTGCTGTCACCAGGCGGCGGAGTCTCTTCCGGAACCGTAGTCGTCTCATCCGGCACCGTGGTCGTGACGTCCTCGACGGTCGTAGTCGTGGTCTCTTCCTCGCCGACCGTAGTCGTTGTGGTTTCCTCCACTCCCTCAGTTGTCGTAGTCGTCTCTTCCTCGATCACGGTTGTGGTCGTGGTCTCTTCCTCTTCCACGGTCGTCGTAGTAGTTTCCTCTTCGCCTTCCGTGGTCGTGGTCGTTTCCTCTTCGCCCTCGGTCGTCGTCGTGGATTCCTCTTCAGGAACCGTAGTCGTCGTCGGAGGGTACGTCACCCAGTAGGAGACGTCGCGACCTTGGTCACCGGAACCGTCGATGATCCCAGCGTTGAACAGGTACTCCTGAAGGGTGGTCACACCATCAGCCGTAATGCCGCCCGTGTTACCAGTGGACGCCTTCACGCAGATGACGGTACCCTCAGCCGGTACGTAGTCGTTGTCGTCGGACCCGCTCTCGTCCTTTACGTTTGGGCTCACATTGTGGCCCTCACAGTGTAGGTCTACGGGTGGAGTGGCTGAGGCCATAGTGATCCCACCGAGAACGGTGACCATCATGAGTGCGCCCGCAGCCAAGACAAGTCTTGCTCGTGTCTTGCTTGGTCTAGTTGTCATGGCGGTGACTCTAGCACACAGGGCCGTAGCAAGTCAACCACTCTCTGCGGTATTTCTCACATAGCAATGCAACCATGACTCGGGCCAAAGAAGAACCCCCCGACCGAAGTCGAGGGGTCCTTGCTTTAGGAACTAGTAGGCGATCGTGAAGACCTCCTTGGTGACCGTCTCCTTGTTGAAGAGGACGTCGAACGGCACCGTGAAGAGGCGCTGGTCGTCGAACTGCTCCTGGAAGTGACGGATGGCCTTGTTGGCCTCGTGACGGTTCACGTAGATGGCGAACCGCTCGTCAAGGCCGAAGCCGGGGTTGGCGTTGACCGCACGCAGCCGCCCGTCGAAGGAACGGAAGCAGATGACGTGGGGGTTGTTGGGGATGTCGGTGGGGTTCATGTCTCCACCTTACCATGACGTGAGCCCGTGTCAAGACCTAATCTAAGATTTCAGTAGAGACCTCACCATAGCAATGCAACCATAGGCCCGGACGCGAAACGACCCGATGGAGTGAAAGTCCCGTGACTCCCCATCGGGTCGCTTCAGTTGTTGACCGTAGCACCATACCGCATCGTCTATGTCTTGTCAAGCGTTCATCAGTTCACGGTAGTTGAATTTCTTACCGAGGGCTTGGACGATGGTGCGCTCGTTACCCGTGAGGCCTTGGCAGCGCCCGTTGTAGATGCGAGCGTATTGAGGGACGGTGATGTTCCCGAGGATCCAGTCGCGTCCTTTCGGGGTGACGGCCCAGTATCCGGCACGACCACCATCAGCACGGCGCGAGGATTCCTCTTCGATGAGTTCCCAGTAGACCATCTTGCAGGTGTCGCCACCCATGCGGGTGATCGTGGGGACGTGGATCATGTCCATCCCGGCTTGACGGTACATGGCGATGAGCGCTGCTGCTGAAGCGCCGGTGATCTGTCGCTTGTAAACCTTGGCGAACTGGTTGCAGCAGGGGCACTTCTCGCCCTTGTCAAGCCGAGCACGAAGCCACGCTTTGGCAACCTCAAGTGAGTCACTCAACGATACCTTTTCGTCATCAGCCATGTCAAGCCCGATTTCCGGTCGGCGTGCAGTTGGAGACCTTGCAGAGCGGACCATAGGCGTGCGGCACGTGGTTGTGGTTGCCCACCACTTCGAAGCCGCTGAAGTCAGGATGAGCAACCGGCTGCTCTTCGGGTCGGATGACGCCCGTCATAGCCTGAGGCTGCTGGGACCGCTTGACCGCTGCTCTGTGAGCCATAGCAATGGCGGCGTTGGGATCGGCTCCCTCAGGGCAGGTGGACCGTAGCCGTGACATCTGTTCGTCGGTAGGCTTCCGACCTGACCGTACGATATCATCGAACAGCGGCGCGTGCAAGTCGTCCCATTCGGTGAGTGTCGCTGGCTTTGGCTCAACCAACGTAGTGGTGACCGTGACCGCAGGCGCGAGGTGCTTTGGCTCGGGCCAGTTACCATCTGGCTGTACCGTAGCCGCTGCTGGCCATGAGTCGTCGTCACGAGGCTCAGCCCACTGGAAGGATCGGTCAGTCTCGGTCGGCTCAGACATAGCAATGGACTCAGGCAACTTTGCGGGCTTGACCCCTCCGACTCCAAAGCGAGGGTTGACGTCCCATCGCTGGCTCCACAGAAAGTAGATCACCGCAGGCCGTCCGACGCCAGTAGGAAGACCCTGCACATGCAGCACCGTGTCATCCGGCATAGCCTCATCAGGCGTGTAGGCCATCGGGGCTGTCCATGCGACCGTCTGATCGTAGGCAGTCTTGGTCAGGTTGTAGCCCGTGAGTTCCTTCAGTTCAGATCGGGCAGTCGGACCATGCTCGCTGAGATGGTCAGCCCATGCCTGAAGCGAGCGAACACGTTTGGGGGCTGACCGAGGGGCAGAGAGAGCAGGCTGGCCCGTCAATGCATCAGCGTGCAATTTAGCCACCAGCACAGCGATCTTGGCCTGGTACGACCGCATGATCGACATGTACTCGGTGATCTTGTCTAGCGTTTCGATCTGGTCCATGCATCCACCCTATCAGACTCGGATCGCCGGATCAAGACTTAATTTCGAGTGAAGATGGCTCCACGATTCGTGTCCCGATTCCCCTGTGAAAAACGGATAGAGAATATAGGCTATAGATCTACTTATATAATCTCTCTCATTCTGTGTATATAGGGCTTACTCTATCTCTCTCACTCTAAATGTCTCAAACACAGGGAAATGAAGGAATCGAATGACACGAATCGCTGACCTGGGCCGATTACCCGTCCCGAGTCGGGAATTGGAAGGAAATGGAAGGACACGGGTCGTGGCTGATTCAATCCGAATCAACTCAGTTTAGGTTACGGCATCGGCCCCAGGAACAGCACGAACTCGTGCGGAGTCTCTTCGCCTCCAACGACGCGGAAGATGCCGTCGCCAGTCTCTACCAGGATCGGCTTGTCCTCACCGAAGAGGCCGTGCAGGCGGGTGCGTAGGTCAGCGCAAGTGACGATCGAGCGGGTCGTTTCCATGGTCAATCCTCATCTCTCGGGTGAACGAAGCCCGTGAACGTCCCATC
>Ga0190271_10000618_pt1 | contig 18424 bp, 25 predicted proteins | sample Popmic356T_FD_133747 | JGI IMG/M metagenome (GOLD analysis project Ga0190271, IMG submission 133747) | Populus adjacent soil microbial communities from riparian zone of Weber River, Utah, USA - 356 T | ecosystem: Environmental > Terrestrial > Soil > Riparian zone | place: USA: Utah | collected...
ACGCCGACCGGGGTCCGCCGGTGATGATCCCGACCCGGCTGCGACCGATCTCGTCGGGGCTCGTCTACGACGGCGGCGGCACCGTCGGCCTGTCCGGTGGGATCGCCGGGGAGAAGGGTCCGGAAATCCTCGACGGCAAGTACTTGACGGCCGGCCCGACCTATGTGCCGCCGGGGACGAGGGTCAAGTCGAGGCGGCAGACCAGGGTCTTCTTGAACCAGCACGGCACCCGTGGGCTGCGCCGCTTCGACGCCGGTGGGGTCGTGCCGCCGGGGACGATCAATGTCAACTTCAATGGGGTCGGCGCGATCGGGAACCGTGCCGACATCGACCGGCAGATCCGCCGTTCCGTGCAACGCATCGAGCGGATCTACGGCACGAGGTAGATCGTGGCGGTCTCGCACTTCTCGTTCTCGTCGCAGGTGCGGCCGATCTGTCAGATCGGCATGTCGACCACCCGCCAGGCGGAACCGTCGTCCTGGTTGGACGTGTCGTGTCATGTCCATGAGGCCGAGCTGTTCAGGGGTCGGGAACGGTTCAACGACCGGTTCGAACCCGGCACCGCCAGCGTCACCTTCGCCAACGACACCGGGTGGGCCGACCTCGGCGGCACCTACGCCGACGTCGCCGCGGCCGAGCTCCGTCCCGGGCGGCAGATCCGCATCGGCGTGTGGGGGCCGTGGACGGCGGGGACGGCCCCGTTCACCCGTTGGCTCTATCGGGGCTACATCGATCAGGCGACACCGGCCTATGACCCGACGCTGCACGACATCGTCACCGTCAACTGCATCGACGCTCTGGGTGAGGCCGGGACATCGACCGCGCCGCAAGGGGCGCATCAAGGCGTCAACGAGACCGTGTCGCAACGCATCAACCGGGTCCTCGACGCCGTCGGCTGGTGGGGCACCAAACGGAAGATCGCGGCGACGACGACGACGGTGCAGGGGACGTCGTTGGGGACGTTGGCGATCGACCATCTCGGCCAGGCCGCCGACTCGGCCGGCGGTGTCGTGTTCGGCGACCTCGACGGTGACGTCGTGTTCCGCGACATCGACTGGATGCTGTACGACCCCGACGTCCCGCCGGACGGCGACATCGGTCCCGGCGACCCGGGTGTGCCGCCGGGTGACCTGCCGCCGTACGTCGACCCGACCCCCGGCCCCGTCTACGACCCCGACGATCCGCCGGCCGAACATCCGCCGAAGGTGTGCGTCTGCGCCGACGGGACCGATGGCACATTGGTCGAGAAGGGTGACAACTACCGGCTGTACGTCCGCGACGGCCACCTGTTCTACGAGGCGTCCGGGACGACGTGGGATCTCGGGCCGTATTCGGGGGGTTGTACATGTGTCGACCCTGACGGCCCGGAACGCAGCGACGATCCCGACGAGGACGGCGACTACGAGATCTCGCCGTTCCCACCGATCGAACTTCCACCCCAGTTCGGCGTCGAGTTGTTGGCGTGGAACGACGGCGGACTCGCCGACCCGCCGGCCGCCGCCGTCACCGTCGCCGGTGTCACCCCCGGCCATGACTGCCTCCTCGTCGTGCTCGTCAACGCCCTCGGCACCGACACCAACACGACCGGGCTGGCCCCCGTCGTCACCGGCGGCGACCTTGACTGGGGGCATCGCCGCGACGCCGACCAGTCCGCCGACGGGGCGTCATCGTTCATCGTCATCGCCCCCGTCGGCCGTGACGACCCCGGCACGTTCTCGGTGACCGCCACCTGGACGGCGGGGATGACGTCGCGCTCTCACATCGTCACCGTGTGGAAGGTCACCAGCCCGGTTGGCGACTACCTGGAACGGTTCGACGCCGGCGTCGTCCTCTACGCCACCACCGACTCCGACCCGCCCGACGAGATCGAACCGGGCGACGGCCCGCACATCGTCGAGCTCGCCGCCGACCGCACCCCGGCTGGCATCGAGGCGCTCACCCGCACTGTCGATATCACCATCGCCCAGTCATTGGCCGAGGAAGCCATCGGACCGTTCGGGGCCATCCTCGCCGACGGCGACGGCCCGTGGAACTATCCCGACAACGCCCCGCCGCAACCAGAACCGGTTCTGCGCGACATCGCCACCGTCGTGCTCGCCGACGATTTCGAACGGGCCAACGGTCCGCTCGGCTCCAACTGGCCGGCACCGACGACGATCCCGGCCAACCCGGGGACACTTCCCGGCCCGCTCGCGATCAGCGGCGGCGGGGTCATCCTGCCGACGACGAACACCGACGGCTACGCCTTCTATGTCGACCCGATCACCGGCGACCATTTCATCGAGATCGAGATCTCGAACTGGAAGCGCGGCGCCACGACCCGCAACGCCAACATCGACCTCTACACATGCGTGCCCGATCGGGTCAACCTGACGTTCGCCGGGTCCTACCACACCCGTTGGATCATCGCCGAAGACGACACCGGGGGCTGGGTGCAGGGCGGTGTGGGCGCCATGACCAACCAGTTCTTCATCATGCCTGCCGACACGTTCCGCATGCGCGTCGAGTCCACCAGCGGCGGCACGGTGCATCGCATGTTCATCGATGACGTGTTCACGTACGAGCAGACGACGACGGCGATCGTCGGGAGCTATGTCGGGTTCCAGCCCTACTGGAACGGGTCGGGCTCGTCGCCACGCATCGAGTCGGCGTCGGTCGGGACCGTCAGCGACCGGGTCCGTAAGACGTCATGGGTCGCCGGTTGGCGCGTCGGTGTCGCCTCCCCCCGAGTGATGCTCGAGGATGTCAACACCGGCGACGACGACATCCAGTCGGCGCAGGCCTGCCTCGTGGTGGAGTCGGCGGAGACCGAGGCCGGATGGCGGATCCTCGGCTACGACCTGGCCGCCGCCCTGTCCGCTGTCACCCCGGCCGGCACCCTCGCCTTCGACAACACGCCCCGCCCCGGTTCCCTCGTCGCCGTGTTAGTCGGCGTCACCGCCACCACCGATGTCATCGACTCGGTGACCGTCACCGGGGCCGACTTCACCCGTGCCGTCGTCCAGCACAAGACCGGGTCGTCGTGGGGGCAGGGTGCAGTGTTCACCGCCGTCGCCCCGCTCGACCTCGTCGCCGACTCGTGGAACGTCGTCGTCACCCACCCGGCCGTCGAGTCGATCTCGGCTGTCGTCTACGAGGTCGCCGCCCCCGCCGACACCGCCCCGGTCGGCGCCACCGCGTCCGGGGTGCTCGGCACCAACACCGCCGGCTCCGTCAACGGGGCCGACTCGATCACCCTGTCGGCGACCGGAGACGCCACCGCCGTCGTCCTCGCCTACCTCCATGTCGCCGCCGACCCCGACCCGAGCTCGGGGGCGACGACCGTCGACGGCGACGAATGGCACGAGGAATACCAGTCCTCGACCGGGCTACGGGCCTACTTCCAGACCATGTCGCGGGCCCCCGGCCAACCCGAGTCGACATCGACCGACGTGCATTGGGCCGACGTGCAGACCGGCACCGCCGACACCTACTCGGCGGTGCAGCTGGCCGTCGAGATCAAGCCCGGCGGATTGACGACCGGCGCCGGATCCGGGGTCTGGTTGGGTGGGCTCACCGACCCGTGGAACGGCACCATCTCGACGGCCGGCGCCTTCGACCCTGACGGCAACCCGATCTGGGAGTTCCCCTGATGCCATGGGAAGGACCGCCCGGCTCGATCGTCTACCCCGGCGGCGCAGGCACCGCCGGCACGATCTGCCCGGCCGGCTGGGACGAGGACTTCGACCGTTCGCAGATGTCGACCCAGGTGATGATCGCCCGCCAAGCCCCCGCCGAAGTTCCCGACTTCACGTACACGTTGTCCCCGGCCGGCGGGGCGCCACCAGCGACCGGGGCGATCGTCACCTACCCAACCAGGAAGCAGCCACCCGGCTCTACGTCTCCAAGACGGCGGCCGGCGGGGTCAACGCCGCCATCTGGCTCGCCTATCTGAACCGGCATTCCTCCGTCACGTTCGTCTCGGCGGCGGACGAGGACGCCGACCCGCCGATCCACGAGACCCGCCGCGGCTACGAGTTGACTGCCGACGTCATCGAACACGGCGCCTACTACGAGCTGCCGGTGTTCTGGACGTCAGGCACCGAACACGTCCCCACCGACGGGCCCGTCACGTTCACCCTGACGATCGGCCAGGAAGTACCCCAACTGTGGCAAGACATCTATGGGGTCAACCACTACGGGCGAATGACGTTCAACCGGACCGACCTGATCAACACCGACCGCGACCTGTTCGAGAAACTGGCCGACCGCATCCTCGAGGTGCGCGGCTCCAACTCGGTGCCCCGCCTCGAGGCCGTCACGTTGGACGCCCGGACCGGCGACCCGATGTCGACCATGCGGCTGATGTCGTCGGCGGCCCCGGAGAAGCCGTCCCGATATCGGATGCACCTCGAGGTCGGCACCCGCGAGGTGTACGACCGGATGTGTTTCGCCACCGCCGTCCGCCACTTCATCGCCCCCAACGAGTGGACGTTGCGGATCACGCTCGACATCGCCGAATGGGCGGCTCAACTATGAGGAGGACGCCGTGACCTACCAGGCCGGGCAACGCAACTTCCAGGTCGCCACCGGCGCCGACAACATCTTCGCCGTCCGCTTCCACCGCCAAGGCGACATCGTCGACGCCTCGGCGTTGGTGGCCGGAGACTTCATCGTCTACCAGGAGCGGATCTGGCCGGTGTACTCGACGGCGGCGGCCGGCACCGGGAAGGTGACCGTCCGCTTGGGGCATGGCGCCTTCTACGAACCCGAGCTCACATTGAACGACGACGACCAGGTGCCCACGGCCCCGGCCGCCGTGTGGGATGAGATCGACATGCAGGTCACACTGCCCGACACCGAGACCACCCCGCCCCCATCCACGCTCGCCGTGCCGACGTCGATCGTCGGGGACGCCGACGAGGTGTGCCTGATCGAGATCGGCCAGACCTGGCTGGAACCGTTCCAACGGGCCATCGACTACTCGAACGGCGGCCCGTCGGGCATGAGCCTCCCATATGACCTGGTCGGCCTGTTCGACGGGGTCCGCACCCGCGTGCTGACCGGCACCATCTCGATCATCCGCTCGGCCGCATCACCGGCGGTGACACCGCCACCTGAGGAGGAGGAGTGACCAGCACCCTCGACCATGCCACGTTCACCGTGTGGGACGAACCCGGCGCAATCGAAGTCATCCCCGGTGTCGACTCGACGATCGTTGTCGGCACCCCGGCCGGCGGCACCATCGTCGGCCCGCCAGGCCCGCCAGGCACCGACGGCAGTGAGGGCCCGACCGGGGCCACCGGCCCGCAAGGCCCGACCGGGCCGGCCGGCAGCGAAGGCCCCACCGGCCCGGCCGGCGAACAGGGTGAGGACGGCGCCGCCGGACCGGCAGGCCCGCAAGGCGTGCAAGGCGCGACCGGTGAAGTCGGGCCGGCCGGGTTGACGTTCCGCGGCACCTGGTCCGCCTCAACGGTCTACATCGAGAATGATCTCGTCACCTACTCCGGGTCCGGCTACTACTGCGCGGTTGCGGTCGGCCCGTCGGCGGTGCCGCCACCTACCGATTACACCCGCTGGTCGCTGCTCGTCCTCGAGGGCGCCCCCGGCCCGCAGGGCCCCACCGGCCCGGCCGGTTCGACGGGTGCGACCGGCCCCGCGGGCACGACCGGTGCGACCGGCCCCACCGGCGCGGCCGGGTCACCGGGTCCGGCCGGGGCGACCGGCGCAACCGGTGCAACCGGCGCGACCGGGCCGATCGGGCCGGAAGGACTGCGCGGTGTCGCCGGCCCGTCCGGCGGTGGGGCGTTGGCGGGGACAGTGAGCCCGGCGATCAACGCCTCCCAGACCACGTTCACCGCCGTCCTGTCCAACGAGTGGCCGACCGGCCCCGTCGACCAGCGGGTCCTCGTCGACTCGGAGCTGATGCGGATCATCTCCGCCGTCGTCGTCACCGGCCAGACGTACACGTTGACGGTGCAACGCGGCATCCTCGGCACCGTCGCCGCATCCCATCAGAACAACCGGGTCATCTACCTGCGCCCACCAGCCCTGTCGACGACGATGCCGTCAGCGACCGGCACCGCGGCCATCGGTGTGTCGCAGCAGGCGGCACGGGCCGACCATGACCACGGGGTCACCGGGTCCGGGTCCGGGTCGACGACGCTCGGGGGCCTGGCCGACGTCGCCTTGACGTCGCCGGCCAACGGGTACGCCCTCATGTTCGACACGGCGAGCGGCAAGTGGATCGACGGGCCACCGGTCACCGGACCTGCCGGGCCTGCAGGTCCGACCGGGGCGACCGGTATCCAGGGCCCAGCCGGGTCAACCGGCGCCACCGGATCCGCCGGGCCGACCGGGTCGACGGGGCCGACAGGTCCGCAAGGCGTCCCCGGTGCGACCGGTCCCGCCGGGCCGACCGGCGCTGTCGGCCCGGACGGCCCGACCGGGGCGACCGGGGACACCGGCGAGAAGGGCGACCCGGGCGAGCCGGGCGGGTCGCTGCTCACCGCGTTCTGGACGTACTCGTCCAACACTGTCGCCCCGCCGAGCTCGGGCCAGATCCGCACCAACAGTCCGATCACCACGCTGTGGGTCGCCGAGATCGACACCGACGGCATGAACCGGGCCGCCGGTCTGGCCACCGCAGAGGTCGGGGACACGATCATCGTGCGGGCCGCCAACGGGACGGCGATGGATCTGCTCATCTCGGGTACCCCGGTCGACTCCGGCACCTATTACACGATCCCCGTTTCTGTCACGACGGGCACTGTCACCAAGGGGGCGAGGACCCAGGTCGGGATCCTGTCACCGACCCCGCACGGCCTCCCGTCCGGCGGCACCGACGGACAAGTCCTCACCAAGACGTCGAGCTCCGACTACGCCGTGGCCTGGGGGGCCGCCGGGCTCGACGCCGAAGCGGTGATGGATCTGCTCGGCACCACCGGACTGGTCGCCGGGAACAACATTGACCTCACCTACAACGACACGGCGGGGACGATCACCGTCGACGTCGAAACCCTCACCAAGACCGACGTCGGATTGGGCAACGTCGACAACACCACCGACGCCGCCAAGCCGATCTCGACCGCGACCCAGACGGCGCTCGATGCCAAGGCCCCGATCCGTCGCACACTCAACGCCCAGACCGGCACCACCTACACCCCCGTCGTCGGCGACGAAAACCTGATGGTCACCCTGTCCAACGCCGGGGCGATCACCGTCACCCTCCCCCAGAACTCGGCCGCCGCGTTCCCCATCGGGGCCGAGGTCGACTTCCTGTGGTTGGGTGTCGGGCAGCCGACGTTCACCAATGGGACCGGGGCCACCGTCAACGGCACCCCCGGACTGAAACTGCGGGCGAGATACTCGGCGGCCACCGCCAAGAAGGTCGCCACCAACGACTGGGTGATCTTCGGAGACCTCGCAGCATGAGTGTCGGGATCATCGCCTCGTCGGTCGTCGTCTCGTCCGGTGTCGATGTGCTGTTCGAGCCCTTCAACAACTTCACCGCCGCCCCGTGGAGTACGAACGGTTCGCCGACCATCATCGCCGGTCGCACCGGGACTGCCGCCAACATGTCGGGGTCGTTGCAGATCGCCACCTACACCATCCCCGTCCCATCCCGGTCGGACACAGCCACTGTTGGGGTCGCCTTCAAGTGGACCGACGCCCAAACCACGACCCGCAACATCATCGACCTGCGGGCGGGCGGGCAGGTCCACAATCGAGTCCAGGTCATCACCACAACCGGACAGCTCGTGTTCACTCGTGGGGTCTCGGCGGCCGTGGGGACCAGTGCTGCCGGGCTCGTCGTGGCCAACACTTGGTACTACCTGGAGTTCAAGTCATTCATGAGCGACACCGTGGGCTATTGCCTCGTTCGACTCAATGGGGTCGAGGTCATCAATGTGTCCGGTGTCGACACCAGCCCGACCACCGAGATCCTCTACAACGAACTCAAGATCGGTAGCGGTACAACATCTGTCGTCCAACAGTACGACGACCTGTACCTCTCGACCGGTGCCGGCGCCACGTTCAAAGGCCCGATCACCATCCCATGAGCGACTTCGGCGACATCGAACCAGAGGATTCGTGGGATCCCGACGACCCGCTGCCCGACCTCGTCGACAACCTGCTGCGCCGACTGGCCCTCGTCCTCGTCATCTTGTGGCGCGGCGACCTGCTCACCGAACGCGACGAGCTCCGGCTGCGCGACATCGCCGAGGACCTCGCCCACATCCGCCGAAGACTGGACCGCTGATGGGTGTCCTGTGGCTTCGGAACCTGCCGGCCTGGCTCGACGACGCCGGCCTGCAGTGGCGCACCTGGCCGGGCTGGGAGTCCCGCGCCCGCTCCTCCGGCGGCTACGACGAGCTGTGGGCCGTCATCGTCCACCACACCGCGTCGAACACCACCCCCGACTCGGACTGCTCGTACATGTGGGACAACGCCGAGGACCGCCCGATCGGGGCGCTGCTGCTCGACCGCGGCGGCCGGGTCACCATCGGTGCCGCCGGGGCGACGAACTGTGCCGGCAAGGGCGGACCGCTGATCTGCACCAACGGTGTCATCCCGGCCGACAAGGGCAACACGTACGCCCTCAACGTGGAGGCCGCCAACGCCGGCACCGGCGAGGCGTGGCCGACCGTCCAGCAGGACGCCTACACGCTCCTGGTGTCCACCCTGTGCGACCGGCTCGGGCTCGACCCGGACCTCGACGTGGCCGCCCACTTCGAGTACACCGAGCGCAAGATCGACCCAGCCGGCCAGTCCCGCTACGCCGTCGGGTCGTCCAGTTGGAACATGACCGCCTTCCGCGACGACCTCGACGTCTCCGTGACGTCACCGCTGCCGGAACCCGACCCGATCCCCGAGGAGGCCACCGTGCTGTTCGCCGCCCAATCCAAAGAGACCGGGCACTACTGGATCGGTGACGGCATCCACCGGCGCCGCATCACCAAGGACTGGTCCGACGACTTCTGGCAGTTCGCCGAGTGGGGTGTGGGCCCGGTCGTCATCCCGTTCGCATCGGACCCCCGCTCGGTGCCGCCACCCGATCGGGTCCGCACCAACGCCGACTTCACCGACTGCGCCGAATCAACCCTTGACTTCCTCGGCGAGATCATCGACCCCGGAGGATGAACCCATGGACCATCTCACGCTCAACACGATCGCCAACGTCGTGACGGCGGTCTGCGCCGTCCTGATCACGATCAAGATCTTCTGACGAGCCGTCCTGACCGCTGGTCGTGGGCCGGCGCTGCCGTGCTCGTCCTGGCCGTCTGCCTCGGCGCCGGGTGGGCGACAGCGCTCGTCATGTCGGCGAGCTCGAGGACGCCGCCGATCACCGACTCGACCAAGGATCTGCTGTCCTCGGTCGGCGGCGTCCTGGCCGGTGCCATCACCGCCTACATCGGCGGGATGATCGCCCTCAAGCGCCACGACAGGCCCCCACAAGGCCCTCAGAGCGACGAAACCGACCCGGATGGTATGACGGGTGCGGACGATTCCTAGCGGAGCGCCTTGCCAAGCACTGTCACGGCGACACCGATGATGCCGAGCACGATGCCGAGCACGAAGAAACCTTCGGCGAGCGGGTACGTGTAGTAGATCGTCCAGCCTTCGACCTCGAGGTCGGGCGACACCTTGAGGACGCGCAGCAGGCCACCGACGACGACGGTGGTGAAGATGCCGAGCACGATCACGAGCAGCCCGATCCGCTCGACGATCCCGCGATTCTGACCTGACATTAGCGCGCCACCTTTCACTGTGACTGGGGATGTGTCCTGGTGTTTCTACCGTCGGGTGGCGGATATTGCTACCTGTGGTGACTATGTTGGGGGTATCCACCAACGGACCATGACACGAACCGGCGCTTATGAAGGCCCTCGCTGACACCGAAAAACACCCCGCACGCTGGGGTCACCTCCCCACCGGGGCTCGGAAGGCAAGTGGGACGCAAATAAGCACGTCGTTCGACGTGGTCGTTGCCCACCATCCCAGGAGACGCTTATGAACCGCTCCGGTCCCCGAGCTCTGACCCCCGCCACCCCGCTGATCCGGGCGTTCGCCAACTCCAAGCGGCTGGGCTGGTCCGACGGCAACGTCCGCAACGCGGTCGGCGCCCTGAACCGGGCCGAGACCTGGCTGACCGCCCACGGCGCCAGCCTCAAGACGGCGACCACCGACGACCTCAACGAGTACCTCGGGGTCCGGCTGGCCACGGTGTCGCCGAACACGGCGATCGTCGACCAGCGCCAGTTGCGGGCGTTCTACAAGTGGGCGGTCGTCGGCGAGTACGTCACCGTCGACCCGGCCCGGCGCACCGGCACGATCAAGGGTGACGACCCCGACGAGGACCGCACCCCGGTCGCCGAGGAATGGCAGTACCGCGCCCTGCTGGCCACCTGCCGACGTGCGGCCAAGAAGCCCGGCCGCGGCCCCAAGGTCGTCAACGACCGCCGCGACGCCGCCATCATCGCCCTGCTGTGGGACACCGGGCTGCGCCGCTCGGAGGTGTCGCGCATCGAGTACCGCCACATCGACTGGGACGCCGGCACCATCCACCTGGCCCGCACCAAGGCCCGCACCAAGACCCGCAGCCGCGACATCCCCGTCGCCGACGAGGCCATCGACCTGCTGACCCGTTACGTGCAGATCGACCGGGGCGAGCACGACGGCCCGCTGTTCGAGTCCACCCACAAGATCCGTGGAACGGACCGCCGCGAGGGACTCAAGCCACAGGCCGTGTACCTGATGCTGACCCGCCGGGCGGCGCTGGCCAACCAGACGATGTCGCTGCCCGGCGTGCTCTACGCCCCGACCCACTCGTTCCGGCGCGCCTCGACGATCAACGACATCGACGACGGCCTGACGGCACGCACGATCCAGACGATCAAGGGCTGGACCCAGGACGGCCGCCAGCTCGGCCGCTACGCCAAGAAGGCCGAGACCCGCCAAGCGATCGAGGAGGTCAGGGCGAAGCGCGGCCGGCGCCACCTGCGGGCGGTCGGCGATGAGTGACCCGGATCGGTCGATGCGGTTCCTCATGGCCGCGGTCCACGACCTCGAACACGCGCAGAAGGGCGAAGAGGCCACCGCCCTCGCTGAGGTTCTCGCCGACCTCCGACAAGCGCGGGACGAAGAGCGCGCCAAGATCGAGAGCAAGTGCGCCGAACTGTGCGAGATGGATCGCACAGACCACCGGTGGCCGTCGACGGTGGAGGAGTTGTGCCGGACAGAATGGGACGCGGCGGTCGGCGCACTCACGCGACGGGCGCGATCGGTTGGGGGCACCCTCCGGTCGTCATGGCGCACCGGCACCGCTCGACCTGAATGGCACGACGACTAGGTGGCGCCGTTCCACTCCTGTTCGATGCGGAACATCTCACGGGCTGCGTCATCTCGACGGACCATCCTCATCTCAGAACTCTCATCCGGGTCGCCGTCGTCGACGTAGCGGAGCTGGGCCGCGATCCACCGCTGATCCGCCTGATAGCTGAGCAGGCTCCGCTGCTTCTCCATCGTGGGCGATGAGGGACTTGAACCCCCGACCTTCTGCGTGTCATGCAGACGCTCTAGCCACCTGAGCTAATCGCCCGGAACGGGTCAGCCTAACCAACATGCGCCCCGGAGGGTAACTTTCCGTTCACCCCCGCTTCACGAGTCCCGCGGTGGGGTACGGTTCCAGACGGTTGGGCGACGAGAAACCAGGGCGGGGGCGCCATGAAAGATCGACTCAGGTTCACCACCGAACGCCGAGGCGATCACATCGCCGTCAGATGCTGCGGGTTCGACCGCAACGGCCAGGCCGTCGACTTCGAGCTCGACGCCGAGACGTTCCGCGACAACTCGATGAGCCAGCTCACCTGGGTGACCCGGGTCGCCGCCGCCGGGCAGATCATGGCCGCCTACATCGCCGTCGGCGTTGATCCCGACAGCGCCTGGACGATGACCGAGGCGGCCCTGCCCGACGACATGCACCTGGGCACCGGGTGGCGGGGCCAGCTCGGAGACCAGCGCGGCGACGTCGGGCGCTGCGCCGTCGGAGACCACGCCGCCGCGGCCGGTGTACCACGACTCTGATGTGCCGACCTGCCAGTGCAGGGCGAGGTCCAAACGGCGCAGCGTGGCCCGCTGGACGCGTAGAGCGGGGTCGCCGCGCTCGATCTTGCCGATCGTCGTCACCGACAGCCCCGACACCCGCCGCACGTCCTCCTGGCTCAGTCGCTGCTCGGCGCGGCGCTGGCGCACGGCGTTGGCGAGAGCCCTCGGGTCCACCACGCCGTCCGACGATATTGACGAAAGATCGTCGGGATCGTTGTCCACAGGGGTTATCACCAACATCTCGCCCATGGCCACTCATGTAACACCATGAGACGCCAGGAGTCACGTACCCCACAAGTTTGTCCCCAACTTGGAACCAACATGAGGACCAAGAATCCCCTCTAGGACCACTGGACACCACAGGTTGACGGGTGCAGGATGGCGGAACACACCACCCGCCCAGCACTGGAGCCACCCGCCCGTGGAAATCCTGACCGTGCCGGAGGTCGCCGACGAGCTGCGGATCTCTGAGACCGCCGTCTACCGGCTGATCGCCAACAAACACCTCAACGCCGTCAACGCCGGAGTCCGCCGCCGCGTCGTCTCCCGCGAGGAACTCGACGAGTTCATCCGCTCCGGCGGAGTCCACGGCCCATCCGCCACCGACGCGCCTTCCAACCAGCCCGCGTCGGTGGCGGGCGGGCCGTGAGCCGCGAGAAGGACAAGGGCGACCGCTTCGAGCGCGACGTCGTCCGGGTCCTGCGGGCCAACGGTCACCCCCACGCCGAACGTCTCCTGCGGCTCGGCGCGCACGCCGACTTCGCCGACATCGCCGGTGTCCCCGGGTTCCACATCGAGTGCCGCGACCGGGGCCGCATCGAGCTTGGCCCGTGGCTGGCCCTGGCCGCCGCCGAAGCCCGCCACATCCCGTCGCTGCCGACCCCCGTGCTCGTCGTCAAACGCCGCCAGCACGCCGCCGAGGCCGCCTACGTGGTGATGGAACTGGCGGCGTTCGCCCGGCTCATCGCCGACCAGGTGACCGCATGACGGGGCGAAAGAACCAGCGCCCGGAGATCAGGCGCGACGACGCCCGAGTGTTGTTCTTCGGTCTGTTCACCGCCGACGAGCGGTCAATGTGGACGTATCCGCCCGGTTCGTACATGGACTCGCTCGGCTCGGACATCTCTGTCCTGCTCGCCGACGAGATCGAGCCACCGGAACCGACCTCGATCGGTGCGACTCGACCTTGGGATTCGTCGTCGCGCTGCTCACCCGATGGGCACCACATCGGACCGCGACCGCCACAGAACTCGGCGCCGCTCGACTGGATGGTCGACGCCGCATGTGCCGCCGTCGACATTCGGCGATGCAACCTCGCTGACCCGGCATCCGAAGAAGAAGCGGCCAACGCGACCCAGGTCTGCGCCGCATGTTCGGTGTTCGACGAATGTCGCAATTTCGCCATCGTGACCGAGACCAGCCCGACGGGGGTGTGGGCAGACCGTGCCAGTTCCAACCGGTTCGTCAACAACCTGCGGCGCAGTACTCAGGAACGTTCAGATCGAACGGCGGAGGCACGTTCTGTCCGCTCCGCCAATGCAGAACACCGGCGCATCGAACGGCGCATCGAACGGCTTCGTAGAGAACTCGACCTACTTGAGGCCCAGACATGACCGCCCCGCACGCCTGCCCGTGGTGCCGCTGCCAACCGACCAAGCAGCCGGCCCGCATCAACATCAACACCCGCGCCCCGTTCTGGCCGCTCGTCGTCGAGGTCGACCGGCTCCTGTACACCAACTATCGGGGGAGGCCCCGATGAGCGACGAGTACATCGACACCGGCGAACTGGTGTCGGCCGGCACCGACGCCGCCCGGGTCGTCCGCCCCGGCGACATCCTCGTCATCCGCACCGACGCACAGTTGCGGCCCGCCGACGCCGACGTGATCCGCCGACTGGTCCGCGACATGATCCCCGACCTCGGCGACGTGTTCATCCTGTCCGAGGGCCTGCGGTTCGACTTCGTGTTCCGGCCCGACGAGGTGGCGCCGTGATCGTCCTCGTCCTCGTGGTCCTGGCCGGTCTGCTGCTCATCGGTGTCGCCATCGACGAGTTCCGCCGGGCCGTCGATCGGCGCGTGCAGGACGGCTACGACCGGGCCAACCATGACCGCCTGATGCGCGAGATCCGGCGGCAGCCATGACGTGGATGTGGACCCTCGGCGCGTTCATCGTCGGCGTGCTCCTCGGCTCACTGATGTGGGACGCCGCCCACCACGACGTCGACACCGACGAACGCTGGCACCAGCTGTGACCGCCGAATCGTCGACGTCCCCGGCTGTTGTCGAGCCGCCCGGCGACGTGGTGGATGAGCGGGCGCCGACCGACGTGCCGGCCAGCTGGGTGGCGGCGATGCGCCTGGCGGCCCGCATCCACTCGACCCCGTTCGTCCCCAAGCCGTTGCGTGGTGACCCGCATTCGGTGTTGGCGTGCATCCTCACCGGTGAGGAGCTCGGCCTGGGTCCGATGCAGTCGTTGCGGATGGTCAACGTCATCGAAGGGCGGCCGGCGGCGTCGGCCGAGTTGATGCGGGCGTTGGTGAACCGGGCCGGGCACCGCCTGTCCGTCGTCGAGGCAACAACGGACCGGGTCACCCTGTACGGGCAGCGGCGCGACACCGGTGCCGAAGCCCGGGTCACCTGGACACTGGCCGACGCCCAGCGGGCCAAGCTGACCGGCAACCCGGCGTGGGGCAAGTATCCGCGGTCGATGCTGCTCGCCCGGGCCACCTCCGAGCTGTGTCGGATGGTGTTCGCCGACGTGATCGGCGGGCTGTACACCCCGGAGGAGACGGCGGCGATCTCCGGCCGCGTCGTCGACGACGAGTTCGTGGTCGACGAGAACGCCCGGGTCGAGCTGGTCGACCCGGTCACCGCCCGGGCCATCGACACCGACACCGGCGAGATCGTCGAGCCGACCCCGGCGCATGACGTCGCGGCGGACATCCTCGACGTCGAAGAGGCGCTTGACGCCGAGTGGTTGGCGGAGGCCCGCGGTGACGATCGATGACGACGACCGGACCGTGGACGACTGGTTCGACGCCGGCTACGACCCCGGCGACCCCACCATCGGCGACGACGACGACTGGCCGCGCATCGACACCGACTGGCCCGGAGACGACGACTGACATGGGGCACTACTTCGACGTCCTGCGTCATGAACGCACCGTCCGCCGGCTCGAAGAGACGTTGTCGGTGGTCCGGGCACGGGTCGCCGACCTGGAGGAAGGCGTCGACGAGCGGGACCGGGAGATCATGGATCTGCGCGATGAACTGGCCGCCCGCGACCGGTTGATCGACGGGCTGCATGACCGGTTGCGGCAGGTGCGCCGGTGATGTCCTGGCAGCTGATCCACGGCGACGCCTTACACGTCTCCGACCTGCTCGAGCCCGAGTCGGTCGACCTGATCGTGACGTCGCCCCCGTACTTCGCCCTGCGGTCCTACCGGGACGACGGCGAGCACTACGACGGGCAGATCGGGTCGGAGGCGACACCCGGCGAATTCGTTGACGCCCTCATCGCCTGTACTCGGGATTGGTTGCGGGTGTTGCGGCCGGGCGGATCGATCTTCGTCAACCTCGGCGACAAGTACGCGAACGCCGCACCGTCAGGTACGGCGGGGTACATCGGTGCTGGCGCGGGAGGACAATGGGACGACGTGTCGGACACGCTGCCACCTATCCGCACCGACCAATTCGGGATCAAGACCAAATCGTTGATGGGTTTGCCGTGGCGGTACGCCCTCCGATGCATCGACGAACTCGGACTCATCCTCCGCGCCGAAATCGTCTGGTCGAAACCGAACGGGCTGCCCGAATCGGTCACCGACCGGGTCCGCCGCTCACACGAACAATGGTTCCATTTCACCCGTCAGGGTCGCTACTTCGCCGCCATCGACGAGGTACGGGAGGAACACAGCGGAGGATCGAACTACGGCCGTAGTGATGGACAGGCGCCGCCCGCTGGCAAGTTGGCTCGGCAGGTAGCGAATGGTGACCGCGGGGGAACGATCGGTGGCACCAACCCTGACCTGTTCAACCCGCTCGGCAAGGTGCCCGGGTCGGTGTGGACGATCCCGTCCGAGCCGCTCGTCGTCCCCGACGCTCTCGGCGTCGACCACTTCGCCGCCTTCCCATCGGAGCTGCCCCGCCGGCTGGTGTTGGGTTGGTCGCCGTCGGGTTATTGCACGGTGTGCGACCAACCACGACGGGCGGTCGTGGAACGCAAGCCGATGGTGTGGCGCGAGTCGCCGACGATTGCCGGACGGTCGGCGCCGGGAGCGTCCCTCAAGCCGGCGTCGGGCACGATGCTTGAGGCGCCCGAGACCCGCATCACCGGCTACGTGTGTGACTGCACCCCGTACACCGACCACCCCGGCCAGCGGATCCCGGCCAGCGAACGCACAGGTAACCGTCTCGCTGTCGACCCTGGCAACGTGCCACGCCAAACGACGGGGTCGCTCGGTAACGCGCCGCGGGTGGGCTCATGGCGCGAGTACCACCACGACGATTGGACGCCCGCCCCCACCCGGCCCGCCGTCGTCCTCGACCCGTTCGCCGGCACAGGTACCACCCCCGCCGTCGCCCACCTCCTCGGACGACACGGCATCGGCATCGACCTCTCCAAGGATTACCTGCGCCTCGCCGAATGGCGCTGCACCAGCGACCAACGCCTACGGGACAAAGTGCTCGACCGCACCGGCATCCCCAACCCTGACCCGCCGGCTATCAACGGCCAACTCGACCTGTTCGCCGAGTGGGCGTGACGCTATGGAACCGCTGTTCGATTGCCCGCACGAACCGCGATGCGCGGGACTGTTCTCACCGTGCGTGACCGCGTGGCTGCAATCGCCGCACCCGATCGGATCGACCGAATCGCTCGCGCTAGGCCGGGCTGCTGGCGTCGCGCTTAAGAGGCGCTGAGGAATGGAACCGCTGTTCAATTCCCGCTTGTTCGCGATCGGCGACGTCATCGACTCCGACCACTGGTACACCCCGGCGTGGGTCTTCGACGGGCTCGGGATCACGTTCGACCTCGACGTCGCCGCACCCGTCGAACCGCTCGAATGGATACCGGCTCGACGCTCGTACACGGTCGCCGATGACGGGCTCGGGCAGCCGTGGGAGGGGACGGTCTGGTGCAATCCGCCATACTCCGCGCCGACCGCTTGGTGCTACCGATGGGCGCAGCATGGGGACGGCTGCATCCTGCTGCGGGCCGACGTGTCAACCCGTGGCCCGTTCGCCGCAATGTCGGCGGCGACGTCCCTCTACGTTCCGCCTAAGCGGTTGCAGTTTGTCAACGGGCAGGGCGGTGAAACCGGCGCGGTCAACTTCTCCACGGTCCTGCTCGGGGTCGGCCCGACCGCCGACACCGGCATCGCTCGACTGGCCGACCGCTATGGCGGGACCGCTCGACGCCTGTTCGCGGAAGTGGGGTGAATCAATGGAACCGCTGTTCGATTCCCCGGCGGTCGGGTGATGTCATGTCCCGCACGCTCACCATCCGCCGCCACGGTCTGCCGGCACGCCTGTCCGGCTGGGAGTTGGGCCGACCGTTGGTGTGCATCTGCGACCCGCCCCGGCCGCGCAGGTTGGACGGGATCTGGTGGGCGCTCGACGTCTACGAATGCGACCGATGCGGGCGCAAGGTGGTGACCTGACATGGCCGGTCCACGGTGGGTCCGACTCGACGTCGACTACTTCCGCAACCCGAAAGCGTTGGCCGCCGGCCGCGACGGTCGCGCCCTGCATCTGGCGTCGATCTGTTACACCGCCGCCCAACTCACCGACGGGGCCATCGCTGCTACGGCGCTGGGGTCGGTGCTGCATGACGCCGGGGTCGGACCGCGAGCCGCCGACCGCCTCGTCGCTGCCGGCCTGTGGATACCGACCGCCGACGGCTACCTGATCCACGACTACACGGCGATGAACGGGACCCGCGCCCAAGTCGACGCCCGCATCGAAGCAGCCCGCAAACGGAAAGCGAAATGGATGGCTGAACACTCCGAATGAACACGTTCGGAACGCGTTCCGGCAACGTCGCGACCGCGTCGCGACCTCGACCACGCGACGCGCACCCAGAACCAGACCCAGAACCAGACCCAGATAAGTACCTACTCAAGATGACTCACTTGGATGTTCACACCCGATGAACCACGAACAGACCATCGAGATCGCCCGACGCATCGTCAACACCATGCGACCCACCCCACCCCACGCCGAATGGGTCGAAATCCTCACCGACCTCGACTTCGACCGCGCCCTCACCACCTTCCGCCACCTCCGCGACCGCACCGACGACGGCCTCCGCATCGCCACCTACCTCACCGCCTACCACC
>Ga0190271_10000619_pt1 | contig 18407 bp, 20 predicted proteins | sample Popmic356T_FD_133747 | JGI IMG/M metagenome (GOLD analysis project Ga0190271, IMG submission 133747) | Populus adjacent soil microbial communities from riparian zone of Weber River, Utah, USA - 356 T | ecosystem: Environmental > Terrestrial > Soil > Riparian zone | place: USA: Utah | collected...
CTTACCGTGCGATGGCTCTCGATGTCCTGCATATTGAGGAAGGCATCATTACCGAGATGGTCACTTTCGGCCCCGAGGTCTTTCCGGGTTTCGCGCTCCCGCTCACGATGGACTCGGAAGGTGGACGCCACGCATGGCATTGAAGCAACTGAGCAGCGCCTGAAATGCTGCCAAGACTCCGGGCGATTCGCGATTTATAGCGCGCCGCGTTGCCGGCGGTCGCATGCTCCCATCATGCCGGAGTCTTCCGTCCCGTAACTGCGGGGCAAAATTCTCTAACAACGACCCGCCGAGGAAGCAGGGAAGGGTGCAATTCGCGCCGTCGTAACCCGTTCTGTCATCCTCTTCCGTTTTGAATCTGGCACATCCGGGACTGTTCATGACTACGTTTCGACAATACCGCTGGCTTGGTCGGTTGTTGGTTTTCGTGGTTGGCCTGATCGTCGGCTGGCTGTCGCATAAGCTGGCGCCGGCAACTGACGGTCATCTCGCAACGCAACTGCCTCCGTCAGCTCGGCAAATGCCGCCAGCGTCCACCTCGTCGACACCTCCACGGCCCGCTACAGAGACTCCACAGCAATCCGGGGAAACCTCATCACTGCCATCTACTCCAACGCCCCGCGCAAGCGCCGGACGCGAGGAGTCCGTAACGCAAGCGCATCGCCCCGATGTGGATCCCAACGCGGGATTACCTTCAGGAGTAAACATCAGCGCCTTGGAGGCGCAAAGAAACAAGGGACTCGACGATCTGACGGGGGCCATCTCGATCAGCTGCCAATTCGATGCCGGTCATGGAGCGGCCTGGCGTGGCGACTCGTACTCGGTCATGGGTGCCAGCTGGCAGGGAGGTCTCATCGTGTACGACTCCATGGATTTCTCCGCGAGCACCGCCAGGATGACCGGTAGCGAAGGTGCCACCGGCTCACGCACCGGAGAAGTGAAAATGCGCGTGGCCGTCACGGACAACGGAATACATTTCACTTCCTTCAATCCACGCGGCGATCTCGTCTCCACGACGGTTTTCCCGTTGACCGACAAGCGGGATCGCTATATCGCCGTCATGTCTACCCATTCAACGGAATTCAACCACTACTCCTCCCAGTTCTACGGCCTCTGCGACACCCTTCCATGATTTGGCCGCGCCACCGGTTGCAGGTGGCGGGGCAGCACGTCCGCGTCCAGCCGGAGGCGCTTGTGATCCGATTGTACTATGTGTACTATTCATACAAAGCGTACAAATAGCAGTCTCGCATCCCATGCAGATCTCGATAGACGAACGATTGGCCGAGCCCGTGTTCTCGCAGCTCATCACGCAGATTCGCGAGGCGGTGAAGAGCGGGGCGCTGAAGCCGGGTGCGCCGCTGCCCACCATTCGCGAACTTGCGGTGGAGCTGCAAATCAACCCGAACACCGTCGCCAAGGCCTACGGACTGCTCGAGCGCGACGCCGTGATCGAAACGCGCGGTCGCAAGGGCTCGTTCGTCCATCTCAATGGCAAGAAGCACTCAAAGGTCGATCTCGGCTCTCAGGCCACTTCGGTTCTCGCGCAAAGCGTCGCATCGCTTCGCGAGACGGGACTCACGGATTCCGAAATCCGCAACGCATTTGCCAGTGTCATGAAGGAGTGAGGCAATGACTCTCGATTACGAGACTCTCCTGATAGCGGCCGTCTTCGCATCGCAGATTGTCGTGCTCTCGTTCTACACGCCGATGCGCTGGCAGCAATATCACGTGGATTTGTTCAAGCGATACCCACGCGAGGAGTATCCGTGGCTCCATCCGTTGCCCAGGGAGGAGTTCGACCGCAAATTCGCGATCTTCAGGCCAATGCACCTGATCATTGGTGCAGCCGCAATCCTCACGTTTCTCGGCGCTCTCAGCTACGCGGACAGCTTGCGGGGTTTGGCGGGACCGATGGCGATGTGTCTGCTGGTGCAATGGATGCTGCCGCTATACATCGCTCTGCCGTTGGAGGTCAGGATCAGGCAGGGATACAGTTCCATGCCACCACCGAGCCCACGATCTGTGGAGCTGCGGAAGTGGCGAGTCACCGACTTCGTTTCGCCACTGTGGATCGGGCTCGGCATTGGCTTGCAGGCGTTGACTCTCGCCAGCGCAGTGGCCCTGTACCTATACCGGCCAGGTACGCTGGGCATCTTCGTCAACGGAATCGGCAGCGTCGGGATCCTGTTGGCAATGTGCCATGTACTTTTTGGCTATGGGTACGTCATAGCCACTCGCGCGGACCCGTTCATGTCCCAGGCCGATACGTTCCGCGTCCGGCAGCGAAATCACCGCGGCCTCTTTGTGGGTGGCGCGGCGTTCGGCGCCTGGGGTACGTTCACGCTTCTGCACAACGCCGGGTTCCTCCAATTTGATGTCGCTTACTGGTTCGTGATTTTCAGCGTCATCTCCCAGCTCTACGGGCTCGCGCTGGTGTCCAGTCAGGACCGGGATCTCAACACGCGGGACTTCAGCGTCTATCGCGCTGGCGGCAGCGCGCAGGCGGCCCGATGAAAGTCATTCCCAAGGCGTGGTCTTATGCGTTTTCCGTGACGGACGGGACGGAGCCCATCGCAAAGGCCGTGGATCTCTCGTGGTGGCGCGACAAGGGCGAACTTCGGATCCAGGACGACATCTACACGGCGCGTCGCGACAAGTCATCGTACGTCCTCGAATCAGCAGCGGGCGTGCTCGCGCGTACCGAACGGCCGCGGAGATGGCGTCGCGAGCTCGTCATCGAACACTCGGGTCGCCGCTACACGCTCCGCGCAAAGTCAGCGTTTCGGCGCGAGTTCCAGCTGCTCGAAGGTCCCATGAAAATCGGATCCATTTCTCCCGAAGGTCTCTTCACGCGAAGGGCCGCCTTCGAGCTTCCGACGATGTTCCCGCTGTTCCTGCAAGTCTTCATCATCTGGTTGGTCATGATGCTCTGGAAGCACGAGGACATGTCTGGAGTTGGATGAAGCAGCAGGAGACCGGAGCGCGCCAATTTCTCGCCAGTATTCACCGCTAGGGTCTGGCGACCATGAGCAGATCCTTCTGGCGATCGTGGCGCGCTAGCCAGGCGATGAGCACAAGCTAGCGCTCTCTCGGCTTGGCATTTCCTATCTAGTATCCGTCGGCCTGGTCATCCATCGGTGCCCCTGGTCGCGTGACGCACTTTGCGTCGAGACGCTTGACGGCTCCCGAAAATTGTATCAGTGTACCCATACACTTGAACTGACACGGATCGAAGCCCGCTCCTTGGACATCTCCATCAACCTGACCGACGGCGTGCCGATCTATCGGCAAATCGTTAACCAGGTCAAATACTTAGTCGCGTCCGGGCTGCTTCAGCCCGGCGAAGAGCTGCCGCCCATCCGGACGCTGGCGCTGCAGCTCAAGGTCACGCCAAACACCATCGTGAAGGCGTACGGCGACCTGGAAATTGCCGGCGTCGTCCAGAAGCGCCAGGGGTCGGGCACGTTCGTTTCGGAGGGGCGTCCGCAGCAAGTGGCGCTGCGGGAGAGGCGGCGCGTGATCGAGCAGCGCATCGACGCGCTGCTGGCCGAGGCGCACCAGTTGAACTTCACCGCCGACGACATTCTGCGGATGGTCCGGGAACGTAAAGCGGAGATGGACGGAGCCACCGCCGAACCGGCGGAAGCGAAGAGAGAAGTGAAGAGTTAGGCAACAGGGCAGGAAAGGGAGAGAAAAATGGAACAGTCAGTAGTCGACGTCAAAGACCTCTCGCGATCGTTCGGGGGCAAGACCGCCCTCGACGGCGTGTCATTCCGCGCCACCGCGGGTCAGGTTTACGGCTTCGTAGGCTCCAACGGCGCGGGCAAGACCACGCTCCTCAAACATCTGCTCGGTCTGTGGCGCGCCACGACCGGCTCGGTGCGCGTCTTCGGCCTCGACCCGGTTCGCGACCCCGTCGGCGTGCTGAGCCGTGTCGGCTATCTATCCGAGGAACGCGATCTGCCGGAGTGGATGCGCATCGACGAGCTGATGAGCTACACGCAGGCCTACCATCCGACCTGGGATGCGTCGTACGCGCGCGAGCTGCTCGAAACGTTCGCACTCGACCCGGCCAGGAAGATCAAGGATCTCTCGAAGGGCATGCGCGCCCAGGCCGGCCTGATCGCGGCGGTGGCGCACCGTCCCGAGCTGCTGATCCTGGACGAGCCATCCTCCGGTCTCGACGCCATGGTACGTCGCGACATCCTCGATGCCGTCGTTCGCGCCGTTGCCGATGACGGACGCACGGTGATCTTCTCGTCGCACCTGCTCGACGAGGTGGAGCGAATGTCGGATCACGTGACGATGATCCAGAACGGCCGCGTGAGCCTGAGCGGCGCACTCGATGAGGTGCGTCGAGGCTATCAGCGCAGCCGCGTGCACTTCGTCGACCACTTCGATTCACCGCCCGCTCTCGATACCGCGCTGGTGATGGAAGGTGGTGGCCGCGCGTGGAGCGTCGTCCACAGCGGATCACTCGAGCAGTTCCGTCACTCGGTAACCGCGCGCGGTGGTGAGATCGTCGAATCGCGCGACGCCACGCTCGAAGAAATCTTCCTGGCGCGCGCCGGCCGCACCCGTCATCAGGCGGAGGCGGCCTAGCCATGCGCTCACCCATCGTCGCAATGCTTTGGGAGAACTGGCGGTTGACGCGCGTCGAGGCTGCGTTGCGATTCGCACTCGGCATCGTCGCGGGATCAGCCGCACTGCTCATGTCCGGCGCGGGTGCGACCGTTGCGTTCTGGATCCTGATCACACTGCATGGCATGTGCGTCTGGTTTTCGATTTTGAAGCTCAACGGTGGCAAGTTCATGGACGGGTACAAGCCCGGCTTTCCGTTCTATCTTCTCTACGCCCGCCCGGTCCCCACGGTCGTGTTCGTCGGCGCCACCATGGCATACGACGCGATCTCTTGCGCGGCGCTTTACCTCCTGTCCGCGGCTCTCCTGGAGTTCGCCTTCCGCCAGCCGCTGCCGTTGTTCTCAGTGACTGTGTGGATTGCGGCCTGCCACTTTTGTTATCTCTGCGTCCAATGGTCGACCTCGAACAGAGTCGTCCAGTGGATCGGATCGGCTGTCTTCCTTTTGCCGTTGTTCCTTCTGCTCAGAAATCGTGTCGCGTCGCCACTGCAGGTGGAGTTCTCGCTCATCGAGAACGCACTGATGGTCTTGATTGTCATCGTGGCGTTCGGTCTCACGGTTGCCGGCGTAGCGCGGCAGCGCAGCGGCGGCACCGTTGCGCCCGTGCATCGGACGGCGGGGTCGGGGGGATATCCGAACTGGTTGATCACCTTGTTCCGGTTCCGGTGTCCCACCTCCTCAGCGACGAGAGCACAAGTGTGGTTCGAACTGCAGTCCAGCGGGCTGCCCGTGCTGGCAATTGGCTTGGCGTTCGCGATACTGATTTCGCTGCTCTTCGCGATCAGTATCCCCGTCACATTCGCCCGACCGGTTGCCCAGGGCGTCGCGATATTTTTGGCACCCGCCGCGCTGCTCGTTCTCTGTGGCAATGCCTTCGGTATTCGCCGGAGACAAGGACGCGCATACACCAGCACGTTCGAGGCAACCCAGCCGTATGGCACCGCGCAGATGGCCGGCCTCAAGGTGCTCGTGAGGTCGATCTGCCTGCTGGCCGCGATGATCGCGGTCGGCGTGAGTGTGTGGGTATCCAGTTCATTCATCAGCGCATGGGGCCCATGGCTCCTGGATGGCAAAGACGCGAGCCAGGGGATGCTGGGGTTGCGGCATGAGATCGGCGACGCCATCGGGGGGCTGACGGGTTACGTACATGCCGCGCTGGCGGTCGTCGCATCCGTCTTCGTCGCCGTCACAGTTGCCTCGCTTGCGGCGTTCACCGCGATACGGGCGCGCTACTCTCGTCGCGTAAACATTGCGATTTCACTGCTGTTGCTCTGTGGACTCGCGCTGGTACTGCTGGTGCTGGCGGGACAAAGCGGGATCGCATCGGAATTTCTGGTGGACGCGCTCTTCACGGCGACACGATGGATCGCCGCGGCAGCGATGGTCTGCGGAACGGTTTACCTGGCGTGGCGCGCCGTGGCGGAACAGCTGCTCATGCCGCGCCATGTGTATGGAGCGATCCTGATCTGGGCGGCTTGCGGGGCGGCATGGCTGACGTTGGCGCATGCAGGCGGTCTGCAGATTGCCGCGATGACCGCGGAAGACACCGTCTCATTGCTGTGGCGAATGTTCCTGCCGTTGATGGCCTGCGTCGTCGCGCCGTGGTCGCTCAGCCGCATCCGCCATATATAAGAGAGAGCCATGAAATCACCGATCCACGCGATGCTGTGGGAAATCTGGCGGGTGACACGCGGCGAGATCGCCGTGCGGCTGGCACTGGGCATCGTCGGTGGCCTGCTCGTATTGGCCTGGTGCGCTGTCTCTGCGACTTCGGAGAACGCGAAAGGGGCAGAGAACATCAAGGACTTCGGCGCAGCGATTGCCCTTGTGCTCCTTGTCGTCCCGCACTTCATCGGGTGGGCATTTCTTGCGAGGCTCAATGGCGGTCGACTCGGGTTTCCGCTCTATCTCCATTTCACCCGTCCTGTCCGAACGGTAGTCGTCGTCGGCTTGCTGATGGCGTACCTCGTCGCCGTGCCGACGGCGATATACCTGGCGTCCGCGCTTCTTCTGCGGGTGATCTCCGGCTATCCATTTCCTCTGCTGCCCGTTGCCGCGTGGATCGCGGCCCTCACCTTGATCTATCTTGCGTTGGCCTGGTCGAATCGCAGCAGGGTCATCCAGCAACTGGTAATGATGGTTGTCAGCTCGGGCTGGATATTTCTGTTCGTTCATCGCCTGACTGCAGTGGAGCTCGAGGGTGGCTACGACTGGCCCCCGCGTCTGTGGCCTGAGCTGTTCGACTTCCCGCTCTCGGACTACGTTCTGATCGCTGTTGTTGGCCTGGCATCCTTCGGCATCGCGGTCGCCGGAGTAGCGAGGCAGCGCCGGGGCGATGCGCCGGCTGCCTGGACTCCCGGTACCGGGTTCCCGGAGTGGCTCGTCAATCTGTTCCGCTTCCCGTGCCCCACCTCGTCGGCGACAAGGGCACAGGTGTGGTTTGAATTGAAGTCCAGAGGACTGCCGGTGCTGACGATCGCCGTGGTGCTCGCAATCGCGAACCCGCTGGTGTTCGCGGCCTGTCGCGCCATCGAAGCCATTTCCTCTGATGGGATCGCCGAATTGATTGCCTCCTCGCTGGTCGGGGTCGCTTGTCTTGCATCCGCAATAACCGCGATCGGCATCGGCGCGATCAATACCTTTGGTATTCGCTGGAAACAAGCCGGGCTTTTGTTGGACGCGACCCAGCCGTACGGCACCGCTCGGCTGGTCGTCCTCAAAGTGCTCGTCAGGTCGATCTGCATGCTGACTGCGCTCATCGTGCTCGGCGTGAGCCTATGGACAACATTTGCACTCGTCCCGCTCTCGATCAGCGACAAGATCGGCAGCCGACTCGAGATCGCCGACGTGCCGCTGAGCAGCTGGCTGCATTCGATCGAAGGCAGCGTCGCAGCGCTGGGCGGGTACGACCTGTTTGCGCTGGCACTCCTGGTCGCCATCGGGGTCGTCGTCTGGGTAACAACGCTCGCGGTGCTCTTTGCACTGATGATGCGCTACCGTCACGTGGTAACCGCGGCCTTGCTGTCATTGGTCTACGGTCTCGTGCTCGGACTGCTGGCCCTGGCAGAACAGAAAGGTCTCGTATCGGCGTTCCTCGTGGACGCGATCTTCGTGGCAACACGCTGGATCCTCGCGGGCGCCACGGTGTTCGCAATCGCCTATCTATTCTGGAGCGGATTCGCAGAGCGCGTGCTGACGGCCGGCTATGCGTGCGGGACCGTGGTGATTTCGGCGGTATTTGCGGTCGCCTGGCTGACGTTGCGCGCGGGTGGCGCGCAGTTTGCCGGGATGCCTGCGACGAACGCCGCCTCCATGGCGTGGCCGCTGTTCCTGCCATTGATAGTCGGCGTCCTGGCGCCATGGTCGCTCAACCGCATTCGCCACTGGTAAGGGTGATTTCGGGACTGAAGCTTGAAAAAAACCCGTTCATACTCAAGTAAGAGCGAGATCGCGGCTGGACAAGAATTCCAACTAACTTCCGTGGTAAGAGGTCACTCATGAACAATCTCGAGCTCACCGTTGCCCTGGCGACGGCGCCATCCACCGCTTTCGCCGAACTGCGCGAGCGGCCACGGTTCTGGTTCCCGCTGCTGCTCATCGTCCTTACCACCGTCGGTGTCGTGTACTGGTACTACAGCATGGTGGACATCGAGTGGTTCAAGGACCTCCTGTTCAGCAATGATTCGCGGTTCAAGGAGATGGGCGAGGATCAGCGTGCTGCCGCGATGGCCATGGTCAACCGAACCCCGTTGCTGTGGAGCTCCGCGGTCGGCACGTTCATTGGCATTCCAATCGCTTTCGCGCTGGAAGCCCTGTATCTGCTGGTGGCCGCGAAGGTCACGAAGATTCAACTGGGGTTCAGACACTGGTTCGCGCTGGCCTCCTGGTCTTCGCTTCCCCTGGTGCTGGGGAACGTCGTTGCGGCAATCCTTCTGTTCCTGAGCGATACCTCGCAGGTCAGCCCCGGCGCGTTGCAGCCGCTGTCGCTCAACGAGTTGCTGCTCCATCGGCCCATGGGCAGTCCCGGGCAAGCGCTGTTCGAATCGCTGAGCATTCCGACCTTCCTGAGCTTCGTGCTCATGATCATCGGCATCCGGGTCTGGAGCCAGCGTTCCTGGGCGTTCAGCACGACCGTGGTCGCGCTGCCGTGGGTCGTCATCTATGCCTGTTGGGCCTTCTTCGCTTTCCGGTAGGCGCGAACAATGAACCGCAAACAATGGATCGTGGTGGGCGCCATCGTCGCGCTCATCGCGGTACCCGTCGCGCTGAAGCTGTCGCGCAGCGACACTAACAAAGTCGTCGATCTCGAGCCCGCGACCGCGCACGCGTTGAGCCCCACCGTGCTCGCATCGGGAACACTGACCTACGAGAGCCAGGTGACGTTGGCCCCGGAAGTCACGGGGCGCGTGAAGGAAATACTGGTGGAAGAGGGCGACCAGGTGAAGCGTGACCAGCTCCTCATGCGACTCGATCCGAAGCTGCCGCAAGCGGCCATCGAGCAGAGCAAGGCGCAGGTGCGCCAGGCGCGGCTGCGGATCGAACGCAGCCAGGTGGACTTCGACTCACAGGTCACCAAGCTCAAGCGCTTCGAGGCGCTCAAGGCGAACGGCATGGTCGACGCCAACAGCCTGCAGGAGCTGTCTTCCGCGCGCGACCTCGCCGAGGTGGACCTGCGCACCAGCCGGGAACAGCTCTCCCAGGCCGAGGCGCAGTTGAGCCAGGCCGAGGAACAGCTCGCCAAGACCGAAATCCGCTCGCCGCTCGACGGCAAGGTGACGGCTATCTACGTCAAGGTGGGGCAGACCGCCGTGCCGAGTTTCTCCGGCATTGCGGGTTCGGTGCTGGTCGACGTCGCCGACACCACCAGCATCGATGCCGAGATCAACGTAGATGAAACCGACATCGCGAACATCAAGGTGGGCGCGGAAGCGCGCGTGGTACCTGCGGCCTTTCCCGACAAGACCTTGTTGGGCACGGTCGACCAGGTGGCCATCGCGCCACGACAGCAACCGGGACAGAACAAGAGCTACCCGGTGCGTATCCGCCTCGCGAACACGGTGGGCGTGGTCTTTCACCCCGGCATGAGTTGCCGCGCCGAGGTGCTCACGGGCTCGCAAGGCGATGTCAAATTGCTCGCGGTACCGGTGCAGGCGCTGCGATACGAGGACAATCCTGACAAATCGTCGAAGGAGGAGAAATCGCTCGCGAGCGTCTTCGTCCATGCCGACGGCCGCGCCGCGAAGCGCGCTGTCACCACGGGCACCGCGGACGATAGTTACATCGCCATCACGTCCGGCCTGAAGGAAGGTGAGCAGATCATCGTGGGCCCGGCGAAGACGCTGCTGTTCCTGCTCGATGGCGAGAAGGTGAACATCAACATCAAAGCCGATCTGGCCGCGAAGAAGTAGCGCCGCGTGATCGAGCTCCGTGGCATCGGCAAGACGTACCAGATGGGCAGCACAGAGCTCGTCGCGCTCGCCGATGTCGACCTCACGATCGAACGCAACGAATACGTGGCGTTGATCGGCCCCTCGGGCTCGGGCAAGTCGACGATGATGAACGTGCTCGGGTGCCTGGATCTTCCGACCACCGGCACATACACGCTCGACGGTGAGACGGTCGCCGGCCTCAGCGAGGACCAGCTCGCGCGCGTGCGTAACCGCAAGATCGGTTTCATCTTCCAGAGCTACTACCTGATGCCGCGCACCTCTATTGCCGATAACGTCGCGCAGCCGTTGATCTATCGCGGGCTCGCGCCCGCCGTGCGGCGCGAACGCGCGAACGCGGCACTGGCGCGTGTCGGGCTCGAAGCGCGCGTGTTGCACCAGCCCAATGAGCTCTCCGGCGGCCAACGGCAACGCGTGGCCATTGCGCGGGCGCTTGTCGGCCGTCCGAACGTGCTGCTCGCCGATGAGCCCACGGGCAACCTCGACAGCAAGACGGCGCGCGAGATCATGGGCGTCTTCGGAGACCTGCATGCGGAGGGCATGACGATCATTATCGTCACCCACGACCCGGCGATCGCCGCGTATTGCCGGCGCGTGATACGGCTTCACGACGGCCGCATCGTCGAAGATCGTGAGCAGACGGCCGTCGCATGAGCGACACGGCGCCAATTGATGAGGGAAACCGGCTGCAGGCGTTCGTGTACGCCATGCAGGAATGCCTGCGTTCTGCGCTCAGCAGCATCCGCTCGCATCGCATGCGCAGCTTCCTCACCATGCTCGGCGTCATCATCGGTGTCGCGTCGGTCATCTGCATCGTTTCGCTGTTGCAGGGCCTCACGACTTCGGTCATGGACGAGTTCCAGAACATCGGCGGGAACACCTTGCAGATCCACTCGGAGACGACGCGCGAGAACCGGATGATCGGCAAGTGGGCGCGGATAAGGCCTGACGATCTCGCGCTGGTGAAATACCGGGTGGCGGGCATCAGCAATGTCACGCCGATCACGGGGGGCAATCTGCCGGGGGGCCTGCGCAACGGCAGCAATACGTCGACCGCGCAGGTTATCGCGACCACGGGCTGGTATCAGCTCGCGAGTCAGGCCTATCCCAGTGCCGGGCGTTTCGTCACCGACAGCGACAACAACTCGCGGCGCCGCGTCATCGTGCTCGGCGACAAGGCGCGCAAGGATCTCAAGCTGCCGGAGGATTGCATCGGCACGTTCATCCAGATCGGCCGCGAGTGGTTCAAGGTCGTCGGTCTCATTGAGGCGCGCGGTGAGATGTTCGGCAACAGCATGGACAACTACGCCATCATTCCGTTCGAGACGGGCAGGGCGCTCACCGCCAGCCCTTACAACGAGCCTGATATGGCGATCCTGCTCACCGTCGACGATCTGGACGCCGTCGAAGACGTCAAAAACCGGATCGCCGTGCAACTGCGGCGCGCACACAAGTTAGGGCCCGAGGATGCCGACGATTTTCAGATCGAGTCGTCACAGACGGTCACTGAGACCATTCAGCGCGTCTCTGGCCAAATCACGCTCGTCATCTCCGCGGTGGTCGGCATCTCGCTGCTGGTCGGTGGCGTGGGCATCATGAACATCATGCTGGTGTCGGTGACGGAGCGAACGCGCGAGATCGGAATTGCCAAGGCGCTTGGTGCGCCGCGGAGTTTCATTCTCATGCAGTTCCTCATCGAGGCGATGTTGCTCGCAGTGATCGGCGGGATCATCGGCATCGGGTTTGGCTGGCTGCTTGGAGAGCTGGCGGCAAAGTTGATACCGCATTTTCCACCTCCGGTGGTGCCTTGGTGGGCGATAGTCGGTGCCACGAGCTTCTCCGCGCTGGTCGGGATGTTGTTTGGCATCCTGCCGGCGCGCCGCGCTGCTAACCTGGCGCCCATCGACGCGTTGCGGCACGAGTGATCTTTGGCCCAACGCTCGCTCCACCTATTCCCTCATGAGTCCTGCGCCAGCGTCTCGAACTGACTGCTCGCCGGCAACCGTGAATCAGTCCGTCCAGGTGAAGTTCGGGATCTCGGCGAGGGGCGTGCCAAGCTCGATCGTGATCTCGCGATGAGCCTTGAGTTCGATGTCGCTCCAGTCGGCGTCTTCGACTTTCGTCGACGTCCCATTGTCGGTGACGTAGATTTCGACTGGCAGTCCTGTGATGCCCGCGACATTCGTGTTGGTCAACGGCTGGCCCCAGATCTCGAACAACTCGCCCAACGTAAAGACGCCCGGCGCCGCCGGTGTCACATGAATCTTGCCCGACGAATCGTGCGTGTGTATCGCGTAGAAGCAATGCGTCGGGGGCTTGGGAGAAGCGCCGAGATACTTCGGAATTTTCTGCGGCTCATTGTTCACGAGAATCGAGAGGTGCGCGTAGAAGACGAGCGACTGCGGGGGATTGATGATGCAGCTGAAGCGTCCGATCGGAGCCCCATTGGTTTGCGGGTTGGGCCATCGATCGCTGCCGACCGAGTGTCCATCACTGACGTCCTGGATCGTGGTGGACAGCGGTGGTGTCGCCGGAGGAGACGGCGGAGGCGGTGACGGAGCAGGAGCGGGCGTCGGAGCCGGAGCAGGTGACGGAGCGGGAGCAGGCGTCGGTGCTGGAGCAGGCTCCGGTGCTGGAGCGGGCGTCGGAGCAGGAGCAGGTTCCGGTGCAGGAGCGGGCGCCGGTGCAGGCGCAGGCGCCGCAGCAGGAGCGGGAACTGATGGCGGTGCCGAAATCGAGTCGGGCCCCGCGTTCACTTGATAGCCGATACCACCGCAACCCGCGAGGGTAGCCAAGATCGCGGCGACCGCCGCAACCCTTGCGGCGTTTGAAAGCTGGCTCATGGAATTTCCTGCAAAGAGTGAGGCTTCGACTACATCTCGTCAGACGTGGTTGCGCGGTCGGACAACGCGTAGTTCGGAGAACCGAGGTCACTCGCGGTGAAGTAGGACCTCGAGAGGCGACCCATCGGACTCCTCCGCCGAGGCGCGGAGCTTCCCAGACAAGCTGGCGAAGCGCGGGTGTTCAAGTTTCGTCCCGGACGCGACCCGCATCGGATCGAAGCGAGATGGATATGTAAGGAGCGGCAACGCTCCGTTACTGTTCGACTCTCAAGGTCGAAAACCGCGTGCTCACGGCAGATTGAAGTGTGACTCTCGGCATGTCGGTTCCTTTGCGTGGCTCAGGAAACCGGACTTTCGCCGAGCCCGGCTGCTTCTGGATTGCGCGGCGCCGCGGTGATGACCATGAGAGTGAGAGACGCTGCGAACACGAGAAAAGCACTTAGCGCGAATGGCTCCCATCTTTGCAGGTCGAGCAGCACCAGCGTGAAGTTGAGCGAGGAGGTCACGACGCTGGCGATGCACATGTAGACGCAGGCCTTCACCCCCACACCCGTCGTGTGCACGAGCGCCGCGTGTGTCTCACGCGGATTGACCTTTTTTCTGTACAGCATTACGTACACACCCAATGTTTGCGTCGCGTAAACCAGCGTGATGACGCCGATGTTGATGAGCGCACCGGCGAATCCCGGGAACGGGTTCTGCGCGATATAGATCACGTACGCGACGAACAGGAAATAGCTAGAGACGGCGAGGAAAACGGTGAACGGCGAGACGAAATCGAAGAGCCCACGGCGTTGCAGGACGGTGCTCCGTTTCGCCTCCAGCAAGCGCCCGAGCAACTGGTTGTACCTGATTGCGCTCCAGGCGGCGAACAAGAGCGGCAGCGCCTGCAGAACAAAGTACGCGAAGACCAAGGCTTCCACCGGACCGTCATCCCAGTCCGAACGCTGCAGGTAGCGGAACAGCCAGCCCAGCAGCAGTACACCAAGTACCAAGATGACCGGGTTCAGCAGGCGGTAGAGCTTCAGATATCTCCCCAGAATCTTGTGGTGATCGACTCGCGGATAAAGCTGCGCGAAGCGTTCTGCGGGGAATTCCTGCGCCGTCGATCGAACGAGCCTGATGACCCGCTGCGGAAGCAGGACCGACATTGCCAGTATCTGCACCGTGAACATCGCAAGGAAGGCGTTGGCTTCGATCATGGCTGCACCTCAGTTTGTCAGCGGTTGACGGCTGATGCGTCGTTCAGCGAACCGGGCTGTGACCAAGCCCATCCAATTCCGACCGACGCGCCTCCGCGACGAGCGCCACGCAAACGCCAAGCGCGAGGAGCACGAAAAGAGAACTCTCCGTGAACGGCTTCCATCTCTGCAGATCCAGCTGTTCAATCGTGAGGTTGATCGACCTCCTCACGATGAAGTAGAAGCACAGGTAGACGGAGGCTTTTACCCCAAGACCGATCGCGTACTCACGAGCGGCGTGCGTCACATAGGGATTTACCCTCGTTGCGTACAGCGTCCTGTACGCGGCGAATGCGTGAACTGCGCAGATCAGCGTGATGCCGATGATGTGGGAGAGCGGGTTCTGTTCGAAATGGATGACGTACGCGACGAACAGGAGATAGGCCAGGACAGCGAGGAAAACAGTGAACGGCGAGACGAAATCGAAAAGCCCGCGGCGCTGCAAGATGGCTTTCCGTTTCCCATCCAGCGAGTTCTCGAGCAATTTGTTGTGCCTTACTCCGACCCAGGCAGCAAGCAAAAACGGCAACCACTGCGCAAACCAGTACACTACGACCCAGTCTTTCACCTCACCCGCCTTCCAATCCGGGCGCTGCGTGTAAGTGAATAGCCAGCCCAGCATCCACAAGCCGAGCACTGCGATACCCAGGTTCAGCACGCGGTACCACGCCAGATAGCGCTTCAGAGTCAGGTCGCGATCGACAACCGGAAAATCCGGATACAGTTGCGCGAAACGTTCGGCGGGGATTTTCATCACCTGCACTCGAACTTGCTTGATGAGCCTGTCGGGAACCAGCACCGACATTGCCAGTATCTGCACCGTGAACATGGCGAGTAACGCATTGGCTTCGATCATGATGGCACCTCACTTCGCCGGCGGTTGACGGCTGATGGCGCCGGCGAACGCATTGCGGATTTCCGAATCGGTTACACCTGCTTCGCGCAACTCGGCGATCGATTCGCTGAGCTTCGTCAGCGTCCACTCCTGCAAATTGAACTTGCAGTTCGATTTGGCCTTGGGGTGCACATAGGTGCCGCGGTAGCCCTTGGTTTCGATGATCGAATCGCGCGTCAGCAGCTGATAAGCCTTCGCCACGGTCTTGCTGTTGAGCGCGAGATCGTTGGCGAGCTGGCGGATCGAAGGCAGCGCGTCGCCCGGCTTCAGAACGCCGCCCGTGACCGCAGCCTTGATCTGTTCGATGAGCTGCTCGAACTGCGGCACGGGATTGTCGATGTCGATGGTGATTTCCATCGGGCGCTTACCTAGATGTACCAGTCGTACCGATGGTACAACTGGCTCATGGGCGTTTGCAACCCTTTTGTAGCCGTGCAGGCGCATCTGTCAGGATCTGCCGGAATGAAACGAAGATTCCTGGCATCTGCCGCCCGATCGGGTCTAACCACCATTTTGCTGGCGTACGCCGCGATCGCCCATTGCGGGGAAGATGCCTTTGCGAAATGGGCTGCCGCCCATGCGCACGCGGTAACCACGGTCGATGCCGCGATCAATGATTCCGACCTGCTTCCGGTCCAGTCAGCGATCGGCGCGGCCCGCGTCGTCGCTCTCGGCGAGCCCATGCACAACACTCACGAGCCCCTCGCGTTCCGGAATCGATTGTTTCGCTACCTGGTCGAGCGGATGGGATTCACGGCCATCGCGCTCGAGTCCGGATTCACGGAGTCGCTCAACGCGCGTTCAATGATCGAGGACGTCGAAGGCGACGCTGAAACGGCGGCACGGACTGCGCTGCCGGGCGGGTTGACCCGATACCTCGAGAATCGCGAGCTCATTCAATGGATGCGGGCCTATAACGCCACTTCAGCTTCGGCCGGTCGTCGCAAGATCCGCCTCTACGGCATCGACCTCACGGACGGCGCGCGACCGAGCGGGGCAAGGCTCGCGATCGACGCCGCGCTCACCTTTCTGTCCCGTGCCGACCCAACTACCGCGCAGGAAATCCGGGACTCAACGAGCAGCCTGCCGGGGACCGAGCAGCGTGCATTCGGTCCGTTGTCGCCAACCGCCCAGGCGGAGTTCGAAGCCAGCATCAACGCAATTGCCAATGCCATGCAGAGAGGTCGCAAGACACTCATCGCGCGGACCTCCGAGGATGAATACCGCTGGGCACAGCACAACCTCGACACGGCGCGTCGACTTGCGAAGTGCCTTGCGCTCACGCCCGAGTCAAAGGACATGAACCTCTGGGCCGTTACGATGGAATGCCGGGACTACGGCATGTCTGAGAATGTGCAGTGGGCATTGAAGAACGAAGGTCGGCAGGGCCGTCTCCTCGTGTTCGCCCACGACAGTCATGTCATGAACTCGAAAGAGGACGGCCGGCGTTGGGCCAAGGTGCGCGAGAAGCCGTCCATGATGGGATTGTTCTTGCGTCGTGTGCACGGTAACGACCTGTACATCATCGCGATGATGGCTACGGCCACCACAGGAGAGCTTCGTCCCGCCAAGCCACTCGAGGACGACAGCATCGAAAGCCAGCTGGCGGCCGTAGGCCTGCCGCTATTTTTCCTCGACCTGAGAATGGCGCGGCAGAACAAGGAGGTGCTCGCGTGGCTCTCGGCGCCGCGATCGATGGGAGCACACCTCGACACGCAAGGTCTGATCACGCCTTCGACCGCGGCAGATGCCTTCTTTTTCATAGACACATTGACGCCCGCCACCCGGATCAATTGATCGAGCAGCGACGCCGGCGCATCCCGTATCAGCGGAATGTGCCGGCGCCTTCCCTCGCCCTCGCGTCAGCGCTTTCCGTCAAGGTTCGATGAAATCGAACGAAACCGTCGCCGGGGCCGACCCGTTGTTGGCGGCGCAGGCATCCAGCGAGGACAGCGACATTCCCGGATCGAGCACCTGATCGACCGTCGCCCCATTCATCAGGAAGACTCTGCCCACGGGGGAATAGTCCATATCGGTTCCGCGTGCGCTCCACTGCACGGAGCGATCCGAGCTGCCATGCAGGATGGTGGTTGCCATTGCGAACTCCCCGCAAGCCATGCTTCCGGGCGAGAGCTGCGCCGTGTGCGGCCCGACGCCATAGACCGGATTGACGCTGCGGACGCCCGCGGAAATCGTCAGCCGGTAGCCAGTGGCCTGGCGGTTGCTGACGTTCAGACAGTTGCGATAGAAAAACCTGCCGGACTGCGGTGCGAAGACCTGGCGCTGGAGACTGGTACCGACGGAGCGGAGAATTTCAGTCTCCGGTCCGCCCGGACTCGCCGACACCAGCATTGTCCATGTATAGGTGCCGGAGCCGAAGGCGTATCCATTTAGATAGATGCCGCCGCCGTCGGTGCGCAGCCAGTCGGTGCAGACGGTGCTGCCCGGCTGCAGAGCGCCGCCGAAGCCCGCAGCGCTGGCGGGACTGCTGACTGTAGCCGCGGCGAGAGCGGCAGCCGTCGCTGTCAGCCATGCACGTGTATGTGTCACGATTCGCTTATTCATAGTTACGTTACCTCAAGGCGTGTTGGTTGCAGATTAGACGCTGCGCGCCAGGCGGGAATTGAACATTTCGAACCTGCTGCTGTGGGACATGGCCGCCAGTCATTGAGGTCAGATGCATCGCAACATGGGAACGGCGGCAGACATCGAATCGATCAATCCCTGATCTTGGGCGAGTGTTCCTTAATCCATCGTCTGGGATAGCGCCTGGCAACGGAGTGCCTTGCGCCGCCCTTGGTGGTGAGTACCCCATCCGTGGGTTTTGGTTTCAGCGATGACTAACTATGCGATGCTCGAGCGTGAGCACATATGTATGACACTCGGCTAATCTCACTCCTCATGAACTGGGCGAGCCGGATCTGCACCTTGGTCCTCGTCGCGGCGCTCGCGGTCCCGCCCGCGGTCGCAGCCGGGGAAGGTGTGTGCAATGTCGCCCCAAGGCCCGCCAAACTCGATTTCACTCTGACCGACGTCGAGGGCCGGCGGGTGCGGCTCGCCGAATACAGAGGGCGCGTGGTCCTGCTCAATTTCTGGGCAACCTGGTGCGCGCCCTGCAAGACCGAGATTCCGTGGCTCAACGAGCTCGACGCGCGCTATCGGGAGCAGGGGCTCGTGGTGCTCGGCGTGTCGGTGGACGATGCGGTCGCGAAGATCCGTCCCTTCGCGCAGGCGATGAAGATGAGCTATCCCGTGCTCGTGGGTGCCGGCGAGGACGATTTCAATGAATCGTTTGGTCCATTGCTCGGCTACCCGACCACGCTGCTGATCTCGCGTGC
>Ga0190271_10000620_pt1 | contig 18400 bp, 5 predicted proteins | sample Popmic356T_FD_133747 | JGI IMG/M metagenome (GOLD analysis project Ga0190271, IMG submission 133747) | Populus adjacent soil microbial communities from riparian zone of Weber River, Utah, USA - 356 T | ecosystem: Environmental > Terrestrial > Soil > Riparian zone | place: USA: Utah | collected...
CGCGGTATCGCAGGACGACGTCACGAGAACATGCTGCTCGACGGTCTCGCGCAACTCCTGCTGCAAGTCCCTGAGGTACGCATTGCCATCGAGCACCGGATCCCACATGACGCATTCGTGAAATAGTCCCGGCGAAGCTGCAGCCGACAGTCCGGCAATCGTTCCGCCGAAGCGCAGGCCGATCACCACGATGCGTTCGCATCCGGACTGCTCGCGCACCTTGCCAACGGCCCTCGAAAGCGAATCGAGGCAGGTCGGAAGACTCACGTCGAGGTCGTCGGCCCAGGAGTTACCGCAGCCGAGATAGTCGAAGCGCAACACTGGAAAGCCAAGGCGTGCAAGCTGCGTCGCCAGAACCCGCAGCATTCGATGGGCCGGAAAGATCTCTTCACCCAAAGGTGGGCAGATCACGACCCCACTTCGCCGCTTTTGGCCAGCGGCCGGATCGTGGTACAGGCCGAAAAGAGGTGCGTGCTGAGAACCAAAGAATTGCGGTTCCACGTCGCGTGCGTGCGGCTGATTCAACGTAAGGGCTCCTGCATCGCGGCGCAAAGTAGACTGTTGGCAATTTTCCGGCAACCGTCCGGCGGGGTGGCGCGGAACATAGTGTGAGAGGCAGCACGAATCACGCAGGATAAGCCAGTTGTGCTTCATCCCCGTCCGTCCCTCGGTCCATATTCCGAACATCACCGGGGTCAGGAATCTCGGGTCACGTCACACTTGCGACACTGAGGTGACAAGGTCCTCCGCAGACCTTCCCGATCCGCGATCTAAGATCGCCCCCTTACACGCGCGCGCGCCAGAGACGAAAAATTGAAGTCGGTCATATCAATAGTTGTTCCCGCTTACAACGAAGCGCGTTTCCTGCGGGGCCTTCTGCAGAGCATTCGCCAGTTCGCGCCAGCCGGCGTCGAGACTGTCGTCGTCGACAATGGCTCGTCAGACGACACGTCGTCCATCGCGCGGGACCATGGCTGTCTGGTCACCAAGCTGGATCGTCGGGCATTTCCTTCGGTCGCACGGAATGCCGGCGTACGGGCTGCCAGCGGCGAAGTTCTCGTCTTCCTGGACGCCGACGTGGAGCTGACCGCGGAATGGGGAGTGACTCTGGCCGCGATGGTCGAGTCGTTGCGCGCCCGTCCGATGGTGGTCACGGGCGATCAGTACCACATCTCGAAAGTTCCCAGCTGGCTGGAGCGCGTCTGGTTCGACTCGCTGCGTGCCAAGGCCCCGACCTATATCGACGGCGGTAACCTGATCACGACTCGCGCGGTGTTCGACAAGATAGGCGGCTTCGCGGAACACCTGGAAACCAGCGAGGACGTGGATTTCTGCATGCGCGCCATGTCGCATGGAGCGGAGCTGCGAGTGAACCAGGGCTTCAGGGTGTTTCACGAGGGATATCCCAAGACCGCGTCGGGCTTCGTCAGGCGGGAGCGATGGCATGGTCGTAGCGATTTTCGAAACGTGCACAGCGTCGTGCGCTCGAAGGTCGCCGTTGCAGCCGTCGCCTTTCTACTGCTGCATGTGGCGCTCATTTTTTCGCTGATCAGTGGCGTGTTGTCCGGGCAGGGATTTCAAGCCGCAGCTGTATTCGCGGTATTGATAGTGCTTCTGTGTCTGGCGTCCTGCCTGCAGAAGTTTCACCGGAACTCGGTGTCTCGCATGTTCGCGAATCTGCCCGTCATGTACCTCTACTACGTCGGGCGCAGCCGCTCGGCCCTCGATGCATTGCGCAGCGGAGTCACAGACGTTCGGGCGCGGCACCGCTGATGAGGCTCCGCATCATTGGGAGCAACATAACCCGGCCTGGGGTTGCCCGGCCCGCTGAGGAATCCTTGACACTGTTCACCGCCGGCGCGCCCAGAATTCTTTACAGTCCACTGTAAAGTATGCGCGTCAAATTGCCTGGTTATTCGGTCTCCGGCTCCATCGCCGCCTTCATGGGCAAGGGCGCCCGCTGATGGAGTCGTTCGTGCGACCTGGTAGTTTGCTTATCCTCACGGAGGATGCGCGCCTGCGCGTCGAACTCGAAGCGATGCTCTCCGATTGCGACGTCACCTGCAGCGAGATTTCGTCCAGCGCCCTGTCGATGATGCGTCGCGCGGCGCCGGACGTCGTGTTGTTCGATTTGAGCGCAGCGGAGACGGGCGGCTTGCAAGAACGGGCAATAGAGCTTCTGAGGTCGATCCTGAACCTTGCACCGCGGACCAAGATCATCGCGATGACCGAACCCAACCGCCGTGATCTCGCGGCGCAAGCGGTCGGGCTTGGGGCGACGGACTTCTACCACAAGCCTGTAGACGCGACGGTTCTGCCTTTCGTCGTGCGCCGGGCGTTTCGCATCCGTGAACTCGAGATCGAGAACGAAAGGCTCCGTGAGCGCCCAGGCTCCATGGCCCTCGAGGGCATCATGGGCGTCAGCGATACGATGCGCGGGCTGGTGCGTGCGATCGAGAAAGTGGCGCCGACCGACGCGACCGTGTTGGTGCTGGGAGAGAGCGGCACTGGCAAGGAGCTGATGGCGCGCGCACTGCACAGGCTGTCGCGTCGCTCGCAGCGTCCGTTCGTGGCCATCAATTGTGCTGCGATTCCCGACTCGCTCCTCGAAAGCGAACTATTCGGCTACGAGAAGGGCGCGTTCACCGGAGCCACGAAGCGCACTCCCGGAAAACTGGAATTTGCCGACGGTGGCACGGTGTTTCTCGACGAGATCGGGGAGATGCCGGCCTCGCTACAGGCGAAGCTGTTGCGCGTGCTCCAGGAGCGTTGCGTGGAGCGCGTTGGAGGCCGCACGCCGGTTCCGCTCAATCTGCGCTTCATCTGTGCGACCAACCGCAAGCTCGATGCGCTGATCGGAACGGGAACATTTCGCGACGATCTGTACTACCGCGTCAGCGAAGTGACGATCAAGGTTCCGCCGCTCAGGGACCGGCAGGGTGACAGCCTCCTCCTCGCGCAGTTCCTGTTGCAGGAGGCCGCGACGGAACTCGGCCAGATGCCGCGCGGCCTCGCCCCGGACGCCATCCGCGCCATTCAGGCGCACGACTGGCCTGGCAACGTGCGTGAGCTCGAAAACCGCATCAAGGCGGCCGCGATCATGGCCGAGGGAGCCGTGGTGACGGCCGGGGACCTCGGTCTCATCGACTCGGGTGACGATCCCCAGTACCTCAACCTGCGAGTCGCTCGACTTCACGCTGAAGCGCAAGCCGTGCGACAGGCCCTGGCGGTCGCCCGAGGCAATGTCTCGCGCGCGGCACAGTTTCTGGGTGTGACCAGGCCGACGCTCTACGATTTGCTCGAGAGGCATGGCATCGATGCCGCGCGGTTCAGTTCGCCGGAACAGGGGCAGGAGCGGTCATGCGTCAGCTGATCAACGCGTTCACGATCGACGTCGAGGACTACTTCCAGGTCTCCGCTCTGGCGGCAGGTGTGCCGCGAGACACCTGGGACCAACGTGAACTTCGCGTCGAGCGCAATACCGATCGGCTGCTGTCGATGCTCGACGAGCACGGTGTGCGGGGAACGTTCTTTGTTCTCGGGTGGGTGGCGGACCGGGTACCGTCACTCGTCAAGCGCATCGCGGCAGCCGGCCACGAGGTCGCCTGTCACGGGTACTCGCACGAACTGATCTACCGGCAGACGCCGGAAGTCTTCAGGGAGGAAACCGTGCGTGCGAAGCGTCTGCTCGAGGACGCCATTGGCGCGCGGGTGATCGGCTATCGCGCTGCGAGTTTTTCGATCACGCAGCAGTCGCGCTGGGCGCTCGACATACTCGCCGACCTGGACTTTCTGTACGACTCTTCGATTTTTCCGATCAAGCACGATCGCTACGGGATTCCCGGCGCGTCGATCGATCCGGGAAAGATTGAATCGCCTTCCGGTCGCGCCCTCGTCGAATTCCCGATGTCGACCGCCGGGCTGTTAGGGATGCGGCTGCCGGTCAGCGGCGGCGGCTACTTCCGGCTCCTGCCATATTGGTACACGCGCACTGGTCTGCGCTCGATCAACGCACGCGGCGTCCCGTTCACCTTCTACCTGCACCCGTGGGAAATCGATGCCGAGCAGCCGCGAGTCCCGGGTATCAGCATGCTCTCCAGAATCCGGCACTACACGAATCTGAGTCGATGCGAGGGACGTCTGCGCCGCGTCCTCGCGGAGTTCCGATTCTCCACGATGCGCGAAGTGCTCACGGCCCGAGGCTTGCTGCAGGCAGCGCCCGACGCCTGACGTCACCGCTGCTTTCCAGTGCTGTGCGGAGACCAGTCCGGGGCGCTGAAACGGCTGGCGTACGGGACCCTGAAGTCGCGTTGATGTCATTGAATTCTGGTGCATTTGGACCCTGCCGGGCCCCCGGACGCAATCCAAGTCTCAGTATTGTCAGAACGCTTACCGACCTGCCTTGTACGACCCGGACTTATCTGCGAAACAGTCGTCCTGCCAATGACGGCCTCAGGCCGTCAGGACTTATTGGTAACCGAACGGACAACGCAAGAACGCTGTGGCTCGCAAGCCTTTCAAGAAAAAAACCGCATCCGCTCCGACTCCGTTGGCCTCCTGGCTGGCGGCGGCGGCGAAGGCGCATCCCCGGCTGACGGCGTTGGAGGCTCCGCAAGGAGTCTTCACGTACGCCGAGTTGCGCGTGGCCGTGAGCGCGTTGGCGAGCAAGCTTTCTGCGGCCGGCATCGGTGCCGGCGATCGCGTCGCCATCGCCGCTACGCGTTCCGCGGACACCATCATCGCCATTCTTGCGGCCGTGGAGTCCGGCGCCGGCTACGTGCCGCTGGATACCGGTTATCCGGCCGAACGCCTGCAAGCCATGCTCGAGGGCTCGCAGCCCCGCGTGGTGCTGGGCGAAGCCGACGCTATCGCGCGACTGCGCACGGTGGTTCCTGAATTTCCGACGCTGGACAAGCCGGGGCCGCACGCCAAGGCGCCATTCGGCGCCACCGAAGACCTGCTCTACGTGCTGTTCACCTCGGGTTCCACCGGCAAGCCCAAGGGCGTGGCCATGGGCACGCGTCCGCTGGCGCATCTCATCGACTGGCACGCGCGCCACGATCGACTCGGCCAGCGCGCGCGCACGCTGCAGTTTGCGCCGCTGTCGTTCGACGTGCACTTCCAGGAAATCTTCTCGACGCTGGCATGCGCCGGCACGCTGGTCGTCATTGCCGAGGAACAGCGCCGCGATCCGGAACGACTGCACGCCGCGCTGATCGAAAAGCGTATCGAGCGCATCTTCCTGCCCTACGTGGCGCTGCAGATGATCGCGGACGCGTCACGCGACAGGGTGCCCGCTTCGCTGCGTGAAGCCGTCAGCGCCGGCGAGCAATTGCAGATCACGCCCGCCATCCGCGATTTGTTCCGGCGCCTGCCGGACGCCGAGCTGCACAATCACTACGGGCCGACCGAGTCACACGTGGTGACCGCGCACGAGCTGCGCGGCGATGCCGCCATCTGGCCGGAAATTCCGCCCATCGGCCTGCCACTGCCGCATGTCACGCTGGCCGTGCGCAACGAGGAAGACGGCGCGGGAGAACTGTTGTTAGGTGGCGAGACGCTGGCGGACGGCTACATCGGCCGCGCCGATCTCACTGCTGAGCGTTTCCGCGAGGATCTCGCCGACCTGCCGGGCCGCTGGTACGTCACCGGCGACCTCGTGCGCCGCGATGCTGAAGGTGTCTGCACCTACCTCGGTCGTGCCGACCAGCAGGTCAAGGTGGATGGTTTCCGAATCGAGCCGGGCGAGATCGAGATCGCGCTGATGGCTGACGATTCGGTCAAGGACGCTGTCGTGGCCGCTCCCGATATTCCCGGCGCCGGCAAACAGCTCGTGGCGTACCTCGTGCCTCGCGAAGGCGCCGTTGCCGACGACGCGTTGTTCGCGCGCTTGCGCGGCGAACTGCGCGGCAAACTACCCGAATACATGGTGCCCGTGCGCTGGGTGGCGCTCGCGCGCCTGCCGACCACCCCCAGCGGCAAGATAGATCGCAAAGCGCTGCCGGTACCCCAAACAGCGAAAATCGAAAAAACCGCGGACCCGATCGAGATCGTGCGCGCCGTGTGGCAGGACCTGCTCGGCGTCGCCCGTATCGGTGACGACCAGAGCCTGTTCGATCTCGGCGCCAAGTCGCTGCTGGTGCTGCGCTTCGTCGCCCGTCTGAAGGAACTCGGCATCTCCGGCGTCAACGTCGCCGATGTCTACGACCGCCCGACCGTGGCCGGCATCGCCGCCGCGATGGGTGGTCAGGCGCAGGCGCGCACCCAGAAAACCCGCCGCGCGCAGTCGCAGGGCACCGCCGGCATCGCGATCGTCGGCATGGCGCTGCGCGTGCCCGGCTCGGCCGACGTCGAATCGTTCTGGCAGAACCTGCTCGACGGCCGCGAGGGCATCCGCCACTTCGCGCCGCATGAACTCGACGCCAGCGTGCCCGAGGCGATGCGCAGCCGGCCCAACTTCGTCGCCTCGCACGGTGCGCTGGAGAATGTCGAGCGCTTCGATGCGCCGCACTTCGGCATCTCCGCGCGCGAAGCGACCATGCTCGACCCACAGCAGCGCCTGATGCTGGAGCTGAGCGTCTCGGCGCTCGAACATGCGGCGATCGACCCGTCGCGCGGCGATGCACACATCGGCGTCTACGCCGGTACTGGCAACAACGCCTATGTCCACGCGCTGCGACAGGAGCAGCCCGAACTGATCCAGCAGTACGGCGAGTTCGCGACCATGCTCGCGAGCGAGAAGGACTACGTCGCGACGCGCATCGCGAACCGCCTGAACCTGCTCGGCCCGGCGCTCAGCATCCACACCGCCTGCTCGACCAGCCTGGTCGCCATCGCGCAGGCCTGGCACGCGCTGGCCGACGGCCATTGCGACATCGCGATCGCCGGCGCCGTCAACGTGCACGTGCCGCAGCAGGGCGGCTATCTACACGTGGAAGGCGGCATGGAGTCGGCGGACGGCCACTGCCGGCCGTTCGACGCCGACGCCAGCGGCACGGTGTTCGCCAGCGGCGGCGGCGTGGTCGTGCTGCGGCGGCTCGAAGATGCACTCGCCGCCGGCGACACGATCCACGCGGTGATCCGTGGCGTCGGCCTGAACAACGACGGCGGCGACAAGGCCAGCTTCACGGCGCCGAGCGTCTCCGGCCAGGCCGGTGCGATCCGCATGGCGCTGGAGCACGCGCAAGTGGATCCGCGCTCGATTGGCTACGTCGAGGCACACGGCACCGCCACGTCGCTCGGCGACCCGATCGAGATCGCCGCGTTGACGCGCGCCTGGCGCGCGGACACCGCGGATTCGGAGTTCTGCGGCATCGGCTCGGTGAAGAGCAACATCGGCCACCTCGCGGCCGGCGCCGGCGTAGTGGGCCTGATCAAGGCCGTGCTGTCGCTCGAGCGCGAGGTCATCCCCGCGACGCTGCACTTCCGCAAGCCCAACCCGCAGATCGATTTCTCGGCGACGCCGTTCAAGGTCGTCGCGCAGAACACGCCGTGGCCGCGCGGCGAGCAGGTGCGGCGCGCCGCAGTCAGCTCGTTCGGCGTCGGCGGCACCAACTCGCATGTCGTCATCGAGGAAGCGCCGGCAGTTGCCGCGCCGCCGGTGGTTGCCGAGGCGCGCCGCTTCGTGCTGCCGCTTTCAGCGCGCACGGCCGATGCCGCGCTGAAGCGCGCACGCGACCTGGCAGACCATCTGCAAACCCATCCGGAACTCGCGCTCGACGATGTCGCCGCGACGCTGATGCGCGGCCGCAAGCCCATGGCGCAGCGGCTGAGCGTCGTCGCCGCCGGCGTCGACGAAGCGATCGCCGCGCTTCGCAACGTCAAGAGCACGGTCGCCGCGCAGAACAAGCCGCGCGTCGTCTTCCTGTTCCCGGGCCAGGGCTCGCAGCATCCGGGCATGGTGCGTCGCCTGTACGACGAGGCTCCGGCCTTCCGCGAGGCATTCGACCGTTGCCTGGCGATCGCGAATCCGGCGCTCGGCGTCGACTTCGGCGCCTGGCTGCGCGACGCGGATCCGGCCGATGCGCAGGTCGCGCAGTCGCTGGCCGAGACGCGATACGCGCAACCCGCTCTTTTCAGCGTGTCGTATTCGCTCGCCGCCTGGCTGGATAGCCTCGGCGTTCGCCCCGACGCGATGATCGGCCACAGCATCGGCGAATACGCCGCGGCCTGCCACGCCGGTGTGTTCTCACTGGCCGATGCGCTGGGCGCGGTGATCGCGCGCGGCCAGGCGATGTTCGACCAGCCGCGCGGCTCGATGCTGGCGGTGCGCACCGGCTCTGACGCCGTGCAGGCGCTGCTGCCGGCGGGCGTCGAGATCGCCGGCTGCAATGCGCCGGCACTGACCGTCGTCGCCGGCAGTCACGAGGCCATCGACGCCTTCGCCAAGCAGCTCGAGTCGAACGACATTGGCACGACGCGGCTGCGCGTCTCGCATGCCTTCCACAGCGCGTCGATGGAAGGCGCGCTGCCGCGCGTCGCGCAGGCGCTGCAACGCGCATCGCTTGGCGCGCCAAAGGCAGTCGTCTATTCCTGCATCAGCGGCGCGCCCCTGCAGGCCGCCGAGGCAACTGATCCTAACTACTGGGCGCGCCAGGTGCGTTCGCCGGTGCAGTTCAGCCGCGCCGTGTCCGCCGAGCTGGCGCTCGGCGACTCGGTATTCATCGAGGTCGGCCCCGGCCAGGCGCTGACCGCGCTGCTGCGCCAGCACCGCACACTGCAGAACACCGTGCCGCGCAACGTGCCGCTGCTCGGCGCCGCCAACGATCCGGGCGACCCGGCGCAGCAGGCGCTGGTCGCGCTGGGCGCGCTGTGGTGCGCCGGCGTCGACGTTGCGTGGCCAGTTGCCGCGTCGGCCCGTCGAGTGCCGCTGCCCACCTATCCGTTCAACGGCGAACGCCACTGGTTCGCCCGCCGCGCATCCGCGCCGGCACTCTCTGCTTCCGCTTCATCTTCCAATGCCGTCCAACTTCCTGAGATTGTCGTCACCATGAGCCGTATCCCCAACGTTGAATCCGAACTCAAGCGCGTCCTCTCCGAGGTCTCGGGGTTGCCCGCCGAAGAGATGACCAGCGATGCGACCTTCGTCGACCAGGGGCTCGACTCGCTGTCGCTGACCCAGTCGGTGCTCGAGCTCGAGCGCGTGTTCGGTGTGAAGCTGCGCTTCCGCCGCCTGATGGAAGACCTGGACACTGTCGGCAAGCTGGCAATCTTCCTCGACGGCGAAATGCCGGCTGGCAAGTTCGCGCCGGCGCCGGTGGCCGCGCCTGTGGCGCAAACGGCTGCGGCGCAGCCCGCCGCCGCGCAAGCCACGGCGCAGCCCATGTTGATGCAGCCGATGAATTACGCCCCGGTCGCGGCAATGCCCGCGATGACCGCCGGCTCGAATGCCGTGCACCAGTTGATCCAGCAGCAGATGCAGCTGATGTCGCAGCAGCTCGCGGTGCTGGCCGGCCAGCCGCTGATGCAGCCGATGACCGCGCCGCTGATGCAGCCGACCGCCGCTGTCCCCGCTGCGACGCCAGCGCCGGCCGCCGCCGCGCCCGCGAGCGCCGCGGCCGAGACACCCGCTCAGCCGTCGATCAAGTCGCTGGTCGAGAAGCCGTTCGGCGCCTCGCCGCGCCTGACGCTCGAGGCGAAGCAGGAGTTCACCCCGGCGCAGAAGCGCTGGATCGACGACTTCATCGCGAAGTACAACGGCCGTTCCGGCAAGTCGAAGACCTTCAGCCAGAAGTACCGCAAGGTGATGGCCGACCCGCGCGTCGTCACCGGCTTCAACCCGTTGTGGAAGGACCTGGTCTATCCGATCGTCGTCGACCGCTCCAAGGGCGCGAGCCTCTGGGACCTGGACGGCAACGAATACATCGACCTGCTGTCCTGCTTCGGCGGCAACCTGCTCGGCTACCAGGCGGAAGACGTGATCGCCGCCATGCGCACGCAGCTCGAGCTCGGCCTGGAAGTCGGGCCACAGCACCCGATGGCGGCCGAAGTTGCCGAGCTGATCTCGGAGTTCACTGGCATGGAGCGGGTCGGCTTCTGCAATACCGGCTCCGAGGCGGTGATGGGCGCGATGCGCATTGCCCGCACCGTCACCGGCCGCAAGACGATTGCGATCTTCACGAACTCATACCACGGCATCTTCGACGAAGTGATCGTGCGCGGCACCAAGCAGCTGCGTTCGCTGTCGGCGGCACCGGGCATTCTCGCGAACATGGTCGACCACATCCTGGTGCTCGACTGGAACAGCGAGGACTCGCTGCGCATCCTGCGCGAGCGCGGCCACGAGCTGGCGGCGATCATGACCGAGCCGATCCAGAACAAGTACCCGACGATCCAGCCGCGCGAGTTCGTGCACTCGCTGCGCCAGATCGCCGACAAGGCTGGCTGCGCGCTGATTTTCGATGAAGTCGTCACCGGCTTCCGCGTCGCCCCCGGCGGCGCACAGGAGTTCTACGGCGTCCGCGCCGACATCGCGACCTACGGCAAGGTGATCGGCGGCGGCCTGCCGTTCGCGGCGATCGCCGGCAACTCGAAGTGGTTAGATGCGCTCGACGGCGGTCACTGGCAGTACGGCGATGATTCCTACCCGGAAGCGGGCGTCACCTATTTCGCCGGCACCTTCGTGCGCCATCCGCTGGCGCTGGCCGCGGCGCGCGCCTCGCTGCTGCACCTGAAGCGCGGCGGCCGCGATTTCTACACCACGCTCAACGACCGCACGCAGCGCATGGTCGACCGCCTGAACAGGGCGTTCGCGGTGCGCGGTGCGCCGGTCAAGGCAGTGCATTGCGCCTCGTTGTGGCGCCTGCAGTGGGACGACAACCAGAAGCAAGTCAGCCTGTTCTATTACCTGACCCGTTTCCACGGCTTGCATCTGTACGAGCAGTTCGGCCACTTCGTCACCGAGGGCATGACGGATGCGCACACCGACCGCATCTTCGAAGTCTTCACCAATGCCATCGACGAGCTGATGGCGCTCGGCCTGATCACGCCGAAGGACGGCGGCCCGGCTTTGCCGGGACCCGGCGGCGGTTCGCGTGATACCACGGACTCGACACCGAAAGCCGAGATCAAGGATCCGGTTGAACTGAGCCCCGGCCAGACCGAACGCTGGCTCGCCGCAAACTTCGACCCCAATGCGCGCCGCGCGCTGAACGAATCGCTGTTGCTGGAGCTGGAAGGCGACGCGGACCTCGAGGCGCTGGAAGCGTCGCTCATCGATGTGATGAAGCGGCACGAGGCTTTCCGCATCACCTTCGATACGGCCGAGCCACTGCAATCCATTGCGGCATCGGTCGAGCCCAAGGTCCATCGCGTGGATCTGAGCGGCAACGCCGATCCCCAGGCTGCGCTCGACAAGTTCTGTGAAGAATCCAGTGGCATCGTCTTCGATCTCGACGCGCCGCCGCTGGCGCGTGTCAGCGTGGTGAAGCTGGGCGCGAAACGCGCGGCCGTTCACCTCGTCGTCAGCCACCTGATCTTCGACGGCTGGGCGTCGCCGGTGTTCATCCAGGATCTCGCCGTGGCCTACCGCGCGCGTCGCGGAGGCACTGCGCCGCTGTGGAAATCCGATGCCGAATCGCCGCGTGCCTTCGGCGCCGCCGAACAGAAGCGCTGGGCGGGAACGCAGGGACGCGAAGCGACGGAGTACTGGAAGCGCGAGATGCAATCTCCGCCCGCGGTGTTCTCGCTGGGTGACCTGGCGCCGCCGACGCCCCGGTTGTTCAGGGGCGACACGCTGCGGCGAAGCATCGACGGCAAACTGCTGCAGGACCTGACTCAGCTGTCGCGCAGGCACAAGTCGACGATGTTCCAGGTGCTGCTCGCGAGCGTGACCGAAATGGTCTATCGCCTATCGGGCCGCGAAGACTTCGTCATCAGCATTCCGTACGCCAGCCAGATGCTGGAACGTCATGGCCCGTTGATCGCCGACGGCGTGCTCGATTTGCCGGTGCGCCTGCAGCGCAAGGCCGCCGATGGATTCCAGGCCGTGCTCGAGCGCGTGAAGACCAAGGTAATGGACGCGCTGGAGTATCCGCTGGCCACGCAAGGCAGCGTTGCGCGCTCGGTTGGCGTGACCAGCGTCGGCAGCCGTCCGCCGCTCACCTCGGTGTTCTTCAACATGAACCCGCGCCTGAACGTCAACGGCTTCGAGCCGCTGCGCGCCGAGATTCACGAGTGCCGCAAGCTCGGCCTGCTCAGCGAAGTCGTCTTCAATTTCTACGAGAAGGCCGGCGAGATCACGCTGGACCTGCACTACAGCACCGAGTTCTACAGCGCTAGGCGCGCCGCGGAAGTCACCGACGCGCTGATGGCCACGCTGCGTGATGCGGTCGCTGGCACGACCTCGTCGACCGTCGCGGCCGCCGCGTCCGCTCCGGCCGCGGTTTCCGCGCCCGCGCCGGCAGCGACGCCCGAGAACAAGAGTGTCACCACGCTGTCCCCGAGCGATCTCGAGAAGCTCACTCGCTGGAATGCCACCGAGACGGTCTACGAGACCGGCCTACGCCTGGGCGACCTCATCCGCCGCACGGTCAAGCAGTCACCGAATGCGGTCGCGATCCGTTTCGAAGGGCGTGATGTCAGCTACGCCGAGCTGGATCGCATGGCATGGACCCTGGCACGCAAGCTTCGCGACAACGGAGTGGTGCCGGGCACGCTGGTGGGGGTCTGCCTCGATCGCAGCGTCGAGCTGGTCGTGGCGCTCGTGGGCGTGACCTACAGCGGTGGCGCCTACGTCCCGCTCGATCCTGCGTATCCGAAGGAACGCCTCACCCACATGTGTGAGGACGCGAAGATGTCGGTTCTCGTGTCGCGGGGCAAGGAACTCGCGGGCACCGGCTCGGCTATCCCGGCAAGCATCCGCAAGATCCTGATGGAGGAGTTGCCCGTCGAATCCGGCAGCACCGCCAGCGACCAGTTGGTTGGCACCCCGGCCGACCCGGCCTATGTGATTTTCACTTCCGGTTCCACCGGGCGCCCGAAGGGCGCCATGAACGCGCATGCAGGCATCGTCAACCGACTGCAGTGGATGCAGCAGGAATACGGCCTCACTGCGGCCGACCGCGTGATGCAGAAGACGCCGTACAGCTTCGACGTCTCGGTATGGGAATTCTATTGGCCCTTGTTGACCGGCTCGACGATTGTCGTTGCCCGTCCCGACGGTCACAAGGACGCCGGCTACATTGCTGACCTCATCCGTGACGAGAAGGTCACGGTGCTGCACTTCGTGCCGTCGATGCTCCGCCTGTTCCTCGAGGATCCGCGCGGCGAACAATGCCGCTCGCTGCGCCTGGTAGTTTGCTCGGGTGAAGCGCTGCCTATCGATGCCGTGGACAAGTTCTTCGAAAACCTGCCGAACTGCAAGCTGGGCAATCTCTACGGCCCGACTGAAGCCGCTGTCGACGTCACTTGCTGGAACTGCGTGCCCAACGATCCGCGCCGCATCATCCCCATCGGCAAGCCGATCGCGAATACCAAAATGTACGTGCTCGGTGAGAAGCTAGAGCTGCTGCCGCCCGGACGGGAAGGCGAGCTGTACATCGGTGGGGTCCAGGTGGGCATGGGCTACGTGTCCCGCCCCGATCTCACCAGCGAACGTTTCCTGCCCGACCCGTTCATCAAGGGTGGGCGCATGTACAAGACCGGCGACGTGGGCCGCTGGCTCGAAGACGGCGTGATCGAATATCTCGGTCGCGCCGATTTCCAGGTCAAGATTCGTGGCTTCCGCATCGAATGCGGCGAGATCGAAGCGCAGCTGATGGCCTCGCAGCTGGTTGCGCATTGCGTCGTCGTCGCGCGTGACTTCGGCGGCGGCGACATGCGACTGGTCGCCTACATCGTGCCGCGCGGCATGATGCCGGAGGCGTCGGAGCTGAAGGCCTTCCTCCTCAAGTCGATGCCCGAGTTCATGGTGCCGCAGGTATACGTGGCAATGGGGAGCATCCCGCTGCTGCCCAACGGCAAGGTCGATCGCAAGGCGCTGCCGGCGCCGGCCGGTCCGAAACTGGCCGCCAGCACCGCGAGCACGGCGCCGCGCAACGATCTCGAGCAGACGGTGGCCAAGGCCTTCCAGACAGTGCTCAAGCTCGAAAGCATCAGCGTGCACGACGATTTCTTCTCCCTCGGCGGTCATTCGCTGCTGGCCGCGCGGGTGATCGGCTCGCTCAATCGTGACCTGGGGCTGCAGTTGAGCCTGCGCACCGTGTTCGAGTCGCCCACGGTCGAAAAACTCGCCGCTGCGATCGACAAGCTGCGCACCGGTCCGGCGGGCCCGAAACGTGCGCCGATCGTACACGTGGCCAACCAGTCGACCGCGCCACTCACCCTGATGCAGGAACGTATCCGCTTCGTCGAGGAGATGCAGCCGGGCCGCGTGGTCTACCACGCGCCGTCCGGGCATCGCCTGAAAGGAAAAATGAACCTGCAGGCCTTCGACCAGGCCTTCCGCAAGATGATCGAGCGCCAGCCTTCGCTGCGCACCAGCATCGTGTCCACGCCCAATGGTTTCGTGCAGCAGATCGACGACTCGCTGCAATACAGCCTGCTGCCGCTGGAAGACCTGAGCGCGTTGCCCGAAGCGCGGCGTGATCAGGTGCTGAGCGAGCAGATCGAAGCGCTGGTCGCACAGACTTTCGATCTGGCGCACGGTCCGCTGTTCCGCGCGCGTCTGTTCAAGATGGGCGAAGACCATCATGTGCTCTTCTTCATGACACATCACGTCGTGTGGGATGGCTGGTCGTTCGACATCCTGTACACCGAAATTTCCGCGCTTTACGAAGCGGCGCTGCAGGGCCGGGAGCCCGACCTCGCTCCGCCGCCGGTGACGTACAGCGATTTCGCGCATTGGCACAACGACTGGCTCAAGAGCGACGAGATCAAGTCACAGGTCGCGTATTGGAAGGGCCGATACGCGCTGGGAGAAATGCCCCGCGATCCCATCGTGGACCTGCAGCGTCTGCCCGCAACGTCGAGCAGCGGCGCCAATGCCTACCTGCACATCGAAACAGCGCAAGCCGAAAAAGTGCGGGATCTGGCCAAGCTGACTGGCAGCACGCTCAGCATGGTCGCCTTGTCGGTGTACGCGGCCATCATGTCGCAGTGGCTCAACGAACCGCATCCGACCGTCGGCATGCCGGTGCGCGGCAGGCCGTCCGCGGATCTCGATGGCGTGATGGGCTTCTTCAACAACCTGATCGCCGTACGTATGCCGGTGGACCTGAAGCTGCCCGCGGTCGAATGGGTCAAGGCGGTTCGCAAGGTGATGGTCGAGGCCATTGCCAACCAGGACGTGCCGTTCGAGCAGCTGGCGAGCGAGCTGAACCTGAGCCGCGCCGGCGCGCCGACACGGCTCTACCAGGTGATGTTCTCGTTCCAGGACGCGCGCCAGCGTCCGACGCACTGGGGCCCGCTCGAGCACAGTCGCGTCACAGCCTTCCAAAAGGGCTCGACCGAAGACATGAACCTGTGGATGGTGGAAATCCCCACCGGCATCGAAGGTGGTTTGCAATACAACTCCGACCTGTACCTGCCGGAGACGGCCAACGCGTTGCGCGACCGGTTCCTCACCGTGCTCGAAGAGATGGCGCGTGATCCGAACCGCACAATGGCGCAGTTGCTGGCCGCCGGGCCCGCGGAGCAGGCGCTGATCGGGCACTGGAATGATGGAAAGATCGATGGTGCCGCGCCGCCCGACGCGCTCGATGCGCTGGCCGGTCGCTGGACTTCGGCGGCGAACCATGCCGCGCTTCGCGACGGATCGGTGCGCGTCGATTACGCCGAACTCGGCAGGCGCGTGCAGGCCTTCGAGGCCACGCTGCGTGACGTCATCGGCACCGCGCCGGCGACCGTCGCCATCGGTGTCGCCGATCCGATCGCCCAGGTGGTCGCGTCGCTCGCCGCGCTGCGCGCCGGCGCGCGGGTCATCCCTCTCGATCCGCAACTCGACGACATCGCGTTGCAGGCGCTGCTCCAGGCCAACAGGGTGACGGCGCTGGTCGCCGCGGCGGCGCTGACCGGCGCGGCGCAGTGGATAGACGCGGCGCAAATCCCGGGCGTGCGCACCCTCGCGGCTGCTCCGCGATACCCGCACGGTGTCAGTGCTGCGCAGGCCGCGCAGGTCGCGCTGACGCGTGCCGATCTGAATCTGATGCTGGCACGTCTGTCGGCCAAGGCGACGCTTCGCAGCGGCGACCGCGTGGTATGCATCGAAGGCCCGGCGCGGGGTCTGCAATTCGTGCAGGCCATGCTGGCCTTCGCCGAAGGATCCGAACTGGTCTTCGTTCCTGCCGCCGTCGACGGTCCGCAGCTCGCCAGGCTGCTGCGTGACGAACATGCCGGACTGCTGCATGCCAGCGGCGCCACCTGGGCGAAGCTGCTCGACGCCACCATCGGCCAGACGCTGCCGGTCATCGCGCTCGTCGATGTCACCGATTCGACCACCGCGCTCACTGGTGCGCTGATCGAAGCCGGTGCGACGGTGGTCGCGCTGCATCGCCCTGGCACCTTCGCGGTGCCGGTGGCCGCGGGTCTGCTCGCAGACGCCAGGGACCATTCCCTGTTCGGCCAGCCGCTGCTCAGCGGCGGGGCGACCCTGCTGGATGCTCAGGGACAACCGGTGCCCGCCGGGATACCGGGCGAGCTGCACGTGGACGGCGCGACCGGCCGCATCGCGACCGGACTGCTCGCCCGCTGGCGGCAGGACGGGGTGTTGCAGCACGTCGGCCAGGTTGGCACCACGGCCTTCATCGACGGCTGCCGAGTCGACATCGCCGCGCTGGAGCGTGCGCTCAAATCGGTTCCGGGCGTCGCCGACGCCGGCGTCACCGTGCTCGACGATGCGATGACGCACCGTCGTCTCGCGGCCTGCGTGCAGACCTCGGGCAGCGCCGAACTCGCCGCCTGCGGCGACGTGATGCGCCAGGTCCTCCCACGCGGCGTCAACGCCGCCATCTCGGCGGTGGATCGCATCTTGCGCCTGACTGACGGCAGTCCCGATCCCAAGCTGTTCGCGGCCCGCCGCGAAACGGCGGCATCGCGGTCGGGCCCGTCACTGGCCACGCCCACGCAGCAGGCGCTCGCCGAGGTGTGGCAGGAACTGCTCGGCGTGACACCCGCTCCGCAGGACAACTTCTTCGACCTGGGTGGCACTTCGCTGATGGCGATGAACGCGGTCGTCAAGCTCGAACAACGCATCGGCAAGCAGATCAGCCCGCGGCGCTACGTCACCGAGACGCTGGCGCAGCTTGCGGCGGCCTACGACAACGCAGGGTCCGTGGCCGAAGTGACGGCAGCGACCAAGGTCGAGCCGGCGGCGAGCGGCGGCTTCATGAAGCGCCTGGCCAAACTAATCCGCCGGGCCTGACAGGGCTGCGCATCTGACGATAGACCTGACGATACGACGTTGAGTGGAGGGTAGAGATGTTGAACTGTTTCGAAGAGTTGGACGGCGGGATGCTTGATCGAGCGAGTTTCAAGTGCCGGCACAAGCTCATGGGCCATCCGGCGCTCGACTTCGCAAACCTTGCCCGGGTCATTCCCGCGTTGCCCCCCAAGCACGTCATGTATGCGGTCAAGCAGCTCAATACCGCAGACAACTTCGAGAAGACCTTCAGCAAACGTCCGCAGGATTGCAGCATCGAGGAGACGCTGGAGAACCTCCGGACTTCGGATTCCTACGTGATGATCCAGTCGCCGGAGGCTGATCCGTCCTTCCGTGATCTTCACCGGGAATTGCTGGCTGACGTCGAGCAGCTCATGCATCAGCGCGGCGTGGGAAAAGCCGCGGTGAATCCGCACCTGTACTTGTTCATTGCCTCGCCGGGGAGCATCACGCCATTCCATCTCGACCGCTATTCAACGTTCCTGTTGCAATTCAGCGGCTCGAAGAAGGTGGCGGTGTTTCCGCAGTGGAACGAAGCCGTGGTGACCGCGCCGTGTCTCGAGGACTACGTCGCGTATCACAACACCAGTCTGCCCTGGAAACAGGAGATGGATTCGCTGGGCACCACGTACAACTTCACGCCGGGCGAAGCGGTGCACATCCCGTTCGCGGCCGGACACCACGTGCACAACGGGCCTGCGGAAGTCTCGATATCGATGTCCATCATCTTCAATACCGAGGAGAGCATGCGCTGGCGCCATGCCCTCAACTTCAATCACGCGGCGCGACGGCGTCTCGGCCGCGTGGGCCTGTCGATCAAGCCGGTAGGGCGCAGCAAGCTGCGCGACCGCGTGAAGGCGCGGGTGTGGTCGATGTATTCGACGGTGCGCGGCGTCAAGTAGCCACGCCGTGGGAGGGGCGCGTAACCGCCCCCTGGGACCTATCGGCCTTCGAGTGGAATGAGTGGAGTTTTAACGAGGTAGCACAAACGCAGACGAGAACAACTAAAGGAGGGATTTACCA
>Ga0190271_10000621_pt1 | contig 18377 bp, 17 predicted proteins | sample Popmic356T_FD_133747 | JGI IMG/M metagenome (GOLD analysis project Ga0190271, IMG submission 133747) | Populus adjacent soil microbial communities from riparian zone of Weber River, Utah, USA - 356 T | ecosystem: Environmental > Terrestrial > Soil > Riparian zone | place: USA: Utah | collected...
AAGACGATCGCCAGCCCGACGAGCGCTGCGGAGAGCGCCGCGAGCGCCGGAACCGAGACGAGAGAGACCCTGCTATTCGGAGACGACGTACTCAAAGGACGCCCAGCACAGTATCGCGAAGACGGCGTCGTACAGCCCGAGAAACATGAGGTAGCGGGCGGGATCGGTCGAGACGCTCGAGCCGACGCCGCCGACGACGAGCGGGATCGCGAGCGGCAGGAAGAGGAGCGGCAGGATCAGCTCACGCGTGCGGCTCGCCGCCGCCATCGCGGCGAGCAGCGTCCCCACGGCGCAGATGCCGATGTTCGCGAGCAGGACGCCGAGGACCGCCTCCGCCTGCAGCGGCGAGAAGAAGAGCGCGAACGCCGGCAGGGCGACGAGCTCGATCAGCGCCAGGAAGACGAAGACGGCGGCCGACTTGCCGAGCCAGATCGCACTCCGGTCGGACGGGGCGAGCACCAGCCCGTCGAGCGCGCCGCCTTCGCGCTCGGGCGCCCACGCGCGCGCGAGCCCAAGCAGTGCGGTGAACACGAGCGCGACCCAGAGCAGCCCCTGCGCGGCCACTTCGTCCGCCCCCGTCGGGAGCGCGAAGTGGAAGACGACGAGGGTCGAGAGGACGAAGAGCAGCATCGCCGGGAGCGTGTCCCGCGCACGCAGCTCGAGCCGCAGGTCCTTGCGCGCGAGCGCCGCGACATCGGCGAGGTAGTTCATCCCAGGGCCAGTCGCGAGGTCGCAAGCGGCTCGACGCGCGCCGGCTCGTGCGTCGTCAACAGGACGGTCGCCGTGCCCACGAGCTCCGCGAGCTGCCGGTCGAGCAGCTCTGCGCCCTCGAGATCGAGCGCCGTGAACGGCTCGTCGAGCACCAATAGGTCGGGCTCGTGCAGCAGCGCGCGGCAGAGGGCGAGCCGCTGCGTCATCCCGCGCGAGTACGACGCCACACGCTCGGCGCGAACGTCCCAGAGGCCGTAGCGCTCGAGCAGCATCCCGATCCGCTCGCGGCGCTCCGGCACGCGGTAGAGCCGGCCGTAGAGATCGAGATTCTCGAGCGCGGACAGGTCGCGGTAGAGGAGCGGCTCGTGACCGAGGTAGCCGAGCGAGCCGCGGGCGGCGTCGACGACGAGCTCGCCACCGCTCGGGGCCGCGAGGCCGGCGACGAGGCGCAGGAGCGTCGTCTTGCCCGAGCCGTTCGGACCCGTGACGACGAGGAAGCCGCCCCGTTCGAGCCGGAAGTCGAGCGGCCGCAGCGCACGCCGCCGCCCGTAGCGCTTCTCGACCGCGCGGGCGCTGATCACAGGAGCACGTCGGCGGCGACGAAGCACAGGAAGACGATGCTGATGACGCCGTTGACCGTGAAGAACGCGGCGTTGAGCCGTCGCAGGTCGCCGGGGCGAACGAGCGAGTGCTCGTACCCGAGCAGCATCGCCACGGCGGCGACACCGAGCCAATAGAGCGCACCCACGTCGAGGCCGAGCCCAGCCAGAGCGAGCAGCGCGATGGTGCCGGCATGGAAGAGCCGTGCGCCGGCGAAAACGCCGGCCTCGCCGAAGCGCGTCGCCCACGAGTGGAGCCCCTGCTCCCGGTCGTGCTCGAGATCGAAGAGCGAGTAGAAGAAGTCGAAGCCGGCCACCCAGAGCGCCACGGCCCCGCCGAGCGCCCACGCCTGCCACGGCAGCTCGCCGGTGACGGCGGCCCACGCCCCGACGGGCGCCAGGCCGAGCGAGACACCGAGCCAGAGGTGGCAGAGCCAGGTGACGCGCTTCAGGTACGGGTAGACGACGAAGAGAACGACCGGTACGGGCCAGAGCCAGCGCACGATCGGGTCGAGTTGGAAGACGGCGACGAGGAAGAGCACGAGCGCGCCTGCGCAGAGCAACAGCACCTGGGCGCGCGACAGCGCCCCCGCCGGTAGCTCACGGCTCGCGGTGCGTGGATTCCGGGCATCGACCTCGGCGTCGATCAGCCGGTTCAGCCCCATCGCGAGCGTGCGGGCGCCGACCATCGCCAGCGTCACCCAGAGCCAGTCGGCGGCAGAGGGCGCCTCCCCGAGCGCGAGCAGCATCCCCACGTAGGCAAACGGGAGCGCGAAGACGGTGTGCTCGAGCTTCACGAGCGACGCAAAGCGGCGCGGCAGCGAGACGGCGGTCGTGCTCACGTCTGTTTGTGCGCCGTCTCTGCCTCGGTGAGCAGGCCGACCGCGTGCGCGAGCGCGGGCTGGAGCACGGCGTATCCGTCGCGGCAGCCGCCCGGCGAGCCCGGCAGGTTGACGACGAGGGTGCGCGCGTGGATCCCGGCGACACCGCGGGAGAGCAGCGCATGCGGCGTCTTCGCCAGCGAGTCGGCGCGGATCGCCTCGGCGATCCCGGGTGCCTCGCGCTCGATCACCGTCCGCGTCGCCTCGGGCGTGACGTCGCGGGGAGCGACGCCGGTGCCGCCGGTCGTGAGCACGACCGCCGCTGCTCCGGCGAGCTCGGCGATCGCGGCAGCGATCTGCCCGGCCTCGTCCGGCACCACTCGGCGCTCGACCTCGTAGCCGTCGCCGGCCAGCAGGTCGGCGAGAACGTCGCCGCTGCGGTCCTCGCGCGTGCCGGCGACGACCCCGTCCGAGACGGTCAGGACTGCGGCCTTCACACCGCCGCCTTTGTCTTCTCGACCAGCGTCACTTCGGTGATGGTCATCTCCTTGTCGATCGCCTTCGCCATGTCGTAGACGGTCAGCGCCGCAACGGTTGCAGCGGTCAGCGCCTCCATCTCGACGCCGGTCTGGGCGGTCGTCTCGGCGGCGGCCGTGATCTCGACACCGTCAGCGACGACCTCGAGCGAGACCTCGACGACCGAGAGCGGCAGCGGGTGGCAGAGGGGGATCAGGTCGCTCGTCCGCTTCGCCGCCATGATCCCGGCGAGCTGAGCCGTCGTCAGGGCGTCGCCCTTCGGCAGGTCACCGAGCCGCTGCGCCGTCGCGGCCGCCATCCGCACCGAGGCGCGCGCGACGGCACGGCGCCGCGAAAGCGGCTTGCCGCCGACGTCGACCATGCGCACGGCGCCGGACTCGTCCACGTGCGAGAGGTCGGTCATCGCCGCCGAATGCTACTCGCGCGATCGAGATCGGCCAGCTGCGCCGCGATCCAGGCCCGGAGATCGTGCTCGTGGACGTGGGCCCGAATCGCCTGCTGGCGCGCGCTGCGCTCGTCTACTGCGAGGGCCAGCGCGTCTTCGAGCGCGTCCGCGATTGCGTCAAGCTCGAGTGGCTCGACCGGGACGACCCAGTCGCCGAGCTCCTCGAATGCGCCCGCGTTTACCGATAAGGCAACAACCCCGACTCGGGTGTTGACGAGGGGCGCCTCTTTCGCCACCAGGTTGAGCCCGTCCATGACCGCATTGACGAGCAGGACGTCGAACTGCTTGTACGCGGCGATCGACGCCGGGAAGTCGTCGGCGACGCGCAGGATCAGCGCGCCGGGGAACGCGGCTTCGACAGCTGCGGCCGCGTCCTCGATCCGCCGCAACTCCTCGACGTACTCGGGGATGTCCTGGCGCGAGGCGTCGAGCAGCGCGAGCATGCCCACGCGGCCGAGCAGGTCGGGCCGGCGCTCGAGCAGCAGTTGGAACGCCTCGAAGCCGCGTGGCACGTTCTTCGAGGGGTCGGTGCGGTCGACTCGGAGGATCAGCCGCTCCGGCCGCTCGGCCTCGAGCTCGCGCTCACGGGCGAGGACCGGCTCGCTGCCCGCCAGACCCTCGAACTCGGCCGGGTCGATCGAGATCGGATGCGCAGTCACACGCCGCTCGTCGGGGTCGAGCCCGAGGCCGCGGCAGGAGTCGAGGAACGCGTGCCGCCAGCGCTGGGTGTGAAACCCGGCGACGTCGCACGCGAGCAGCCCCTCGTGAATCGGGCGGACGATCGACTCCGGCAGCACCGACCACCCGTCGGCACCGACCCAGGGAATGTGCGTGAAGTGCGCCAGCGCGGCGTCCGGCCGACGGGCGCGGACGAGCGCAGGGGCGACGTAGAGGTGGTAGTCGTGGAAGAAGACCGCGGCCTCGGGCTCGCGCTCGAGCTCCTCGACGACGGCGCCGGCAAAGGCCGCGTTGACCGGGAGATAGCCCTCGTCCCAGGCAGGCCGGAGGTCCCGGTCGGGGTCGTGCTTGCGGTCCCAGAGCCCGTGCTGCACGAACCAGAGCGCCGGGTTCGCGATCACGTTGTAGTAGAGGTCGTACGCGGAGGACTGGTGCGCGACGAGCCGGAGCCGGTAGCGCGCGCCGTCCCGTGCGGTCTCGTCGATCGTCCCGGTGGCGGCCACAGCACGATCCTCGTCCGAGATCGCGCTCGCGATCCAGGTGACGTCGTGGTGGGAGACGAGCGGGGCGAGCGCGGTCACGAGGCCCCCCGCGCCCCTCTTCGCGATCCGCGCGCCGCCCTCGCGGCCGTAGGAGATCGGTCCGCGGTTGGAGACGACGATCAACTTCCGCCGTGCGCTCATCGGAGCGGGAGCCTAGAGCAGCTTGACGAACCGGAGGCGGGAGCCCTTGCCGCTCGGGCCGCCGCCGATCTCGACCTCGTCTGCGATCGAGCGGATGATCGCGATCCCGAGACCCCCTTCGCTCAGCTCCTCGTCGCCGTTGGTCGGCTCGAGGTCGTGCGCGAAGCCGGAGCCGTCGTCGGCCACCTCGACGATGAGGCGGTCGTCGCGGAGCTCGAAGCTGATGTCGACGTGCCCGTCACCGTCGCCGTAGGCATGGCGGACCGAGTTGGAGCACGCCTCGGTGAGCGCGAGCTTCAGGTCGGCAAGGGTCTCATCGGGGAACGAGCGCACCCGGGAGAACCCCGCGAGGGCGAGCCGGGACAGCGTGATGTACTCGGCCTTCGCCGGGATCGTCAGCCGGACCGTCCGACCGAGATCGATGTCTGCGTGCTCGCTCACATGCCTGCCTTCGCGCTCCGTTCTACCGAAAGCTCCCAAACCCTGATAACACCTCATGCGGGCTGTGCCCGAATTGAGGCGAAGCTAAACAGGTCGCTAGCGCGTCGGGTTGACCGGACGCTCCGTGAGGCGGACGCGAACCGTCTCGCGCTTGCCGGTGCCGCGCCGGAGCACGGTCACGGAGACCGTCTGGCCCGGCAGCAGGCTGTCGGTGACGATCCGGGCGATATCGGCAGCGCGCTCGACCTTGCGGCCGGCGAAGCCGACGATCAGGTCGCCGCCGACGTTGATCGGCACGCCGTTGAAGATCTCCTGGTTCGAGGAGCCCTGCAACCCCGCACGCTCGGCGGGCGCACCCTCGACCACCGACTGGATCAGGGCACCGCGCGGCGCTCCCAGGCCGTACCGACGCGAGATCGCCGGCGTGACGTCCTGGGTCGTGACGCCGACATAGGCATACGCCACCTTGCCCGTCGAGATCAACTGCTCCATCGAACGGCGCGCCGAGTTAATCGGGATCGCGAAGCCCACGCCCTCGGCGTTCCCCGAATCGGAGCGGATCTGCGCGTTGATCCCGATCACGCGGCCGCGCGCGTCGAAGAGCGGGCCGCCCGAGTTGCCGTGGTTGATCGGCGCGTCGATCTGGATCGCGTCCGAGACGTCGTACGCGGAGGTGAGCGAGTCGATCGACCGCTCGGTGGCGGAGACGACGCCGACGGCGAGCGAGCTCTCCTGCCCGAACGGGCTGCCGATCGCCGCAACCGGCTCGCCGACGACGACGCGGCTCGAGTTGCCGAGCGGTACGGGTGAGATCGCGTGATCGTCGGGGTCGACCTTGACGAGGCCGGTGTCGTTGAAGAGATCCCAGCCGACGATCGTGCCCGGGATCCGGTCGCCGTCGTGGAAGGCGACGTAGACGCGGTCGGCGCCACGCACCGTGGTCTCGTCGCCGCCCGAGTTCGTGACGACGTGCGAATTCGTCAGGATGTGGCCCTCCTCGGAGACGATGAAACCCGATCCCTGCGCGCGCTGGCCGTTGGGGAAGTAGGAGTAGATCGTGACCACGCCCTGCGAGCGGTTGGCGTAGATCTGCGCCGGATCGAAGCCGTTGCCGAGCAGCGGCACGACCGCCGGTGACGCGGCCCCCGAGTCCGCCTGGACCGTGGGGACGACGACCGCGCGGACGCCGCCGTCGTCGCCGATCCAGCCGGCGAGCGAGCCGATCACGAGCACGGCGGCGGCGCCGAGGCCCGCGGCCACGATCGACACGGCTGCGAGGGCACCGGTGCGCATGCCGCTCACTGTAGCGGTGACCTCTCCGTTTTCACGTGGAAACGGAGGCGGCCGGCTCGGTGGCCACCGACGTCGGCGCGGCACCCAGCACCACCCGCACCACCGTCTTGCCCGGGCTGGACTCGAGCACGACCTCACCACCCATCATCTGGACGAGCTCGCGCGCGATTGCGAGCCCAAGCCCGCTGCCGGACGCGATCGTGCCGTCACCGCGGTAGAAGCGGTCGAAGACGTGCGGCGCGTGCTCCGGCCCGATCCCCGGCCCGTCGTCCTCGACCTCGAGCAGGGCGTGCTCGCGGTCGGCCCAGGCGCGCAGCGTCACGCGCGTGCCTTCGGGCGTGTGCGTGAGCGCGTTGTCGAGCAACGCGCGGACAACCTGGAGGACCCGCAGCTCGTCGGCTCGGGCGACGGGACGCCCCTGCACGACCGCGTCCACGACATGCCGCTTCCGCTCGGCAAGGACGCTGAACTCGGCGCAGACCACCCGTGCCACCTCGCCGAGATCGACCGGCTCGTGCTCGACGTGAAATCTGCCCGCGTCGAGCCGGGACAGATCGAGCAGGTCGGTGGCGAGTTTGGCGAGCCTGTCGACCTGCTCGCGCATCGTCTCGAGGAACTCCTGCCGCGTTTCCTCGCCGACGTCCTCGTCGGCCATCAGCTCGAGAAAGCCTCCGAGTGAGAAGAGCGGCGTCCGCAGCTCGTGCGACGCGTTGGCGATGAATTCGCTGCGCGCGCGGTCGAGCTGGCCGAGCCGGCCGCGCATGCGCTCGAAGGCGATCGCCAGGTCGCCGAGCTCGTCGTTGCCGGTGTCGATCACCGGCTCATCGAAGCGGCCGCCGGCGATCCTGTCGGCCGCCCGCTCGAGCCGGCCGATCCGCTTCGCGTGCACGGATGCGGCCAGATAGCCGACGACGACGGCGAAGAGCAGGCCGATCAGGCCTGCGAACAGCAGCCGCCGCTGAATCAGCTTCAGGCTCGAGATCGGATCGGCGAGCGAATCGCTGAGCAGGATCACGACGCCCTCGTTCTCGAGCGGAACGGCCACCTCGGCGAAGCGGCGGTCCCGACGCTCGACGGTCGCGCGCTCGAGCTCGCGTGTGCGCGTCGCACGCAGCGCAGTCGGATTCCGCGCGACATCGAGCGACGAGGTCGTGTTCGAGTCACCGAAGATGAACGGCTGGTTCTGCAGGATCGAGTAGATGACGACGCGGGCCTGGAAGACCGCCGCCGCCTGCTCGGCGAACTGCTGCTCGCTACCGGTCTCGTTCTGGTTCTCGTACGCCCGCGCCACGTTCCGCGCGTCCTCCTCGAGCTGGTTCAGCTTCGCGTCGATCAGCTCCGCCTCGAGCGACGGAACGACGATCAGATAGACGACGCCCAGAGAGCCGGCGACCACGAGGAGGAGGGCCAGCGCCAGTCGGAGGCGGATCCCGCGGAACCTCGAACGGCGCCCCGCCGCCACTCAGCGCTCCCGGAAGCGATAGCCGACCCCGCGCACGGTGAGAATCAGCTTCGGCTCGTGCGGATCCTCCTCGATCTTCTCCCGCAGATGGCGGACGTGAACGTCGATCGTCCGCGGCTCACGGTAGTCGGCGCCGCCGCGCAGGCGCTCGAGCAGCTGGCGGCGTGAGAAGACGCGGCCAGGCGCGCCGGCGAGGACGCGGAGCAGCTCGAACTCGACGAACGTCAGTTGCGCCTCGGCACCGCGGACCTCGACGGTCCGGCGCGGGACGTCGATCGTCAGCTCACCTGCCTCGATCACCTCGTCGTCACGGCGCTCGCCGGGCCGCGGCGCGGACGCGCGGCGCAGCAGCGCGCGCACGCGGCTGCGGAACTCGCGGATGGAGAACGGCTTCGTGATGTAGTCGTCGGCGCCGAGCTCGAGACCCAGCACCTTGTCGAGTTCGTCGTCGCGAGCGGTGAGCATGATGATCGGCACCGTGCTCTCGGAACGCAGCCGTTTGCAGACCTCGAGGCCATCCAGCCGCGGCAGCATCAGGTCGAGGACGACGAGATCGATGTCCTCCTCGGCGAAGCGCATGAGCGCCTCCTCGCCGTCGCGCGCGTGCACGACCTTGAAGCCGTCGCGCTCCAGCGGATAGGTCAGCAGCTTCTGGACGGACTCCTCGTCGTCGACGAGCAGGATGGTCGACGTCTCCGCCATGACCGAATGCTAGAGGTGGCCGCGGCGTTCCCTACACTGGCCGGTGCAATGGCGCCGCCCAGACGAGCGCTCCCGACGCGCGGGCGCCCCCGCCGCGGCTCCGTCGAGCGGCCGGTGAATGCACGGCTCGTGCGCGGGACGTGGCTGCTGGTCGCCCTGCCGCTCCTGCTCGCGGCCTTCAGCGTGGCCCGTCCGCAGCCGCTACCGCCACCGACGCTCCCCTCGACCTTCGACGTCGCCATCGCCGAGCAGTTCGCCCGCGAGCTGGCGCGGGAGTATCCCGACCGGTCGCCCGGCTCGTCCGGCGGCCTCGGTGCCGCCGAGTGGGTCTCCCAGCAGTTCGAGCTCTACGGCTTCGAGTCGCCCCGGGTCGAGCGCTTCACGGCTCAGATCCCCGGCCGCGGCGAGGTCGAGCTCCGGAACCTCGTCACCGTCGTGCGAGGAGCGTCCGAGCGCGCGGTGGTGATCACTGCGCACCGCGACAACAGCGGCGAGGGCCGGAGCGCCAACGACAACGCGTCCGGCACCGGCGCGCTGATCGAGCTGGCGCGCGCGTACGCGTCGGTGGGCGCCGAAACGCTCGTCCAGGCTCAACCGGCGCACACACTCGTGTTCGTCTCGACCGACGGCGGTGCCTTCGGTGCGCTCGGGGCCGCCCACTTCGCGGAGAGCTCGCCGTACCGCGACAACGCGCTCGCCGTGATCAGCCTCAATGCGATCGCCGGCCCGGGCAGACCGCGGCTGCTGATCGCAGGCGACACCGCGCGTTCCCCCTCCGCCTCGCTGGTGCGCACCGCTGCGACGCGGGTGCTCGAGCAGGCGGGCGAAGAGCCCGCGCACGACTCGGCGCTGCGTCAGCTGCTCGACCTGGGCTTCCCGTTCACGCTCGGCGAACAGGGGCCGTTCGTCGCGCGCGGGATCCCGGCGCTGACCGTGACGACGCTTCCCGACGGCGCGGCCCAGGCCGACGAGACCCCGTTCGACGACGCGGCGTTCGACGTGCAGCGACTGGCAGAGCTCGGCCGCGCCTCCCAGAACCTGATCGGCTCGCTCGACGCGGGTCTCGAGCTCACGCAGGGCACCACGAGCTACGTCTACCTCGGCACCCGCATCATCCGCGGCTGGGCGATCGAACTCGTCCTCTTGACTGCGCTCCTGCCGTTCCTGATCGGCACGATCGACCTCTTCGCGCACTGCCGGCGCCGCCGAATCCCGCTTGCGCCTGCGGCTCGCAGCCTCCGCGGCCGGCTCTACTTCTGGGGCTACGCGGCAATCGTCGTCTTCGTCGCAGCGCTGCTCGGCGCCTTCCCCAAGGGCGAGGCGCGCCCGCTGCCACCGGACTCCGACCTCTACACCCCCTCCCCTGTCGTTCTCGGCGTCCTCGGCGTGCTCCTGTTCGTGGGCTGGCTCGTCGCGCGTGAGCGTCTGATTCCGCGCCGGCCGGCGCGGCCCGACGAAACGCTGGCCGGACACACCGTCGCGCTGCTCGGACTTGGCCTGATCGCGCTGCTGGTCGTCGCGACGAATCCGTTCTCCCTCGTCTACCTGCTGCCCTCGCTGTACGCGTGGCTCTGGCTGCCCCAGGCGCACGCGTCGGGCCAGGTCGCCCGCGGCGCCCTGCTCGTGCTCGGTTTCGCGGGCCCGCTGCTGCTGCTGCTGTCCTTCTCGACCCGGCTCGGGCTCGGGCTCGAGACGCCGTGGTACCTGCTCTCGCTCGTCTCGGTCGGTTACGTCCCCTGGATCGTGGTCGCACTCGCATTCGCCTGGCTTGCCGTCGCCGCGCAGCTGACTGCGCTGTCGGTCGGCCGCTACGCGCCGTACACGACCTCGCGCCGCCGGCCGAACCGGCCGCTCCGCCTGCTCGGCGGCGAGAAACGCGACGCGGTCGAGGGCTGATGCGGCGACTCGCCCACATCGTCGGGACGCTGATGATCGTCGTCGGCGTCGGCGCGCTCGCCTGGGCGCTGACCGTCTGGCAGTGGCAGGACCCGTTCACGGCCGCGTTGAACAAGCTCGAGCAGCGCGAGCTCGAGCAGGACTTCGAGCGACAGATCGAGGAGGGGCAGGGCAGGGCGATCGTCGTCGACACCTCGCGCGAGGAGCTCCGGGAGTCGCTGCCGCGTGCCGCAGCAGCCTGGCGCAAGCGCTCGGAGCGCGGCGATGCGGTCGCACGCCTCCGCATCCCCGCGCTCGGAGTCGGCGAAATCGTCGTCAACGGCACTGACACCGGCTCGCTCAAGCGCGGGCCGGGGCGCTACCTCGGCTCGGGCATGCCCGGCGAAGGGAAGCTCGTCTACATCGCCGGCCACAGGACGACCTACGGTGCGCCCTTCTCCCACATCGACCGCCTCGACAACGGCGACCGCGTCTTTCTCGAGCTGCCGTACGCGACGATCGAGTACAGGATCACCGGCAGTCGAATCGTTCCGGCGTCGGAGCTCTCGGTCCTGAAGTCGAAGGGGTTCGAGCAGCTCGTGCTCCAAGCGTGCCATCCACGCTTCTTCGCCTCGCACCGCTACCTCGCGTACGCAAAGCCGGTCCGCGTCACCCCGCGCGGCAGCGACCAGGCGACGCCGTACCAGGCGATCGGCTAGCCGAGCCGGAGATAGCGCACGGTCTCGCCTGCGGCGAGTACGCCCTCGCCCGACGGGACGAAGACGAGCGCATCAGCGCCCGCCGCGCGCGCGATCATGTGCGACTCCTGGCCCGTCAGCGGCTCGAGCAGCGTCCCCTCGGCGTCCCGCCCGATGCGGGCGCGCGCGAGCTCGTCGCGACCGCCGTTCCGGCGCAGCGGCGAGCCGAGCCGCGCGGTCTCGTAGTTCGGGCCCGGGTCGGCCGCACCCTGGAGCGCGAGCAGTGCCGGCCGCACGAACAGCTCGACGCCGACGAGCGCCGACACGGGATTCCCCGGCAGCCCGAAGACCAGCGTCCTGCCACGAGTTCCGAATGCGAGCGGCTTCCCCGGCCGGACGGCCACGCCCCAGAAGTCCTCCTCGACGCCGAGCTCGGCCAGAGTCCGCCGGACGAGGTCGTGCGGACCGACCGAGACGCCGCCCGAGCTGACGAGCACGTCCGCCTCGAGCCCGCGCTCGAGCGCGCGCCGGTGCTCCGCTTCGTCGTCGCGGACGGGGCCGATCCGCTCGACCTCCGCGCCCGCGTTCGCGAGCGCCGCCGCGAGCATCGGCGCGTTCGACTCGTAGATCTGGCCGGCGCCGAGCGACTCTCCCGGCGCCCGCAGCTCGGTGCCGGTGCTGAGGACGACGACGCGCGGCCGCCCGGCGACCAGCAGCTCCGGCACCCCGGCGGCCGCGAGCGCTCCGATCTGAGCTGCGGTGACCCGGGTCCCGGCTGCCAGCACACGGTCTCCTGCGCGGACATCCCCGCCGGCCGGCCTCACGTTCGCACCCGCCTCGACCGGCGACGGCACCTCCAATTGATTGTCAGTTTCGACAACAAGCTCGATCGGGACGACCGAGTCCGCGCCGTCCGGGACCGCGCCGCCCGTGGAGATCGCCATCGCCTCGCCGGCCGCCAAATCACGCTCCGCCGGCACGCCCGCGGCGATCCGGAAGACGACCGGCAGCTGTCCGGGCGTGTCCCCGGCTCGGAGTGCATAGCCGTCCATCGCCGAGCTCGCGAACGGCGGCAGGTCGACGCGCGCGGTCACGTCCTCCGCGAGCACGCGGCCGGCCGCTGCGTCGACCGGCACCCGCTCCGGCTCGAGCGCGATGGCGCGGGCGAGCACCCGCGCAAGGGCCTCCTCGATCGACAGCAAGCCGCTCATCGGAGACATACGCTAACGGCCGTGATCTCGGTGATCGTCCCCGTCCACGACGAGGAGCGCAGCGTCGCGCTCCTGCACGACGAGCTGTCCTCCGCGCTCGAGCCGCTCGGCCGTCCCTGGGAGGTCATCTTCGTCGACGACGGCTCGACAGACGCGACGTTCGGAGCGCTGACCCGGCTGCATGCGCAGCACGACGAGGTCCGCGTCGTCAGGCTCCGGCGCAACTTCGGCAAAGCGGCGGCGCTCCAGGCCGGCTTCGAGGAGGCGCAGGGCGACGTCGTCGTCACCATCGACGGCGACCTGCAGGACGACCCCGCCGAGATCCCGCGGCTGCTCGCGAAGCTCGACGAGGGCTTCGACCTCGTCTCGGGCTGGAAGACGAAGCGCCGCGACCCGCTGACGCGGCGGATCCCGTCGCGGATCTTCAACCGGGTCACCGGCGCGCTCTCGGGACTGCGCCTGCACGATCTCAACTGCGGCCTGAAGGCCTACCGAGCCGAGGTCGTGAAGGGGCTGCGCATCTACGGCGAACTGCACCGCTTCATCCCGGTGCTGGCGCACTACCGCGGCTTCCGCGTCGCCGAGCTGCCCGTCAACCACCGTCCACGCGAGCACGGGCGCTCGCGCTACGGGCTCGAGCGCTATCTCCGGGGCTTCCTCGACCTCCTCACCGTCACCTTCATGGGCCGCTACCGCCACCGGCCGCTGCATCTCTTCGGCGGCGTCGGCCTGCTGCTCGGTGCGGTCGGGACGCTGCTGCTCGCCTACCTGACCGTCGTGAAGCTGACCGGGGAGGCGATCGGGCACCGGCCGCTGCTGACACTCGGCGTCCTGCTCGTCGTCGTCGGCGTGCAGCTCGTCTCGCTCGGTCTCGTCAGCGAGCTCGTCGCGAGCCACCACGAGGAGCGAACGGGCGGACGCGACCTCGAGCAGCACGTGGACGAGATCCTGCGCTGAGCCTTCGCGTCCTCTACTTCGGGACGTACGAGCGCGACTACCCACGGAACGCGCAGGTGATCTCGTGCCTGCGCGGCGCGGGTGTCGAGGTGATCGAGCGGCACGCGAGCGTCTGGGAGGGCCGCCGGCACAAGTGGTCCTTGGGCCTCGCCGCGGCGGCGCGGATCGGGGTGGCCGAGACGCGGCTTCTCTTCGGCGGGCGGCGTGAGCACTTCGACGCCGTCATCGTCGGCTACCCGGGCCACTTCGACGTGCCCGCCGCGCGGCGGATCGCACGCGGGCGACCGGTCGTCTTCAACCCGCTCGTCTCACTGCACGAGACGCTCGTCGAGGATCGCGGCCGGTTCGGGGCCGGGTCGCCGGCGGCGGGCATTCTGCGCCAGGTCGACCGGTTGGCACTGCGACGGGCCGACCTGGTCGTCGCCGACACCGCCCAGAACGCACGCCATTTCGCCGAGCTGGGCCAGCTCGACGCCGGGCGGCTCGCGGTCTGCTTCGTCGGCGCCGAGGAGCGCCTCTTCCGGCCCGGCTGGCAGCCCGCGCAGGAGTTTCGTGCGCTCTTCGTCGGCAAGCTGATCCCGCTGCACGGCCTCGAGACGATCCTCGCGGCCGCCCGGCTCGCCCCGGAGCTGCAGTTCCGCGTCGTCGGTAGCGGCCAACTCGACGCCCTGATGGCCGAGCGGCCGCCGAACGTCGAGTGGATCGACTGGATCGAGTACGAGCAGTTGCCCGGGGAGGTCCAGAGCGCCGGCTGCGCCCTTGGCGTCTTCGGCACCTCGCCCAAGACAGCCCGGGTGATCCCGAACAAGGCGTTTCAGGCGCTTGCGTGCGGAACGCCGCTCGTGACCGCCGACACGCCGGCGGCACGTGAGCTGCTCACCGCCGATGAGAGCGCGCTGCTCGTCCCCGCGGGTGACCCCGAGGCGCTGGCGGCCGCGGTGCGGCGGCTGGCGGCAGACGCGGAGCTCGCCCGCGCGGTCGGTGCCGGGGGCCTCGCCGCCTTTCGCAAGCACGCAAGCGAAGCGGTGCTCGGCGAGCGGTGGCGCGGCCTCGTCGAGCAACTCGTCGCACGATGACGCCCACGCGGCTCGTCTGGCTCGCCACGGTCGCGTTCGCCGCCGGCTTCGGCGCTCTCGCCATCCTCCGCCACCGCGCGTTCGCGAGCGGGCGCTTCGACCTCGGCAACATGACGCAGGCCGTCTGGTCGACCGCGAACGGCGACCTGCTCTCCGTCACCGACGTCCACGGCGAGCAGATCTCGCGGCTCGGCTCGCACTTCGATCCGATCCTGGCGCTGCTCGCGCCGCTCTGGCTGCTCTGGCCGAGCCCGGAGCTCCTGCTCGTGGTGCAGGCCGGGGCGGTCGCGGCGGGAGCACTTCCTGTCTTCTGGCTGGCGAGAGCGCACCTCGACTCGGAGTGGCCGGCGGTGGCGCTGGCGGTGGCGTACCTGCTCTACCCGCCGGTGCAGTGGCTGACCGCCAGCGATTTCCACCCGGTCGCGCTCGCGTGCCCGCTGCTGCTCTTCGCGTGGTGGTTCCTCGACCGGCGCCGACTGCTGCCGTTCGCGCTCTGCGCAGCCGCGGCCGTGGTGACGAAGGAGCACGTCGGGCTCGTCGTTGCGGCGATGGGCGTCTGGTACGGCCTCCGCTACCGCACGGCGCGGCCCGGGGCTGTCGTCGCCGTCGTCGCCGGAACGGTCGCACTGCTCGCCGCGCTCGTGGTCGTGCCTCACTTCGCGCCCTCCGGCACGTCGGCGTTCGAGAGCCGCTACGACTCGCCGTCCCTCGACGGGCGCGACCTCTCCTACCTGGCGGCACTGTTGTTGCCGCTCGGTCTCGTCCCTCTCGCAGCACCGTTGGCGCTCTTACCCGCACTGCCCGAGCTGCTGCTCAATCTCCTCTCGAGCACGATCACGCAGACGTCGGTGAAGACGCACTACGCCGCGACCGCGATTCCGGCCCTCCTCGCGGCGGCGGTGTACGGCGTCGCGCGGATCGGTGAGCGCGCCGCGTACCTCATCGTGCTCGCTGCCTCCGGCGGGATGCTCCTGCTCGGGCCGGTCGGCCGCGTCGACATGACTGCGGACGCGCACGACGAAGCGGCCCGCCGGGCGGTCGCAGTCGTCCCGGACGGCGCGCCCGTGAGCGCGACGAACGCACTCGGCGCACATCTTTCCGAGCGGCGGCGGATCTTCAGCTTCCCCGTCCTCCGCGAGGCCCAGTGGGTCGCGGTCGACGCGACCCGCCTGACCTACCTCGACAGCCTGAGGCCCGAGCGGGCACGGCCTGCACTGGCTGCGCTGCGCCGTGACCCGGACTGGCAGCTCGTCTTCTCCGAGGACGGCGTACTCGTGTTCCGCAAGGGCTAGAGCGGGATCGCCTGCGGCAGCAGATACGCACAGAAGCCGAGCGAGATCAGCTGCGCGCGGCGATCGTCCTCGGCGGCCGCGAGCGGCACGGCCCAGATCGCATACCACGGTGTCAGCCACGGCGTCGTTGCGAGCAGCAGGCAGCCGGCGAGACCGAGCCGGACGCGGCCGCGGTGAGCCTCCCGGGCAAGCCATGCCAGTCCGCCCACGAGCGCCGCGGCCGCGAGCACGAAGGTGACGTCGTGTGGGAGGCCGAGCTGCTCGAGCCGGTGGGGGAGCGCATAGCTCGACTGCTCGGCGGCGTTGCGCGCGAGCGGGCCGAAGGAACGCAGCCAATCGACGCCGTAGCGCCAGGTCGCGAGCACGACGATCGCCGCCGCAGTCACGGCGAAGCCGACATGGCCGACCCGGCGTCCGCTCGCGCGCGCGGCCACGGCCCGCAAGGCGAAGAAGACGAGCGGCACCCACTTGATCAACACCGCCAGCGCCCACGCGGCACCTGCGAGCTGCCGGCGGCCGGCCGCGGCCAGGGTGAGCGCGGCGAGCGTGAGCGCGATCAGGATCGAGTCGTTGTGACCGCCGCCGGCGAAGTGGATCGCGAAGAGCGGGTTCCAGCCGACGAGTGCCGCCGCGTACGGCTTGTCCCGCGCCAGCCTGGCGGCAAGCACGGTGCACGCGAGCACGCCGAGGGCGGCGAGCACCTTGAAGATCCAGGCAGCCGCGGCGGCGGAGGAGCCGGAGACGACCGCGACGAGCTCGGAGAGGAGCGTGAAGGCCGGCCCGTAGACGGAGGTCGTGTCGCGCCAGTCGGCGCCCGCCTTGTCGTAGGCCGGGTCGTCGGGGAACTCGTTCGGCGTGTCGACGTAGGGATCGGCGTCGTGGATCGCGGCGATCCGGCCGTACTCCCAGTACGTCCAGGCGTCCGTCGAGATGAGCAACGGCCCTGCGAGCGGGATCAGCTGGATCACGACCGCACCGATCAGGACCGCGCGGAGCGCCTCGCGGCGCTGCCGGAGCAACGCGAGCGCAGCGAGATACGCCGCGAACGCGAGCACGAGCAGAACGAGGAAGAGCGTGCCGAGTGAGCCTCCGTCCGCCCGGCCGCCCTCTGCCGGCACGAGCGGCGCACCCTCGACCCATGCGCAGGCAACGCAACCCGCGACGAGCACCGCGACCGCGCCGGCCGCGAGCAGCGCGGCTCGGCTCAGGGGAGCTCGGGCCCGGTGGGCGCCGGCGTCTCGGGCTCCTCCGGCGGCGTGGTCGGCGGCGGCACGACGGGCGTGGCCGGCGGCGTCGGAGCGGGCTTCGGCTTCGGGGCTGGGCGCCCTGCAGGCGGAGCGTCCGGCACCGAGTCGGTCGGCTCAGGCGCGGTCGGCTCCGTCGTCTCGGTCGTCGCCGGCGGCGTGTACTCGTCGTCGTCCTGGTAGTAGCCGAACGACCGCGCGTACTGGCCGCGCTCGAAGTCCTGCCACTCGGGATAGTCCTTCGGCTCGGGGAACTCCTCCGGCTCGAGCTGGCCGATCGCCGAGCTCATGAAGAGGCGCCAGATCTGCGCCGGGAACGAACCGCCGGAGACGGAGATCCCGTGCACGCTCTCCATCGGGATCTTGCCGCGCGGATAGCCGACCCAGACCGTGGTCCCGAGCCGCGGCGTATAGCCGCAGAACCAGGCATCGGAGTGCTCCTCGGTCGTCCCCGTCTTGCCGGCGGCCGGATGCCCGTAGTTGGCGGCGGTACCGGTGCCGTAGTCGACATTCTGTTCGAGGATCTGCGTCACCGTGTAGGCGACGCCGTCGGAAATCACGCGCTTGCGCTTCGGCTTCCCCCAGCCCGCGTTCTTGTCCTCGCCGGTCGGCAGGATCACCTTCCTGATCGCCATCGGCTCGGAGTAGATCCCGCCGGCGGCGATCGTGGCGTAGGCGGAGGCCATGTCGAGCGGCGAGACGTCCATCGCGCCGAGGCCGATCGACGGGACGAAGGCGCCGTCGACGGCGAGCGGCGAGCGAACGCCGAGCTTGGTCGCCATCTCCGCGACCTTCTCGGGCGTGACGTCGAGCGTCAGCTGCGCGTAGACCGTGTTGTCCGAACGAAGCGTGGCCCGTTCGATCGTCGTCCAGCCGGTGTAACTGTGATCGTAGGTCTCCGGGCACCACCAGCTGCCGTCGTCGCAGTTGCCGTTCGGATCGGGCCGGTAGTAGAACGGCGCCGACAGGTACGTCGTCGACTCGGGGTTGATCCCCTGCTCGACGGCGGCCGCGAGCACGAACGTCTTGAACGTTGAGCCGGACTGGCGCCGCGCCTGCGAGAGCAGGTTGAACTGATTCTTCTTGTTGCCCGGGATCACGGCGGTCATCGCGCGGATGGCGCCGTTCTTCGGGTTGATCGAGATCACGCCCGCGGCCGGGTCGTCCGGCTCGTAGAGCGTCTCCTTGATCGCCTTCTGCGCTGCCCGCTGAAAGCGAGGATCGATCGTGGTGTAGACCTTCAGCCCACCGGAGCGGACGGTGCCGGCGCCGTACTCGGCGATCAACTGGTCGCGGACGTAGCCGAAGAAGTCGGGCTCGCGGATCTCCTTGTAGAGCTTGCCGGCCTTCAGCCCGAGCCCCCGCTCCACCGCCCAGTCGTACTGCTCCCGCGTGATCTCCCCGGCCGTCAGCAGCGCGTAGAGAACCTGGTTGCGGCGACCCTTGGCGACCTCTTCCTTCTGGAACGGGTTGTAGTCGCTCGGCGCCTGCGGCAGTCCCGCCAGCATCGCCGACTCGGGCAGGTTCAGCTCACTCGCGTTCTTGGAGAAATAGGTCTGCGCCGCCGCCTCGATCCCGTAGGCGAGGTTGCCGTAGTAGACCTGGTTCATGTAGGTGGCGAGGATCCGGTTCTTCTCCCAGGCCCGGTCGAG
>Ga0190271_10000622_pt1 | contig 18376 bp, 19 predicted proteins | sample Popmic356T_FD_133747 | JGI IMG/M metagenome (GOLD analysis project Ga0190271, IMG submission 133747) | Populus adjacent soil microbial communities from riparian zone of Weber River, Utah, USA - 356 T | ecosystem: Environmental > Terrestrial > Soil > Riparian zone | place: USA: Utah | collected...
ATCAGCCAGTCGGCGCGCGAGGTGGTGTTCGTCGGCACCTTCACCGCCGGCGACCTGCAGGTGCGCGTCGCCGAAGGCAAGGTGCAGATCCTGAGCGAAGGCACGAGCCGCAAGTTCGTGAAGCAGGTCGAGCATCGCACCTTCAGCGGCGAGCGGGCGCGCCAAAGCGGCCAGCGCGTGCTCTACGTCACCGAGCGCTGCGTCTTCCGCCTGGCCGAGGCCGGAGGGCTGGAGCTCATCGAGATCGCGCCCGGCATCGATCTCGACCGGCAGATCCTTGCCCTGATGGACTTCACCCCGGCCATCAGTCCGGCCCTGCGCCTGATGGAGCGCGCGCTGTTCGAGGACGGCCCGATGCATCTGCGGGAGCGCATGCTGGCTCTGCCGCTCGCCGAGCGCGTCGAGTACGACGAACGCAGCAAGGTGCTGTTCGTCAACTTCGAGGGACTCGGCGTCGACAGCGCCCGCGACATCGACGAGATCGAGACGGTGGTGGCGGGCCGCGTCGAGCCGCTCGGCAGGCGCGTCGACGTTGTCGTCAACTACGACCATTTCAGCATCCGGCCTGAGCTCGTGGACGCCTACACGGCCATGGTCGATCGCCTGAGCGAGCGCTACTACCGCCGCGTCACGCGGTACGCGGCCAGCAGCTTCCTCAAGGCGCGACTCGAGCACCGGAGCCGAGGCAGAGGGACCGTGACGCGGCGCGCCGACGATGCGACCTGACCGCAGGAGGAAGACCGATGAGCCATAGCCTGTTGCAAGCCCTCGAGAGCCACCCGTTCGTCTCCGACTTTGCGCCGCAGGACCGGACCCGTCTGGCGGCGCTCGCCAAGGAAGTAAGGTTCGAGCCGGACCAGGTGATCTTTCGCGAGGGCGACGACTATTCGGTGCTCTACCTGCTCGGCGAGGGCATGGTGGCGCTCGAGCTCGAGGTACCGGGCCACGTCCTGCGCGTGCAGACCCTCTACGCCGGCGACGTGTTCGACTGGTCGGCGCTGCTGCCGCATGCCGGCAAGCACTTCCAGGCGCGCGCGCTCGACGCCGTGACCGCGCTCGCCTTCGAGGGCGATCAGCTGCTCGCGAGCTTCAAGGCCGATCCGAAGTTTGGCCTGGCCTTCATGCTGCGCCTCATGGGTGTGGTGTCGGAGCGGCTGCGCAACACGCGGCTGCAGCTGGTCGACATGTATTCGCCGGAGGCCAAGCGCGCCGGGACCTGACATCGGCGCGGCATCGCGGGCAAGGTCCGGGCGCAGAGAGGAGAGTCGATGAAGGCCGTCTTGCGCGAGGACCTTGCTGGCCTTGTGGCGCTGGCGTGCGCCGTCATCGGCTTTCTGGCGTCGGTACTCGAGGAGCCGGTTTCCTATCCCCTGCCGGTCGTCGCTTCCTTCTCGTCTTGAGCCGCATGGACCGCCGCCCCGTTCAATGGCTCGACCGGGTCGTTCGCAGGAGATCCGACGCTGCTGTCATTCAGTTGGCGATCGGCGCGTGCCTGGTGCTGCTGGCCGCTCCCGCGGATGCGCAGCCCCCTCCCGATTTCGCCTCGCGAGTCGCGGCCGAGAAAGCGGTGGTCGTGAGCATCACGTCGGTGTCGTTCGCGACGCCGTTCGTCGCCGACCCGGACGAGGCGCTCCTCGGGGGCGTCGCCCCTCCGGCGGGTCGGGCGGTGCCGGTCTCGGCGCTGGCCGCCCGCGCCCAGCGCAGTGTCGCCTCCGGCTTCGTCGTCTCGCCCGACGGCCACATCGTTACCAGCGCCCACGCGGTCGGCGCCAAGCGTGACATGACGGTGCGTCTCGCCGATGGCCGCGAGTTCGTCGGCCGACTGCTCGGCGTCGACGAGATCAGCGATGTCGCGCTGCTGAAGGTCGAGGCCACCGCGCTGCCGAGCGCGACCATTGGCGACAGCCAGACGCTCGCCGTCGGCGACTGGGTGACGGCGGTGGGGGCGCCGTTCGGCCTCGAGACCAGCCTCACTGCCGGCATCGTCAGCGCCAAGCGCGTGCTTCCCGAAAGCGGCAGCTTTGTCTTCATCCAGACCGACGTGGCGATCAACCCGGGCAGCTCGGGCAGCCCGCTGTTCAATCTCGCCGGACAGGTGGTCGGCATGAACTCGATGGTCTACACGACGAGTGGCGGCTACATGGGCGTTTCGTTCGCGATGCCGATCGACGTGGTCATGGGCGTGGCCGACCAGCTGCGAGCGCAGGGCCAGGTCGTGCGTGGACAACTTGGCCTGAGCGTTCAGGAGCTGACCGTCGGCCTGGCCCATGCATTCGGCCTGCCCGGTGCGGGGACGCAGGGGGCGCTGGTGTCGCGCGTGAGGCGGGGCAGCATGGCGGACCGCGCCGGCCTCCGCCTCGGCGACGTCATTCTCGGATTCGATGCGCGGACGGACATGAGCTACGCCGAGATCCAGCTCGGCATTGCCGCCAAGCGGGCGGGCGACATCGCCGCCCTGAGCGTGTGGCGCGCAGGCGTGGTGAAGCGGATCGACGTCGAGGTGACCGCGCGGGTGTCAGCGCCGACCCTGACCCCGCCGGCGGTCGCCCGCGTGCCGCGCGGCGACCGCCTCGGGCTGGTCTTCTCCGGCCAGGCCGGCGGGCCGAGAATCCCCGGCGACGACGGCGCTGGCATCGAGGTCTTGGAGGCTTACGGCGCCGCCCTTCGCGCCGGCATCAGCGCCGGCGACCGGGTCGTGGCGCTCAACGAGGTCACCATCCGTCGCCTCGAAGACTACGACAAGGCGATCTCGCGCCTGCCCCGCGGGGCCGTCGCCGCGATCCTGGTCGCGCGCGAGGGCCGTCAGCGCTATTTAGCGCTCGCCACTCAGGACGAACCCTGAAGGACAGGCCATGCTGACTCATCCCACACGCCGACCAGCCGGCTGCCGAACCTCGCCGCGAGGTCGATCGCGAGCGAAGTGCGGCCGCGCAGCCTTCGGGGGCCTGGCCGAGACGCCTGCCCTGTCGAGGGACCACAGCGCGTGCAGGCCTAGGTACCCTTACGCCCGAGGGCGGCAATTCGCTGCAGCCAGCGCTTGCGCTTCAGCGCTGGTCCTTCGACCATCCCGACCAGCGACCGGCGGACCGGTGCGATGCCGGCGAAGCGGAGGATGTTCCGTTCCAAAGACTTGACGCTGTGCGCGCCAAAGTACCAGCGGTAGATGAAGGCAGGCATGCCCATCGTCACCACGACCCGTGCGGAACGGCCGCCGAGAAGTTTCCCACCCGGACGCCCGCCGACTGCTGCACCGACGGCGAAACCCGGCCTGGCCACCTGCTCGAAAAACGCTTTCAGCAACGCGGGCATGTCGCCAAGCCAGAGCGGAAACACGACCAGCAGATGCTCGGCCCACGTGATCTGCTGCTGCGCGGTGGCGAGTGAGGGCGGAAGAGATTCGGACTCCCATTCCTGCTTGCTGCGCAGGACGGGAAAGTCCAGCCGGGACACGTCGAGCGTCCGCACTTCGTGACCCTCGGCAGCGGCACCATCGCGATAGCTCCGAGCCAACGCGTGGCAGAAGTGATCTGAGCTGGAGTCCGGATGGCCCTGAATGATCAGGATGCGACGAAATGTCATGAGGTAGCTCTACGAGTTCGTGTTGATCATGTGACGGTGCCGCTGCCCGATCGTTGACGTGGCTCAAGGCTGGACGCCGACCTGGGCCGGATACTCGTTTCGCAGTTTTCCCGACCGGGGAGAAGGAGATGAGGATCCTGCTTGCCGTCGACGGCAGCGTCTACACGAAGCGGATGCTGTCCTTTCTCGCCGCCCACGACGAGCTCCTGGGCCCGCAGCACGAGTACACGGTCATCCACGGCGTGTTGGCGGTTCCGAACCGGGCGGCGGCGTTCGTCGGCAAGAACGTGGTCAGGGAGTACTTCGAGGCCGAGGCCGAGGAAGTCTTCAAGCCGATCCGTTCATTTCTCGAGCAGCAGGGCATCCCGGCGAGCTTCGTGCACAGCATCGGTCACGCGGCGGAGGCGATCGCCAATCTCGCCGAGGAAGGCAAGTTCGACCTCGTGGTGATGGGTTCGCGTGGCCACAGCGACATCGTGAACCTGGTGCTCGGCTCGGTGGCGACAAAGGTCCTCGCCAAGTGCTCGGTCCCGGTCCTCCTGATCCGCTGAGCTGCAGAGCCACCGTGTCCGCGATCCGCTCGATCCTTCTGCATCTGTACGCCACTCGCAGCAGCGCCGCTCGCCTCGCGGTCGCGGTCGCGGAGGCGAGCGGCGCCTGAGCTATCTGGTTCCGAAGCAGTTCTGGTTCAGTCGCTCGGCGAAAGCGGCAGGACGAAGCGCAAAGTGTCGGCATCGGAGCCGGCGCTGTCGAGCTCCATCCCGTGGGCGAGCGCCAGGTCGCGCATGGCCGCGTTCTCCCGCAGGACGACGCCGACCATGCGCCGCGTTCCCTTGCCCTCTAAATAGGCGATCATCTTGGCGATCAGGGTGTGGCCCAGCCCCCGGCCTTTCAGGTCCGAGCGCACGACGATCGCAAACTCCGCTTCCAGGTTGTCGGGGTCCGCCACCGCCCGAACGACGCCGAGGGTTTCCTCTGCACCGCCCAGGCCGTTGCGCACGGCAACGAACGCCATTTCGCGCGAATAGTCGATCTGGGTCAGCCGCGCCAGCTCACTGCGCGGAAGCTCCCGGCGGGAGTAGAAGAAGCGCAGTCGCAGGTCCTCGGGGCGCAAGTGCTCGATGAAGGCACGATGCCGGGGCTCGTCCTCGGGACGGATGGGTCGCAACACGATCGCTTCGCCATGCCAGTCGATCGACTCCGCCAAGTGGGCGGGATAGGGCGCGATCGCGAAGTTGGCTGCGCCGGCCCGGCCGGGCCGGCTCAGACTCACTCGCGCGTCCAGGGCGATCACGCCTTGGTGATCGGCCCAGAGCGGGTTGATGTCCAGCTCGGCGAGTTCCGGCAGGTCGGCCAGCATCTGCGACAGCGCGATCAGCACGTCGAAGATGGCATCGAGCCGTGCGGGAGGATGGTCGCGGTAGCCGGCGAGCAGGCGGGAAACGCGGGTGCGCGAGACGAGGTCGCGGGCCAGTGTCCGGTTCAGTGGCGGCAGGGCGATGGCCCGGTCGGCGATGACTTCGACCGCCGTGCCGCCCTGGCCGAACATCAGCACCGGCCCGAAGAGGGGGTCGACACTGGCGCCGACGATCAGCTCCTGAGCCAGGGGCCGATGCACCATCCGCTGCACCGTGAAGCCCGTGAGTCGCGCCTGCGGCAGCGCGTTGCCAATGCGGACCAGCATCCGGGCGGCGGCTTCCTGCACAGCGCGATCGTCCGCCAGGTCGAGGCTGACGCCACCCGCATCCGACTTGTGGCTGATGTCGGGCGAAAGGATCTTCAGGGCGACCGGAAAGCCAAGTCTGGCCGCGGCCGCGGCTGCGGCCGGGGCACTGGGCTCCACGGCGAGGGTCTCGACGATCGGGATGCCGTAGGCCTTCAGCACCTGCTTGGCCTCGTCTTCGCCGAGCAGCGTCCGTCCGTCTGCCATTGCCGTATCCACGATCTGGCGCGCGGTGGCGGTTCGCGGCGGGGCGTTCTCGCTGGCCGCCGGCGTCTCGAGCAGAAGCTCCTGGTTGCGACGGTAGGTGGCGAGGAGCGCGAAGGCGCGCACCGCCTCCTCGGGCGTTGCATAATCTGCCGCGCCTGCCTCTATGAAGACGGCCCGCGCTTCCGCGACCGCCCCCGCTCCCAGCCAGCAGGCCATGACGCGTCCGGCCGCCTTGCGAACCAGCGGTACGCAGGCTCGGGCGATGTCGGCGCTGCCGACGATCGCCGTCGGGGCGTGCATGAAGAGAACCGCGCCGTTGCGCGGGTCGGCGAGCACGGCTTCCAGGGCATCGACATAGCGTTGCACCGGCGCGTCGCCGATGATGTCGATTGGATTGGCGTGCGACCAGGTCGAAGGCAGCTTCTCCTCGAGCCGCGCGCGCGTCGTCGCGCCGAGATCGGTCAGCGCGACGCCGGCGAGCGCCGCGGCGTCGGCGGCCATCACGCCGGCGCCGCCGCCATTGGTCATGACGGTGAGCGCGGCGTCGCGATTGGTTCCGAAGCGGGCCAGCGTCTCCGCCGCCATGAAGAGGTCCTGCAGCGTCTCGACGCGCAGCATCCCGGCGCGACGGATCGCGGCATCGAACACGATGTCCGAGCCGGCGAGCGCGCCGGTGTGCGAGGCCGCGGCCTTGACGCCGTGGCCAGCGCGGCCGGCCTTGACGACGATCACCGGTTTGTTGCGCGCCGCCGCGCGCGCCGCCGACATGAACTTCTGCGGCGATTCGATCGACTCGATGTACAGCAGGATCGAGCGGGTGTGCCGATCGCTCGCCAGGTGATCGAGGATGTCGCCGAAGTCGACGTCGGCACGTTCGCCGAGCGAGACCATCGTCGAGAAGCCGATGCCGCGGGCTCGTGCCCAGTCGAGGACGGCGGTGACCAGCGCGCCCGACTGGGAAACGAACGCCAGATCCCCGGCGAGGGCGTCGGTGTGGGCGAAGCTGGCATTGAGACCCAGCCGGGGCGTCAGCAGACCGATGCAGTTCGGGCCGAGGATCCGCAGAAGGTAGGGACGCGCGGCGTCGAGGATGGCCTGCTTCTCGGCGGCGTTCAGCCCGGCGGTCATGACGATCGCCGCGCGGGTGCCGAGCCGGCCCAGCTCGTCGACCAAGGTCCGGACCGTGCCCGGCGGCGTGCAGATCACCGCCAGATCCGGCGCGTTCGGAAGGTCGGCCACCCGAGCGTGGCAGGCGACCTCGCCGAGCGTTGCATGCCTGGGATTGATGGCATAGACCTGGCCGGCGAAGGCTCCCGCACGCAGGTTGCGCCAGACGGTCGCGCCAACGCTGCCGGCGCGGTCCGACGCGCCGATCACGGCGACCGAAGCCGGCTCGAGGAGGCGATCGAGATGGCGGACGCTCACGGCCGCTATGCTGCGTCGGCGCGCAGGTTCAGCCGGCCGGAGCGGAGGTCGTCCAGGGCGACGTTGGGCGCGGCCAGCGGATAGGACGTCGCTTCGACCTGCAGTGCCACGACGGCGGCGAAGCCGAGGAGCGTCCGGGCGTCGCCCCGAGTCAGGTTGGCGACCGAGACCAGCTCGCGCTCCTCTCAGAGCAGGCGATAGGGGAAGGAGGCCCCCGGGCAGGCTCGGGGTCGGGGCGTGCCTCCAAGCGCAGAGGTTCGCCGGCGGCGTGCAGCAACATCGCGCGCATGAGCCTCAGTCGGAGTGCGACAGGATCCAGACCACGGTCTGGAGAATCAGCCAGGCGATGCCGAGGGCCACGACCACCGTCGCCAGGATCCACCAGTGGCCGGTGATCCATTCGAGCAGGGTTTGCATGGCTCAGTGCGACATGAGAACGGGAACCGTCATCGATGCCAGCATGCCGCGCGTCGCGCCGCCCAGCAGGCGCTCGGTCCAGCGCGCATGCCCGTAGGCTCCCATGACGATCAGGTCGGCACCGAAGTCGGCGGCGTAGGAGAGCATCGCCTCTGTCAGGCCGATCTCGGCTCGTTGGATATGCGTCTCGGCGCTCACGCCCTGCCATTCGAGCCAGTGCTGGAGGGCCTTCACTCGCTCGCGCCAGGCGAGGTCTTCGACATCGGCCGAATCGCTCCAGGTCACGACTTGAACGCGTTCTGCCAGCCGCAACAGCGGCAGGGCATCAGCAACCGCCCGGGCAGCCTCGCGGCTGTCGTCCCATGCGACCAGGGCCCGCGAGGAGATGGTGTCGAACTGACCGGCGAAAGGAAGAACGAGGGTCGGCCGGGCGTTGTGCAGCACGATGTCCGCGACCAGGTCGCGTGCCTGGGGAAAGGCAGGTTCCTCGGGATCGGCTTGGCTGAGAACGACGATGTCGCTGCAGTGCGAAAGGCGTACCAGCGATTGCGCCTTGTCGGCGTGCTCCGAGATCGTCTCGAACGAGTTCAGGCCGGCTTTCCGGCACGCCGCACCGAAACGATCCCGCGCCGCTTCGGCGTGCTGGCGCAGCGCGGTCCAGGCCGCCTCGGCGTACTCTGCCAGCGAGGTCGCCGCCTCGACCGAGACCTCGGTCGTGAGCGGAATCATTCCCGTCGGCGCGGCGCCCACGAGATGGCAGCCGAACTCGCGCGCAAGCCGCAACGCGTAGTCGATGCGCGCATCGCCACGCCGGTCGAGATCGAGATGGACGAGGAGGCTGCGGTATGTCATGGAATGCTCGTTGACCGTGTCGAAGCGGCCGGGACGCTTCAGGCGACGACCAGTTCGTTGACCACTTTGTTCACCCCCGGCGCCTGCCAGGCGATGCGTTCCACCGCGTCGCGCTCGTAGGAGGAATTGACCAGCCCGGTCAGCTTGACCGTTTCGCCCTCAACGGCGACGCGGATCTGCCTCGCCTCCCGCAGCGCCTGGCGGGTGAGGGCGTCTTCGATTCGTTGGGCGAGGTCCGCGGTCTGCGGTTTGGGCCGCAGTGTGATCTCGTTCCGAACGTCGGTGACTCCCATGAGCGGTCGAATGGCGCGCACCGCGGCCTGCCGTTGAAAGTCCCATTCGACCTCGCCTTCGAGGGTGACGCCGCCGTGTTCGACCGTGAGCCGGATCGACTTTGCGGGGATGAGCGTGTTCCACTGCAGCGCCTGCTGTGCGCTGGCGGCAAGCTCGGCGTCGCTGCGCTTGTGCGGGATGGCCAGCCGGACATCCAGCTCGACCGCGGCCGCCTTCACGCCGGCGACGCGTTGCAGGGCGCGGACCGCCGCGTCGCGTTCGGCCAGGGTGTCCAGATGGCCGACCAGGCTCACCACGCCGTCCTTCACGGCGACGCCGATCGCGGCTGACCGGACGGCCGGATCCCAGTTCAGTTCGGCCGTGACGAGACGCTCCAGCTCGTTGTCCGTCATCGCGATGCTCCTCGAGAAATGAAAGCCACGGAACCAGTCTAGAAAGCGCGCAGGCTTGCGTCTTGACCTGCATCAACCCATACGCGGCGTCTTGATGCCGCCGAGCCTGATCAGCCCTCGTTCGACGAGGCGATTCGCATGACCGCAGCCGCAGCTGCTTCAGTCCCGGAACAGGCCGCAATCGACGAGGATCCGACGCCCGAGATGCTCGAGCAGGATTTCGATCCGGTGACGGTGCCGGTCGCACCAAAAGGGACGAGCCGCATGTCCGGCCCCCGGCCCTCCCTGTGTGACCAGTTCAGGCGACGTGCAACTCGTTGACGACAGAACGGACCCCCGGCGCCGACCAGGCGACGCCTTGCGCTGCCAAGCGCTCGTGCCACGAGTGAACCGCGCCCCGCAAAGTGACGGTGTCGCCGTCGACGGTGATCGTGATGTGCTGGGCTTCGCGGATCGCCTGACGTTTCAAGGCGTCTTCGATCTGCCGCGAGATGTCGGCGGCCAGCGGCTTCGGCCGCAGCTTCACCTGGTTGCTGATGCCGACCACCCCGACCAGCGTGCGGACCGCCTTCTCGGCGCTGCGCCGCTGGAAGTCCCATTCGACCTCGCCTTCGAGGGTCACCCAGCCGTGCTCCACCGTGGGTCGAATCGCGTCGGCCGGTATCGAGGTATGCCACTTCAAGGCGACCTCGACGCTGTTGGCGATGTCGGTGTCGCTGCGCTTGTGCTCGCCGGAGGGCTTGACATCGACCTCGACTGCGATCGCCTTGACCCCCGAGATGCGCCGGAGGGACCGAATCGCCGCCTCCTTCTCGGCGAAGGTGTCGAGATGACCCGTCAGGGTGACGACACCGTCCTTGACGGCGACGCCGATCCGGGTGGCGTTGACCGATGGATCCCAGGCCAGCTCGTTGATGATGTCCTCCTGGAGGACCTTGTCGCTCTTGCTCATTTCAGACTCCCTTTCGTGTGTGGCCTTCTACTGGATGGCGATCGGGCGAGCACCGGTACTTTCGCGCTTGGGCAGCGTCAGCCGGAACACCGAGTCGAGCACACAACGCCGGGTCCCGTGCGCACCGGAGCGCGGCCGCCGTTCGAGGACTTCGGCCATGGCCCAGCCTTGCGGCGCACAAAGGCGTTGCGCGAGCCGGCGCGCCGTGCCGGTGTACGAATAGAAAGCCACCAGTACCTTGCTCATCGACATCTCCTGCGAAGAGTGCCCCGACTCTAGAAAGGCCGTGAAGCTGGGAGCTTGAGAAATGTCAGTTCCGCGTGGCCGGCGCCCCCTCGCGATCGCCAACCCCTGGCACCCCCTGCCTTTTGTTGCAGATCAAGCGCGCGGCGGCGCCTTCGTGCCCAATTGCAAGGGAGGCCTGCCTCATGTTTCCTCCCTTCAACCCGTGGCTTACCAGCGTCGTCGCAGCCGACGTGGTCGCGGCCTCGAGCGCGGGTGATGACGCGCTCGCCGCGCGCCAGCGTCACCGGCTCGGCGAACTTCTCGCGGCTGCCGCGACGACATCGCCGATGTACCGCGAGTTGCTGGCCGGTCGCGATCCGGCGACGCTGGCCCTCGCGGATCTGCCGATCGTTCGAAAGCCAGAGCTGATGCGGCGCTTTCACGAGTGGGTCGCCGACCCCGCCATCCGCCTCGACGACCTGCTCCGGTTCGTGGCTGACCGGTCCGGGATCGGCGCGCCCTTTCTCGGTCGGTACGTAGTGTGGGAGAGCTCTGGCAGCACCGGCGAGCCGGCGGTGTTCGTCCAGGACGCCGCGGCCATGGCCACCTACGACGCGCTCGAGGCCATCCGCCGGCCCCATCTGCGGCCGTACGATCGGATGCTGGATCCATGGGGCGTGACGGAGCGGGTCGCGTTCGTCGGCGCCATCGGCGGACACTTCGCCAGCGTGGTGTCGATCGAGCGGCTGCGCCGACTGAACCCGTTGCTTTCGTCGCGCCTGCGCAGCATCTCGTTTCTGCAGCCGGTGACGAGCCTGGTCGCGGAGTTGCACCGGAACTCCCCGACCGTGGTCGCGACCTACCCGAGCGCCGCCGTCCTGCTGGCGGAGGAGTGCCTCGCGGGTCGGCTTCGCATCGCTCCCAAGGAGATCTGGACCGGCGGCGAGACGCTGTCGCCGGCGATGCGCGCGTTCGTGCACAAGGCATTCGAATGTCCCGTCATCAGCAGCTACGGGACCTCGGAATTTCTCTCGCTCGCGAGCGAATGCAGCCTCGGCTCGCTGCACCTCAACAGTGACTGGGTGATTCTCGAACCCGTGGACGCGCGAGGAGAGCCGGTGCCGCGCGGAACCCCGGGTGTGACCACCTTGCTAACCAACCTGGCCAACCACGTCCAGCCGCTGATCCGGTACGACATCAGCGACCGAGTTGCCCTGCATCCGGGCACCTGCGCTTGCGGCTGCCGCCTTCCCATGATCGACGTGGAAGGGCGGTGTGACGACTCGCTGCTGCTAGGGCCGGCCGGACGGAGCAAGACGAGGATCCTGCCGCTCGCCTTGAGCACGATTCTCGAAGAGGAGGCGGGCCTGTTCGACTTCCAGTTGGTCCAGACGGGACCGGCGGTTCTGGACCTGTGCACCAGCCAGCTCGGCAGCGCCGCAGACGATGGCCTGCGCCGGGGCCGGTCGGCGCTGCTCGGCTTTCTGAGCCGGCAGGGAGCGGGCAAGGTTCGGATTCGCTGCCGCAGCGGCCACCCCGCCCGTCGAGGCCGGACCGGCAAGGTCACGCGAGTCATCGCTTTGCCCTAAGACCGAGAGGTCCCGTCTGCCCTTGACCTGCATCAACTCGCAGGAGGACGCCTTCGTCACACTGCGTGCATCGCACTTCGGAGACGTCCATGTACAAGCGCATCCTCGTGCCGGTCGATGGCAGCCCGACATCGACGCGCGGCCTCGACGAGGCCATGCGGCTAGCCAAACTGACAGGCGCGGCCATCCGGCTCGTTCACGCCATTGACCAGCTGCCCTATGCGGCAGGCCTGGGGACGTACACCTTCGACGTGTTCGGAATGCTGAAAGAGGGCGGCGAGAAGATCCTGCAGGAGATGAAGGCCCGCGTTGCCGCCGGCGGCATCGACGTGACGACCTACCTCTCCGAACCTGTTGCCGGCCGGGTCTGTGACGTGGTCATCGATCAGGCGAAGGAATTCGGCGCCGATCTGATCGTCCTCGGCACGCACGGCCGCCGTGGTGTCGGCCGGATGTTGGTTGGAAGTGATGCCGAACAGGTCCTTCGGCTCGCCACGGTGCCCGTGCTGCTTGTCCGTTCGCCCGAAACTGCTTCCGGCGGCGCCTGAGCCCCGAGTCGGGCACGCCCTTGCTTCGGTCGAAACGCAGGCGGCTCGGCGCTTCGATGCGCCCGCCCCGACTTCGATCTGCCTTTGCCACGATCGCGGTCGCACTGGCGGCGAGTGTCTTGCCGGCCGGCGCACAAGTCGCCCCGCCTTCGAGCTCTCCTGGCGTCTTGCCGGAACCGCGGCTATCGCTTGTCGTTTCACGCGAGGAGGCGGTGGTGATCAGCGTGCGAGCGATCGGAGCGGCGGACGCCGAGCGCTCCCGGGCCAACCGCTGGCAGGAATCGGATCCGCTTTCCGGTGGTAGCGAGTCCGGCGAAGTTCAGGGTGCTCCCGATCGAAGCCTCGCCTCCGGCGTCATCATTGACTCCGAAGGCTACGCCCTCACGAACGCCCACGCCGTCGTCGGTGCGGCGCATCTGCGGATTCGACTCGCCAGCGGGCAAGAGGTCTCGGGCCGGGTTCTGGGGTACGACCTGCGCACGGACATCGCCCTCCTGCGCCTCGACACCCGGAGCTTGCCTGCGGCGCGGTTCGGCGACCCGGCCGAGCTGTCGGTGGGGGACGGCGTCTTCGCGATCGGAGCGCCTTTCGGTCTGGAGCGCAGCGTCACCGCCGGCATCGTCAGCGCCAAGCCTCGCTACCTGCCGGGCGGAGGGGGGCTGCCGATGATCCAGACCGATGTGGCCATCAATCCCGGCAGTTCCGGCAGCCCGCTGTTCAATCTGCGCGGCGAGTTGGTCGGCATCAATTCCATGATGATGAGCAGCAGCGGGGGATACGACGGCGTATCGCTCGCGCTGCCGATCGATGTCGTCATGCAGGTGGTCGGCGAGTTGCGCGAGCATGGCTACGTGCGGCGCAGTCGCCTCGGTGCGCGGCTCCAGGAGGTCACCACGGAAGTGGCACGCTCCTTCGGCCTTGCGCAAGAGGGCGGGGCGGTGATTCTCAGCGTGTCGCGGGGCGGGCCGGCGGATCGCGCCGGACTGCGCACAGGCGACATCATCCTGGGTCTGCAGGGCGCTGGCGACCGCAGCTACCCCGCTCTCCAGCAGGCGGTTGCGGCGGCGACCCATCAGGAAACGCTGGCGGTCGAGGTCTGGCGACGCGGCGCCATCATCCGGGTCGCGCTCCAACCGGAAACGATCGAGCGCGAGCCCGAGGCTGAAGTCTCGCCTCCCGCAAGGCGTTCACCCGAGCCGCGCCTCGGTCTGCTTGTCGAGGACCTGGGCGCGGCGAAGCGATCGGAATTGCGTCTCCAAGGCGGCGGCATCGCCGTGCGCGCGGTGAAAGGCCCATCGCGCGAGGCGGGCCTGCAGGTCGGAGATGTGATCCTGGCGGTCAACGACGTGACGGTCGCGAACGTGGCGGCGTTCGATGCCGCGCTCTCCGCAGCGGTCGGCGGCCGGCCTACCGCCCTGCTTGTCCAGCGCGGCGGCGTTCTGGGCTACCTGGTCGTGCAGCCCGACTGAAGGGTCTCGCTCCCGCGGGCCGTCCGCCCGTCGCGCATTGACGCACGTCAACGAAAGGGTGGCGCGAGCGCCGAGAATCGTCGCCACCCTTCCTTCGCTCTGGCTGCCATGGACCTGCCCACACAAGCTCACCTGAAGACGCTGCGCGACCTCCTCAGCTACCGGCTCAGCGAATTGCGCGCCGACGTCCATGCCGCCGAGCAGGAACGGCAAGCCGAGGCGGCCGAGGATGGACAGGGCGCCATCGACCGGAAGGACGAAGCGGCAAGGGGACAGATGAGGGCGCTGGGCAGCCAGCAGGAAGAGCGCGACCGCCAGGAGATGGGCCAGGTCGAGGCGGCGCTGCGGCGACTCGACTCCGGGACCTATGGCGATTGCGGCAGCTGCGGCGAGCCGATTCTCCTGCAGCGCCTTCTGGTCCAGCCGGCCGCGGCGCGATGCGCGGCCTGCCAGGCGAAATTCGAGGGGCACGTGTCGCACACGTCCTGACCTTGCGGCTGAATCGCCCCGATTCCATGCTGCCGTTCACTCATCAGCAGTTCGTCTTCGTCTTCGCCCTGTACAACGGCGTGATCTGGCCGCTTCAGTGGGTTGCCCAGGCAGTGGGCATCGGGATGCTTGCCCTGCTCTGGAGACCTTCGAGGGATCGTGGCCGGATCAGCATCCTTCTGCTGGCGGCCATGTGGCTCTGGACGGGACTCGCCTATCACGCGGCCTTCTTCTCCCTCATCAATCCGGCGGCCACGACATTCGGCGCGTTCTTCGTCCTCGAGGGGCTCCTGCTGGCGGAGGCCGGACTTCGCGGACGCCTCGCATTCGGCGAAGCGAGCGGCCTGAGCCGCGGCTTCGGCTGGGCGTTGCTGGTCTACTCCGTGGTCGGCTACCCGGCCCTGGGCCTGATGCTCGGTGAACGCGTCCTCGAGCTACCCGCCTTCGGGCTCACGCCTTGTCCGGTCGTCCTGACCACGCTCGGCATGCTCCTGCTGGCCGCCGGCCCGGTACGGCCGTGGCTCTTCGTCATCCCTGTGGCCTGGGCGCTGATCGGCGGCAGCGCCGCCGTGCTGCTTCGCGTGCCGCAGGACTGGCCGTTGCTTCTCTCGCCCTTCTTGCTGGCGATCGTCGTGATCCGCGAGCGTCTGCAGGGGCGGATCGCGGCGGGCCTTGCGCGCCGCTAGTCTCCTCGCACGCTTCTCCGCTCCTTCAGCGCCCCCATTCGCCGCCATCGTCACGGTCCGCACGCTGACGCGAAAGCTGTCGCCGAGCGCCTGCCAGCGTTGCGCGGGACTGATGATGTCGATCAGGACCCTGACCCGTTGCTCCACCACCCCGGGCGCCGTGATGACGATCGCGATCGCGCGATGGCCCGGGCGATCGCGACGCGCTGCTGTTCGAAGATCGGTACGCCGGCGAGGCCGGGTTCAGGCGTCGATCGGAAGACCGCCCGCATACCGGCACGCCCACTGCTCCCAGAAATCCTTGTTGAAGACGGCGAAGCTCTGTTGCCACGCGGACAGTGCGTCCCACTGGAGCTGCTGCACTCGCACGCAGCTTTCGGCAAGCATGACCGGCCACATGCCGAGCGGATAAAGGACCGATGCGCCGGCATCTGCCGACGGTTTGCGGGTTGATTGCGCCATGATGACCTCCTGCGTGCAGGCTGTCATCTTGGGCCGCACGGCGCGGAGGCACTTGATTCAGGTCAATCGACGGCCGTTGGAATTTGCCAGCATCGTTCATGGACATCGCCGTCGAAGGGGAGGCCGCTGCGCGAACTCGCGTGGACACGTTGCGTGCCTCGCTCGAGGCGCGCGAGAAGGCGCCCGTGCGCCTGATCGAGACCCACATCTCCTGGGTGCTTCTGGCCGCCCGCGAGGCCTACAAGTTCAAGAAGCCGGTGCGCCTGCCCTTCCTCGACTTCACCGCGCTCGAGGATCGGCGCCGCTTCTGCGAAGAGGAACTGCGCCTCAACCGCCGCCTGGCCCCGGAGCTGTACCTCGATGTGGTCGCGGTGCACGAGGGTCCTGCGGGACCGTCCCTGAACGGCCCGGGGACCGTGGTCGACTTCGCCGTGCGGATGCGACGCTTTGCCGACGGTGCGCTCTGGAGCGAGTGTCTCGCGGCCGGAACCCTGCGCGCGGCGGACGTCGAGGCCTTCGCACGCCGCCTGGCCGGCTTTCATCGCGACGCGGCGGTGGCAACGGCCGCGCTCGGCTTCGGCGGATCCGCGAATCACGCGCGGGTGACCGGCCGGCTCGTCGCCGGCATCGACGCCTGGCAGGCGGGCCTCGCGCTTCCCAATGCCGCCTGGCTGGGCCTGCGCCGATGGCTGGACGAGGAGCGCGCGCGCCTCGAGGACCACTGGCCGAGCCGCCTGCGCTCGGGCCACGTTCGCGAGTGCCATGGCGACCTGCATCTGGCGAACATCGTCCAGCCTGGCGGGGTGGCTACCGCCTTCGACGCGATCGAGTTCGACCCGGAGCTGCGCTGGATCGACGTGCTCGAGGACCTGGCCTTCCCGGTCATGGACCTGCTGGCCCACGGCCGGCGCGACCTCGCTTTCCGGCTGCTCGACGGCTGGCTCGAGGCGAGCGGCGACCATGAAGGGCTGCGGGCGCTGCGCTACTTTCTCGTCGTGCGCGCCCTGGTCCGCTCGCAGGTGGCGGCGCTGCGCGAGTCGCCGCCATTGGCGCCGGCCTCCGGCTGCGGCGCCGGCGCCTACCTGCGGCTGGCGATCGACCTGGCCGCCGGCAGCGATCCGCGGCTGCTGATCACCCATGGACTGCCCGGGTCGGGCAAGACCTACCTATCGCAGGGGCTGCTCGAATCGGCCGGCGCCGTGCGGGTCCGCTCCGACGTCGAGCGAAAGCGCCTGTTCGGCCTGTCTGCACTTCAGTCCTCGCGCGACGGTCCGGGACCCGTCCTCTACGCTGCAACCGCCACGCAGGCGACCTATGCCCGCCTGCGCGCGGCGGCTCAGGCTTCGCTCGCCGGCGGCTGGCCGACGATCGTCGACGCGGCCTTCCTGAGGCGCGACGAGCGCGCGGAGTTCGCGGCGCTCGCGGCTGCCTCGTCGGCGCCGTTCACGATCCTCGACTGCCAGGGGTCGCTGCCGCTCCTGCGCCGCAGGATCGAAGCCCGACAGCGGCGCGGCGGTGACGCTTCAGAGGCGGACGTCGCGGTGCTGGATCGCCTCGCGACCGTCGTCGAGCCGCTCGACGCGAATGAGGGCAAGTTGGCGATAGCCATCGATGCGGCGCAGCCGACAGCGCCGATCGACTTGACCGAACGATGGCTGACTGCGTCCTGAGCCCGCATCCGGGCCTGAGCGAGGAAGAGGCCAGCGCCCGGCTGCGACGCGATGGGCTCAACCGCCTGCCGCCGCCCCGGCACAAGACATTCGCGGCGACGCTGCTGTCGGTGCTGGCGCAGCCGATGGTCCTGCTGCTTCTCGCCTGCACCCTGCTCTATGGGGTGCTCGGCAGCATCGGCGACAGCGTCATCCTGGGAGCCTCGATCGTCGCTGTCGCATTTATCTCCGTATACCAGGAGCTGCGCACTCAACGCGTCCTGGAGGCGCTGCGCGATCTGGCGAGCCCGCGCAGCACCGTGGTGCGCGGGAGCGTGGTGCGTCGCATCGCCAGCCAGGAACTCGTGGTTGGCGATCACCTGATCGTCCAGGAAGGCGACCGCATGGCCTGCGACGCCAGGCTGCTCGAAGCGCACGGCCTGCGGGTCGACGAGTCGCTCCTCACCGGCGAATCGGTGCCGGTCGACAAGGGCGTCGCCCTTGGCGAACGTGATGCCCACGTGCTGCGCGCCGGCACGCTGATCGTCCAGGGGGATGGTGCGGCGGTCGTCGAGGCCACTGGTATCCGCACGACGCTCGGTCGGATCGGCGGCGTGCTGGCATCGATCGAGCCGCGCCCCAGCCGCTTGCACGAACAGCTGGTTCGCCTGGTGCGGGGGGTCGCCTTCTTGGCAGTGATCACCTGCGTGTTCGCGGCGAGCGTCTTCGCCTGGCGCGACGGGTCATGGACCGCGGGGCTCCTGGTTGGATTGACGCTGGCCATGGCGATCATTCCCGAAGAGTTCGCGGTCGTCTGGACGGTGATGCTGGCGCTCGGTGCCTGGCGCCTGGCGCGGGAGAACGTGCTGACACGCCAGCCGCAGGCGGTCGAAGCGCTTGGCGCGACGACCGTGCTCTGCGTCGACAAGACCGGCACCTTGACCTGCAATCGCATGACGGTCGTCGCTGTCTTCGACGGCCTGGAGGAAGGAAACGCCGCCGATGCCCGGTTTGCCGAGCTGATGCGCATCGCTGCCCTCGGCAGCACGCGCGAGGGCATCGAGCCGATGGATCAGGCCATCTTTCGCGTGCTCTCGGACTCGAATCTGCCGGATCGTTCGCAGGTGCGGGCGCGTACCGGCGTTCTCCCGGGCAAGCCGTTCGTGACCCAGGCCTGGCAGCTCGAGGGCGAGCCCAGGCTGCTGATCGCCATCAAGGGGGCGCCGGAAGCGGTGCTCGCTCGCTGCGCCGATCCGCAGGCGCGGCTGCAGGTGCTCGCCGGCCGGGCCACTGCCTGGGCGGCGGAGGGCAGGCGAGTGATTGCGGTGGCCTTCGCGCGATGCGATGACGCCAGGGCGCTTCCTGAGACCGGATGGTCCTCGATGGGCCTTCTGGCCTTCGAGGATCCGATCCGCGAC
>Ga0190271_10000623_pt1 | contig 18370 bp, 16 predicted proteins | sample Popmic356T_FD_133747 | JGI IMG/M metagenome (GOLD analysis project Ga0190271, IMG submission 133747) | Populus adjacent soil microbial communities from riparian zone of Weber River, Utah, USA - 356 T | ecosystem: Environmental > Terrestrial > Soil > Riparian zone | place: USA: Utah | collected...
AGGGTCTCACGGCCAGTTTCACGTACGGGTTCCACATCGAAGAGCAGGCCTACACGCAATACCTACGCATGCTCGCGGAGCGCCTGGGCGTGCGTGTATGCCCGGCCGCGTTCGCGGAAGTCGTGCTGGCGGAGCACGGCCACATCCGCGCGGTGCGCCTCGCCGACGGCACGCGGGCCGACGCCGACCTGTTCATCGATTGTTCGGGCGCCGCTGCCCGGCTCATGCAGCCCGTCTCGTCGAATGAGCGCGAGGACTGGTCGGGCTGGCTGCCCTGCGACCGGATTATTTCAGCCATCGGCCCCGCGTCGAGCGCTCCGGCGCCGGTGACGCAAACCGTGGCGAGCCAGGCGGGCTGGTTGTGGCGCGCGCCCCTCGCCGATCGCTCCATGGCCGGTTTCGTGTACAGCAGCGCGTTTCTCAACGACGACGCGGCGCGTGCCACGCTCGCTGCATTCGAACCCGGGCTGCGCGGTGAACCGGTGCTGGCCCGGTTTTCATCCGGGCGCCGGCGCGATTCCTGGGTGCGCAACTGCGTCGCGCTCGGATCGGCCGCGGTCGAGCTCGAACCGCTCGCCGGAGCGGGACTGCATCTCGCGCAACTGGGTCTCGCAACGCTGGTCGAGCTGTTCCCGTTGAATCGGTCGAGCTCGATCGAAGCCGATGAATTCAACCGCGTCATGGGAGCGCATGGCGACGCGTTGCGTGATTTCACGATCGCTCACTATCGGGTCGGACGCTCACTTCCGAACAATCTGAACAGCGCCTTCTGGCGTGCGACGCGCGCCGCAGCGCCGCCAGCGAACCTGGCCCACAAGCTCGATCTGTTCGCCGCCAGCGGGCGCATCAACCTGCTCGATCACGAAACTTTCGAGGAGATCGACTGGGCGTGGTTGTTGATCGGCGGCGGTTGCGTGCCGGACGCCATCGAGTTGCACACTCGCGAGCAACTCGCGAAGCTCAAGCCGCAGGACGTTTCCGCGATCCGTACGCGCGTTCAGCAGGTGGCGGCGTCGATGCCACCGCACGCCGAATTCGTCCGTCGCCAGGCAAAGCCGGTGGCGCGCACATGAAGCGGATCGTCATCGTGGGTGGAGGCACCGCGGGATGGATGACGGCGGCCTCGTTCGCCCGCCTGGGGCAGGGCGCGGCGTTGTCGATCGAGCTCATCGAGTCGGACGAAATCGGCATCGTCGGCGTCGGCGAAGCGACCATTCCGCCGATCTGTGATTTCAATCGATCGATGCAGATCGACGAAAACGAATTCATGCGCGCCACGCAGGCGAGCTTCAAGCTCGGCATCGAATTCGTGGACTGGTACGCGAAGGGGTCCTCGTACATTCATCCCTTTGGCTTCTACGGCGTGCAGATGCACGGCATCTACTTCCATCACTTCTGGCTGCGTCATCGCAAGCAGGGTGGTTCGATCGACGTCGATGCTTTCAACATGCACATCCAGGCCTGCCGTTCCGGTCGTTTCGGCAAGCTGCTGCCGGAAGACCGGTTGCCATTGCCGCCGATGGCCTATGCCTATCATTTCGATGCCGGCCTGTACGCCGCGTTTCTGCGCCGCCTGTCGGAAGGTCTCGGCGTCAAGCGCAACGAAGGCAAGGTCGTTCACGTGCAGCAGCACGGCGAAACGGGATTCATCGAATCGGTGAAACTCGAAGACGGTCGCGTCATCGAGGGCGACCTGTTCATCGACTGTTCCGGCTTTCGCGGGCTCCTCATCGAGCAGACATTGCATGCCGGCTACGAGGACTGGAGCCACTGGCTGCCCTGCAATCGCGCCATGGCCGTGCCCTGCGAGCGCGTCGCCGTGACTACGCCGTATACGCGCTCCACCTCGCGCGAAGCGGGTTGGCAGTGGCGCATCCCGCTGCAACATCGCACCGGCAATGGATACGTGTACTGCAGCGAGTTCATCAGTGACGACGAGGCGGCCAGCCTCCTGCTGGGCCGGCTCGATGGCGCGGCGCTGGCCGCACCGCGTCCGCTGCGATTCGTGACCGGGCGCCGCAAGGAAGTGTGGAAGAAGAATTGCGTCGCCGTCGGTCTCGCCAGCGGATTCCTCGAGCCGCTCGAATCGACCAGCATCCACCTGATCCAGTCGATGGTGGCGCGCCTTCTCTTCATGCTGCCGAGCGGCGATTTCGATCAGGCGACCGTCGATAAATTCAACGCGCTCGCGCGGCTCGAGCTCGAAGACATCCGCGACTTCCTGCTGCTGCACTACACGGCAACGGAACGCGAGGACACGCCGTTCTGGCGGCACTGCCGCGCGATTCCGAAACCCGATTCGCTCAAACAGCGTTGGGAGATGTACGAACGGAGCGGGAACATCATCGTCGCGGCCGGCGATCTCTTCAGGGAGCCGAGCTGGTTCGCGATCATGAACGGGCAGGGATTGCGGCCGGCGGCGTACCACCCGTTCGCCGATATTCCGTCGGATGCCGAGCTCGGACGCCGCTTCGAATTGATGAGCGGTGACGTGCAGAAACGCGTGCAGACATTCCCGCTGCACGACGAATACATCCGCAGGCATTGCGCCGCGCCACCTGCCGCCGAAAAAGGAAAATCGATGTGAGCGCGCCGGGCCGACACGAGAAGGTCGAAGGGCGCGACGTCTTCGTGTTCGACGACCTCGTGCCGGCCGAAGAGTCGGCGCGTTATTTCGCCGCGATCTCGAAGGCTTCGTTCACGCGAACCGAAACCGCGCGGCCGGAGGCCGCCGAGTTCCGGCACTGGGTCTGCGAGATGCCGCTCGAGAATCTGCCGCGCACCAGCCTGTGGCCGGCGACGGAAACCGCGGTCGCGGGCGTGCGGCCCGGCGAGGCGTTCCGGCCCTATCGCGTCTATACCAACTACTCGTCGTACGGCGACGTCCTGCTCACGCACGTGGACGCCGTGCCCGGAGCGCGGGAACTCACCGCGCTGTGGTTTCTGTGCGAGCGCTGGGATACGGAATGGGGCGGCGAAACCCTCTTCTACGAGGCCACGGGCGAAGCGCGGATCGCGGTGTCACCGCGGCCTGCGCGCCTGCTGCTGTTCGATGGCGCGATCCGTCATGCCGGCAAGCCGCCGAATCGCAACTGCCCGGTCTCGCGCTACACTTTCGCGATCAAGTTGCGGGTGGGGTAGTTAGTCGCGGCCGGATCAATCCCGGAAGTTGTCGAACTGAACGGGGCGGTCCAGCTCGGCTTTCCGCAGCAGCGCCATGGCCGCCTGCAGATCGTCGCGCGATTTGCCCGTCACGCGCAGCTTGTCGCCCTGGATCGATGCCTGCACCTTGAGCTTCGATTCCTTCACCAGCTTCTGCAGCTTCCGGCCGGCATCCGCGTCGATGCCATGGCGCAGCACGATGTCCTGGCGCGCCTCGGCGAGATTGCTGACCGGGTCTTTCTTCTCCATGCAGCGCACGTCGATGCCGCGCTTGCTCAGGCGCTGCGCGAGGATATCCACCATCTGCTTGAGCTGGAATTCTGCCGGTGCCTTGAGGCTCACCGTCATTTCTTTTTCCTTGAGCTCGAATTCCGCGCCCGTGTCCTTGAAGTCGAAGCGCTGCTGCAGCTCGCGGTTTGCCTGGTCCACGGCGTTGGTCAGTTCGTGGGTGTCGAGTTCGGAGACGGCATCGAAGGAAGGCATGGTGGATTCCCGCAGGTTCAGGCGCGCAGCGTCTTCTCGAGCCTGGACACCACGTCCGGCCCGACCTTGGTGCGCAGAAAATCGAGGATGACGGGCACGAACTTTTTCGCGTCGTCGGCCTTGAGGCCGAGTTTGCCGAAGCCACCCACGACAGTGGCGATGAGCGCGGCGTTGCCGCCCATGGCGCCGGCGAGCCCGCCTAACAACCCACCGAGCCCGCCACCGCCCGAGGAGGGCGCCTTCTTCAAAAGATCGGAGAGCCCGGGCACACCGCCGAGCTGGCTGTCGAATTCGGCCGCGCCGAGCTTGTCCTTCGCAGCCTTCAATAACACCGCCGCACCGCCTTCGGCCTGGGTGCCGCTGATGCCGAGGCTCTTGGTCAGGCTGTCGATGAGTTCTTTCATGGGAGTTACCTTGGGGTTGGCGTCAGTCGTAGGCGGGAGCAGGAAAACCATCGGCGCCCTTGCGCCACGGGGCCCATACCAATGCGACTTCGCCGACGGCGATATCGGATTTGCGCGCCGGCACGTCGATGGCGCGCAGGGAAATGGTGGTCGGGTCCAGCGTGGATTCGAGGCGCGCGACTTCGATGTCGACTTCGCGGCGCGTATCGGCGAGCCGTTGCTGCAGGACTTCGAGACTTTCGTCGGCGCGCGCAACATCCTGCGATTCACGCCCGATGCGCGTGGCCGAGCGCGCCGCGGAACCCACGCGCCCGACATTGGTGGCGGAGATGGCCTTGCGGCCCAACAAGGCTCCGAGGATCGAGCTGCCGATGGACAACGCCGTGTTGATCTTCTGCTGCGCAAGCTGGCTCGACTCGCGCTCGCGGCGTTCTTCGCCCCGGCGGATCTGGTCCTGGAGCTGCTGCAGCTTCGCCTGCCAGCGCTTGCGTAGTTCGGCCACCGCGGCATCGCGTTTTTCGCGGGCGGCGAGCGCGAGGCGGGTGCGGAACGTTCCTTCATCCTCGTTTGGCTTTGAAGCTGCCTTGAACGCGTCAGACCACATCACCTTGGTACGCGCCGTCTCATAGAGATGAGACTGCAGCGACTTCGCCCATGCGCTGTAGCTCGCTTCGCGCAATGCCTTGCCGGGAACATCCGCGAATTCTGCGTTGTCGCAAGGTGCGCCCAGCAGCTTTTCTTTCAGCCATGGCTGCTGGAGGCTGTCTTCCCACGATGCCTCGCCGCTGCTATCCGCAATCGGCGCAAGCCACATTCCGGTTTGCCAGTCATCCAGGCCCAGCTTCGAGTCGATGAAATGCAACTTCGCGAAACCGAGGATCATCGGTTTGTAGGTGGTGAATCCACTCGTCGCACTGTTGGCGGCGAGAAAGTATTCACGTATTCCGGCGCTGATGGCGGGACGCGCGGCCGAGGGAAGCGGCACCACTGTGTCGCTGCGTGGTTTCTGGATTGCCTCGATCTTTCCAGTCAGCGAGCGCAATTCGCTCTCGACGTTCCGCACCTCGATCGCCTTCGCCTTGCGTGGCGCCATCACGCGCGCGATCTCCGGTCCCGTGAGCGGCCCGCGCAGGTACGACAGCGCCCAGCGCGTTTTCATGAGCACCGGTGCGTCGTCGTGCACGTTGCGCATCAGGAACACGCGCTGCGTGAGGCTGGACAGGAGCGCTTCGAGGTCCGCGCCGTCTTCGGCGCCCGCCAGCGCGGACTTCAAACCTTCGATGACGCGCATCTTGTCGCGCTCGGTCTGCAGCCGGCCGATGAACCAGGTGCCGCAGTTGGCCAGGCCCTTGTAGTCGAGATCGACGGGATTCTGCGTGGCCAGCACGCACCCCAGGCCGAACGCGCGCGCCTGCTTGAGCAGCGTGAGCATGGGCGGCTTGGATGGCGGGTTCGCGGATGGCGGAAAGAACCCGAAGATCTCGTCCATGTAGAGGATGGCGCGCAAGGATCCGGTGCCCGACTGGCTGCGCATCCACGCGATGACTTCGTTGAGCACCAGCGTGACGATGAACATGCGTTCGGCATCGTTGAGATGCGCGATGGAGATGATCGAGATGCGTGGTTTGCCTTCCGGCGTGAACAGCAGGCGCTGCGCATCGAGCGGCTCGCCCTGCAGCCAGCTGGCGAAGCCCGACGAGGCGATGAGTGAATTGATGCCCATCGCGAGCTTCGTGCGGTCCTTCGCCGGAAAGAAGGTTTCGAGGTCGAAAGCCCCCAGCTTGTCGAAGGCCGGTTTCTGCACCGCCTGGATGAGGCCGGTCATGTCGAGCGACAGCCCCGCGCGCCATGCGCCTTCGAGGATGTTGGCGAGCAGGATGTGTTCGCGCGATCCGATGGGGTCGGCCTCGATGCCGAGCAGGCTCAGCAGCCCCGCCACCACGGATCCGACGCGGTCGCGCAGCGCGCCCGCATCGGCTAACAACTCGGACGAGGGCGGCGAGAAGGAGCGCAACACGGATAACGGCAGTCCGGTCTCGGCGCCGGGCGTGTAGATGGCGATGTCCGCGGCGGCGCGCAGTTTGCCGATGCGCGCAGGCTGCTGGTCCCACTCCGCGAGGCCCTTTCGCCAGGTCTCCGCAGTCGCGGCGGCGAGGTTTGCGTTGGTGACCCCCTTGCGCGCCGCATCGCCGGCATCCACCCAGGGCTCGAAGTCCCGGGCGGCAAGATCCGGGAACGTGAGCATGAGGTTGCCGAGGTCACCCTTGGGATTGATGCAGATCGCGGGAACGCCGTCGATGGCGGCTTCTTCGAGCAGCGAGAGGCACAGGCCGGTCTTGCCGCTGCCGGTCATGCCCACGCACACGGCGTGAGTAGTGAGGTCCCGGGAGTCGTAGAGGACCAGGTCGCTCTTCAACGCGTTCGCCGCCGGGTCGAATTCGCGACCCAGGTAGAAGGCGCCCAGCTTTTCGTAGTCTGCGGACATCGTTTCTCTAACTGTTGAGCCGGAATGGGGTCAGGCACCGTTTTCCGAAGACGGAAAACGGAGCCAGACCCCGCGGAGCCAGTCCCCTACTTCTTGCGGCGCGCCACTTTCGCCTTCTTCTTGCGCGGCGCGGCCTTGCGGCGCAGCGCGGTGACTTCGATTTCGATCTTCATGCGCGGATCCGCGAGACCCACGACCATCATGGTGCATGCCGGGCGCACGTCGCCAAACGCCTTGCCCATGGCCGGCCAGCAACGCTCGAAATCCGCGGCGTCCGTCATGAGGTAGTGCACTCGTACGACATCCGCGAAGCGGGAATTGGCCTGCGCGAGCGCGGCCGCGATGTTCTTCAGCGCCTGCTCGCACTGCGACACGGCGTCGTCCTGGATGGTCATGTTCGAATAGTCGAAACCGGTGGTGCCGGAAACGAAGATCCAGTCGCCGTCGACCACGGCGCGTGAATAACCAATGCTCTTTTCGAACGTGGAACCCGATGAAATGAGACGGCGCGCCATCAGTCCTCCTCGCGGTATATTCCGCGCCGGAATTCTGCCACGGTTCGTCACCCGGAAAGTCGCATGAAGAAAATCGCAGGGACTCTGTTTGCAATGCTTGCCGCACTGGCACATGGCGAAGACAGTTCGAAGTCCGTCGCCCTGGTGCGCGCCATGCGCACGGACGAGATCGCGATCGCCACGGCGAAGCTGGCCTTTCTCAGCGGTTCCATGCGCGAGCGCTACGGCAAGACGAACAATGCCTGCGTGAAGCGCATTCCCTACACGGATTTCACCGCCGGCTGGGCGCGTGTCGTGGACAGCGTGCTGAGCCCGCCGGAAGTCGAAACCTCCCTGGCGTTCTTTCAGTCGGACGCCGGGGTCAAATACGTGGAAGGTTTGCTGCGCCGCCTGCGCACCCGCCAGGGAGAAGCCTCGGTGCTGCCCGAGATTCCGGGCAAGGAAGACATCTCGGCCGCGCAATTGGCCAGGATCTCCGAATTCTCGAGCTCCGACCTCGGCCGCAAGGTCATGGGCAAGGATTTGACCCTGTCGCCCGCTGCCGAAGCCCTGGGAGAGCAGACCACCGGGCAGATCGCGGCGAAATGCGGCGGCAAGTAGCTTGGAGCGCTCATCAGCCTTGACGCCGCCTTCGCCGCTTGGCGATACTCGCCGCCCGATGAATACCAATGGCACCCGCAAGATCTGGTGGTGGCGCCTCCAATAAGGAGTGGGCCCTCGGGAAGCTAGTGCGTATCTGACTACAGAACGAATTCCAAAAAGAACCCATCTCCGGTACCACCTGAGATGGGTTTTTTGTTGTCTGCATGAATTACACGGGAGCTGAACTGCGGTGAAACCGCCCTTTGACATCGCCGGCGACCTCGACACCCCGGTGTCGGCGTTCGCCAAACTCGGCGCCTTCAATCCCCGCTTCCTGCTGGAAAGCGTGGAGGGCGGCGAGCGTCTCGCACGTTATTCATTCATCGGCTTCGGCCAATGCCTCGAGGTGAAGCTCGACGCCGAAGGTCTGGAGGTGGGCAACGCGAAGCTGCCGCGGCCCGCGAACAGGGCCGAGTTGTTAGATGCGCTTCGCAAGGCGCTGGCCGCCGCGCCCAAGCCGCTGCCCGAAATGGCCGGCGTGCCGCTGGCGGGCGGACTGGTCGGTTATTCGTCGTACGACGTGGTGCGCTACTTCGAGCGAATTCCCTCCCGCGCGCGCGCCGACCGCCCGGTGCCGGATCTGCACTACGTGGCGCCCGAGTCGCTGCTGGTGTTCGATCACCTGACCCGCGGCATCGCGCTGCTGCACGCGGGAACCGAGGCCGAGCGCCAGGCGCTGCGCCGCGAAGTCATCAGGGCGCTGCGTGGCGGTCTGCCTAACTACATCGCCGGTGTCACCGGCCGGTACTCCCCGGCCGTGGGTTCGCTGTCGCGTGACGAGTACATGGCGGGCGTGAAACGCGCGCAGGAATACATCGCCGCGGGCGACGTCTACCAGCTCGTGTTGGCGTCGCGATTCGCGGGCAAACACTCGCTCGACCCTTTCGAGGCCTATCGAGCGCTGCGGCTCATCAATCCCTCGCCCTACATGTATTACTGCCGGCTCGGTGAGGTCACGGTGGTGGGCTCGTCGCCGGAAGCGCTGGTGAAAGTTTCCGCGCAGGGTCACGCGCAACTTCGGCCCATCGCCGGCACGCGGCCGCGCGCGGACGACCTGGCGGTCGACGAGCAGCACGAGCGCGACCTGCTCGCCGACGTGAAGGAGAACGCCGAGCACGTGATGCTGGTCGATCTCGCGCGCAATGATCTCGGCCGCGTGGCGCAGGCCGGCAGCGTGCACGTCGATCCTTATCGCGTGATCGAACGTTACAGCCACGTGATGCACATCGTGAGCGGCGTGAAGGGCAAGCTGCGCGCCGGCAGCGATGCGTTCGATCTCTTCGCCGCCACCTTCCCCGCCGGTACGCTGGTCGGCGCGCCGAAAGTGCGCGCCATGGAGATCATCGACGAGCTGGAGCCCGTGCGTCGCGGACTGTATGGCGGCACCGTCGGATATTTCGGTGCGCGTGGCGACATGGACCAGGCCATCACGATTCGCACGCTGGTGTTCCGCGGCGATGAATACAGTTACCAGGCGGGCGCCGGCGTGGTCGCCGACAGCGTGCCGCTGACCGAATACGAAGAGATCATCGCCAAGAGTGGTGCGATGGCGCGCGCGCTGAAGCTCGCGGCGGAGGGCCTATGAGTGAGAGAGTGAGCGCGCCAGTGAACGTAAGACTGCTGCTGATCGACAACTACGATTCATTCACCTACAACCTGGTGCAGGCTTTCATGATCCTCGGCGCCGAGGTGGATGTGCGCCGCAACGATGAAATCACCGTGGAACAGGCGCAGGCCGCCGCGCCGACCCACCTGTGCATTTCACCGGGGCCGGGCACGCCTTACGACGCGGGCATCAGCATGGACATGATCCGCGCGTTCGCCGGGCAGGTGCCGGTGTTCGGCGTTTGCCTCGGGCACCAGTCCATCGTCGAGGTGTTCGGCGGCAAGGTGGTGCGTGCGCCGCGGCTCATGCACGGCAAGACTTCACCCGTGACGCACGACAGCAAGGGGTTGTTTACCGGCATCCCGCAATCCGCCGAAGTGGGCCGTTACCACTCGTTGATCGCCAAGGAAGATACGCTGCCCGCAGACCTGGAGATCACCGCGAGAACGCCCGAGGGCGAGATCATGGGAGTGCGGCACAAGCGGCTCAAGGTGGAAGGCGTGCAGTTTCATCCCGAGAGCGTGCTCACGCCCGATGGCCCGCAACTCATCGGCAACTTCCTGAAGATGACGGGCGGCAAGCAATGAGCCTGCGCGACACACTCGAACACCTGTTGTCCGGCAAGTCGCTGACCGAAGCCGAGGCCGGTGACCTGTTGCATGCGCTGATCGGCTCCGAAAAGGCTGGCGCCGAGATGCCGCCGGCCATGGCCGGCGCATTGCTGGCCTCGCTGCGTTCGAAGGGCGTGACTGCCGATGAAGTGCGCGGGTTCGCGCGGGCGATGCGCATGCTGGCGCGCCAGCCGGCGATTCCCCAGGGCTCGCGCGCCATCGACATCGTCGGCACGGGCGGCGACTCCTCCGGCAGCTTCAACCTGTCCACCGGCGCGGCGCTGCTGACCGCGGCCTGCGGCGTCGAGGTCGTCAAGCACGGCAATCGATCGGTGTCGAGCAAGTCCGGCAGCGCCGACGTGCTCGAGCAGCTCGGGCTCAAACTACCGCTGGACGAGTCCGCCGCGGGCGCCTGCCTGGCGGCGACCCGCTTCACGTTCCTGTTTGCGCCTCACTACCACCCGGCCATGAAGGCGGTGGCGCCGATTCGCCAGGCCATGGGCGTGCGTACCGTGTTCAACATCCTCGGGCCGTTGACCAATCCCGCGGCACCTCTGTTCCAGCTCACCGGTGCGTTCAACCTGCCGACCGCGCAACTCATGGCCGAGGCATTGTCGGGACTGCCGATCGAGCGCGCGTTCGTGGTCCACGGCGCGGAAGGCTGGGATGAGCCGACGCCGCTCGGGCCGTTCACGGTGCTCGACGTGCGGCCCGGGCAGGTGAAAGCGGAAATCCGCAGCCCTTCGGACTACGGACTCGATCTGTGCGGGGCGCGCGACCTGGCGGGTGGCGACGCCGCGACGAATGCACGAGCCCTTCGCGCCGTGCTCACCGGCCAGCAGCACGGAGCACATCGTGATGCGCTGTTGTTAGGCGCCGCGCTGGCGCTGGAAATCGTGGGTCGAGTCGACAACCCCCGCGACGGCGTGCAACTCGCGAAGCAGGCCATCGACAGCGGCGCCGCGCGCAAGACGCTCGATACGCTGGCCGCATTCGGCGCGGGGGCGGGACTTTGAGCGGCGATTTCCTCGAAAGCATGGCGGCGTCGAGCCGCGCGAGGTCGGCGGCCGCGCGGGCGTTGCTGCCCGAGCGCGAGCTTCGTGCCCGCGTCGCGGACCTGCCGGAACCGCAGCCGCTGACGCTCGGCGCCTTCGACCTGATCGCCGAAGTAAAACTGCGTTCACCCGCGGTGGGCCTGCTCAGGCAGGCAGGTGATGAAGACGTGGGCGCGCGCGTTGCCCTGTACGCCAATGCCGGTGCCGCCGCGGTGTCGATTCTCACCGAGCCCAGCCGCTTCGACGGCTCGCTCGAAGACCTGGCCGGCGGCGCACGCGCGCTGGCGCCGCTCGGCGTGCCGGCCATGCGCAAGGATTTCCTGGTCGATGCGTACCAGGTGCTCGAAGGCCGCGCCGCCGGCGCGGGTGGCGTACTGGCGATCATCCGCATGCTGCCGAGAGCGGATCTCGAGCGGCTCATCGATGCCGCGCTCGAGTTGAAGATGTTCACGCTGCTGGAAGCCTTCGATGCCCGGGACATCGAGCTCGCGCATGCGCTCGTCGACTCACGCCGCAGCCATCGCGAGCGGCTGTTGGTGGGCGTCAACTCACGCGACCTGGTCACGCTGAAGGTGGTGCCGGGACGGCTCGATGCGCTGGCGTCCTCGCTGCCCGCCGATGTGAAGCGCGTGGCCGAGAGCGGCGTTGCCACCGCCGAAGACGCCGCGCGCATGGCCTCCTGTGGTTACGACCTGGCGCTGGTCGGCAGCGCACTGATGTCCGCGCCGGATCCCGCGATGCTGGCCCGTTCCATGCTGGAGCTGGCCCGCGCCGGCGCGCGAGGTCGCACATGACCCGCGTCATCAGCCCGTACATCAAGATCTGCGGCATGACGACGCCGGCAGCCGTGAACACGGCGCTCGCCTGCGAGGTCGATGCCATCGGATTCGTATTCGCCGATTCGGTGCGCAGGGTGACGACGCAGCGCGCGAATGAACTGGCAGCATCGGCGCGCAATCGCGTCGCATGCGTGGCCGTGACGCGCCATCCCACGCGCGAGCAGATCGAGGAAATCCTGCGCGACTTCCGGCCCGACATCCTGCAGACCGACATCGAAGACATCGGTGCGCTCGATCTCCCGCAGACACTGAGCGTGCTGCCGGTGATGCGACCCGGATCGACCGCTACCTGCGCATTACCCGGCCGCGTGTTGTTCGAAGGTCCCATGAGCGGCACGGGCCAAACTACCGACTGGGAGGTGGCCGCCGACCTGGCGCGCGGCTGCCAGCTCATTCTCGCCGGCGGGCTGAACCCGCTGAACGTCGGCATCGCCGTGCGTCACGTGCACCCGTTCGGCGTCGACGTCTCGAGCGGCGTCGAGGAAATGCCGGGCGTGAAAAGCCCTGAAAAGATCGAAAAGTTCGTGAGCGCCGCGCGTGTCGCGGCTTTGGAGCTCGATGTATGAAACCCATGGATCCTTCACTCGATCCCGCAAGACTGCTGGCCGACGAGCTCGCGGGAAAATATCCCGACGCGCGCGGACGCTTCGGCCCGTTCGGCGGCCGCTACGTGCCCGAGACGTTGTTCGCGTCGTTCGAGAAACTCGAGGCCGGCATCAGGCAGCACCTGCACGCGGCGGATTTCCAGGCCGAGCTCTCGCGTGAGCTTTCGAGCTGGGTAGGGCGCCCCACGGCGCTCACGCGTGCGCACAAGCTCTCGAAGGCCTGGGGCGCGGAAGTGTGGCTGAAGCGCGAGGATCTCGCGCACACCGGCGCGCACAAGATCAACAATGCGCTCGGCCAGGCGATGCTCGCGAAGCGGCTTGGCGCGCAACGTATCGTGGCGGAAACGGGCGCCGGCCAGCATGGCGTCGCCAGCGCCGCGGCCTGCGCGCGCATCGGCCTGCCGTGCACGGTGTACATGGGCGCGGTCGACATGGAGCGCCAGGCACCGAACGTCGGGCGCATGAAGTTGTTAGGCGCCACGGTCGTGCCGGTGACCAACGGCGACCAGACGCTGCGCGCTGCCATCGACGAGGCGTTTCGCGACTGGGTCAGCAACCCCAACGACACTTTCTACATCATCGGGTCGGCGGTCGGGCCGCACCCCTATCCATACCTGGTGCGCGAGCTGCAGACGGTGATCGGCAAGGAAGCGCGCGCACAGATGTTGTCGCAATCCGGCGGCCTGCCGGATGCCGTCATCGCCTGTGTGGGCGGCGGCTCGAACGCCATCGGCATGTTCCATCCGTTCATCGGCGACGAGTCGGTCGAGATCATCGGCATCGAAGCCGGCGGCAAGGGCAAGGCGCTGGGACAGAACGCCGCCACGCTCGCTTACGGCCGGCCGGGCGTGTTGCAGGGCGCGTACTCACTGCTGTTGCAGGACGAGGACGGCCAGATCCAGGAGACCGATTCCGTTTCCGCGGGACTCGACTACCCGGGCGTGGGCCCCGAGCATTCGTTGCTGCTGTGGGCAGGGCGCGTGCGTTACGAGGCCGCCACCGACGACGAGTCGCTCGAGGCGCTCACCGAGTGTTGCCGCACCGAGGGCATCCTGCCGGCCATCGAGTCGGCACATGCCTTTGCGGGCGCGAAACGCTGGGCGGCGGCAAACCCGGGAAAGAAAGTGCTGATCGGCCTTTCAGGCCGCGGCGACAAGGACATGCCCACCTTGCAGCGCACCGTGTTGGCTGGATTGAAATAACAGCGGGATTGAAATGACACCTTCCGAAAAGATCAGCGCCGCCATTCGCCAGGCTCCCGGCGGCACCGCCATCGTGGCGTTCGTCACCGCCGGATATCCGCTGCGCGAGAAGTTTCGCGAGCACCTCACGCAGGTCGGCAACGCCGCGGACGTCGTGGAGATCGGCGTGCCGTTCACCGACCCCATGGCCGACGGCATGACCATTCAGCGTTCGAGCCGCGAAGCGTTGCGCCAGGGTTTCAGCCTGCGCTGGCTGCTCGACGAGCTGACGGCCATGCAGCGAGAGGGTCGACTGCCCGGGGCGCCGCTCGTTCTCATGAGCTACCTCAATCCGCTGCTGGCGTTCGGTTTCGAGAAGCTCGCAAGCGCGGCGGTGAAGGCCGGCGTGTGCGGCTTCATCATCCCGGATCTGCCGTACGACGAGGGCGAGGACCTGCGCGCCGCGCTGGCGCCGCACGGTCTCGCCATCATCCAGATGGTGACCCCGGTCACCACCCCCGAGCGCATGAAGAAACTGTGCGCCGCCACGCAGGGGTTCGTCTACGCCGTCACCATGACAGGCACGACCGGTCGCACCGCCTCCGTTCCGGGTGAAGTCACCCGCTACCTCGACGACGTTCGGGCCGTCACCAAACTACCGGTGTGCGCCGGATTCGGCATTCGCAGCCACGAGCAGGTGGAGCAACTCAAGGGTCACGTGGCCGGCGTCATCGTCGGTTCCGCGCTCGTCGAAGTGCTGGAGAGCGGGCAGGATCCGGCGGCCTTCCTGAGATCGCTGCGGAGCAGCTGACCCCTGGTGAAACACAAGCTTCCAGGCTACGCGATGCTCGCCGTGCTCATCGGCGGGCTGTCGATGGTGAGCCCGTTCTCGATCGACACGTTCTTCCCCGCGTTCCACACGATGGAGAAGGCGCTCGGGGTCGATGCGTGGAAGCTCCAGCAGGTGATCACGGCATACATGGTGCCGTTCGCATTCGCCTCGCTGGTGCATGGGCCGCTGTCGGATGCGATCGGGCGCCGGCCGGTGATGATCTGGGGCATGGTGCTGTACACCGTGGGCTCGGTGGCCTGCACGTTCGCCCCTAACTACGAAATGCTCATCGCGTCCCGCGTGGTGCAGGGCGCGACCGCCGGCGTCGGCGTGGTCATCGGCCGCGCCATCATCCGCGATCTCTACGAAGGCGCCAGCGCGCAGCGCCTCATGAACCTGACCACCATGATCTTCGCCCTGGCGCCGGCGGTGGCGCCGATCATCGGCGGCTGGGTGCACGTGGCCTTCGGCTGGCGCGCGGTGTTCGCCGTCATGGTGGTGTGCGGCATCGTGTTCTCGCTCGGCTCGTGGTGGAAGCTGCCCGAGACGCACCCGCCACAGGCGCGCATCCCGTTCAACGCCCGCAATCTCGTCGCGACTTCCGTCACGGTGCTGCGCCATCCCGAGTTCCTCATGCTGTCGCTGGCCGCGGCCATCAACTTCTGCTCGATCGCCTGCTTCATCGGTTCGGCGCCGGCGATCATCGAGAAGCACTGGGGCATGAGCGAAACCTCGTATGCCGCGCTGTTCCTGCCGGTGATCACCGGGATCCTGCTCGGGGCGACGATTTCCCGCCGCATCGCCGGGCGCATGGATCTCACGCGCCAGGTGCACATGGGGCTGACGATCACGTTTGCGGCCTCCGCGTTGCGCGTGCTCCTGCACTTCGTGCTCGACGAACCGCCGATCCCCTTGCAGCAGGCGTTGCTGTTCGTCTCGGCCATCGGCGCCCAGTTCGCTTTCCCGGTGCTGACGCTGCGCATGCTGGATCTGTTTCCGGCGGCGCGAGGCACCGCCGCATCGGCGCAATCGTTCGTGGCGCTGCTGATCACGGCGTTCACGCTCGGCATCGTGTCGCCGAAAGTGCTGCCGCACCTCGAGTGGATCGCGTGGACGTCGCTCGCGCTCACTTCGCTCGCGTCGCTGTGCTGGCACCTGGCGCGGCGCTGGCACAAGCCGCCGGTGCTCGCCGCCACCTGACTTCCCCTGGGCCGCGAACCCGCGCAGAGTATGCGCATGCGCACACTCGGGCTGATGACCTTCGGGCTGCTTGCGGCTTTCGCCAACCCCGCCAGCAGCGCGGATGCCCCTGCTGCCGCCGACCTCGGCTGGCTGAGCGGCCACTGGTGCCTGGAATCCCGCGGTGCGCTCATCGAAGAACTGTGGCTGCCGCCACGAGGTAACCTCATGCTCGGCGTCGGCCGGACCGTCAAGGACGGGAAAGTCCTGACTTTCGAGTTCATGCGCATCGAATCGGACGCGGACGTCACTAACTACATTGCGCAGCATGACGGCGCGGCGCCGGTCAAGTTCCGCATGACGGCCTCGGGTGCGAACTGGGCGAGGTTCGAGAATCCGGCGCATGACTTCCCGCAGCGCGTGGAATACCGGCGAACACCGAAAGTCATGCACGCGCAGATCGCTGGCCCGGGCAAGGACGGCAAGGAGTCCGTGATGCGTTTCGAGTACCGCCCCTGCGACTGACTATTTCCGCGCGGCGCGCGTGCCGACGAGCTCCGAGAGAGTGCTCCGCAGCTCCATCATCTTCGGTGGCTTGCTCAGTACCCGATCGACATGTTCGGGATGATCGTCCGTGGCGATCAACCGATGTCCCCAGCCCGTGAGCATGATGATGGGAACCTGCGCCGAGAGCTGGCGGATACGCGTCGCCACCTTGCGCCCGTCGACATAGGGCATGCCGAGATCGGTGATCACGGCGTCGAAGGTGGTGCCTGACTTCACGGCGAGCGCGAAGGCGTCGATGCCGGCCTGGCCTCCGTCGGCTGTGACGACTTCGTGCGAATCGAGCTCGAGCGCGTCGCGCAGTGATCGCAGCAGCAGCGGATCGTCGTCGATCAGCAGCAGGCGCAGGGGCTTCGACGGTTTTGCGAGCTGCCGTTCGCTGACCGTCGCGCCGGTGGGTGCGCGCGGGAAGATGAGGCGAATGGTGGTGCCGCGGCCCAGCTCGCTGTCGATCTCGAAGTCGCCGCCGTGCCGTTGGACCATGCCGAACACCATCGGCAATCCGAGGCCCGCTCCGCGCTCGCCCTTGGTAGTGAAGAAGGGTTCGAGGCAGCGGCTGCGCGTGGTCTCGCTCATGCCGATGCCGTTGTCCTGCACTTCGAGCACTACCTGGTCGTCGCGGGCCACGAAGCGGGTGCGCAGCGCGATGGTGCCGCCCTCGGGCATCGCGTCGACGGCATTCAACAGGAGATTGGTCAACGCGTCGCGCAGTTCGTGCTCCGCGCCGAGAATCTCCGGCAGATCGGACGCCAGTTCGCTTTCAACTTTTATGACGACCCCGCGCTCCTGGGGAATGTTGCTCCAGCGCGCACGCGTCAGGTCGATCACCTGCATGACACTCAGGTTGAGGTCCACCGGGGTGAGCGTGTTTTCCAGCCCGCGTGGCATGTAGAAAGCACGCATGCGCTGCACCGTGCGCGCCACGTCGTCGATGGCGCGCTGGATGACGGCGAGTTGCTCGCGCGACCGGTCGGTCAGGTTCGGCTCGTGCGCCAGCATAGACTGCGTGTACAGCGCGGCCGGTGACAACGCGTTGTTGATGTCGTGGGCGATGCCGCTGGCAATCTGGCCGAGCGCGCGCAGGCGTTCCTGCTGCATGACCGTCTGCTGGGTCTCGCGGAGATCCTGGTAGGCGCCCTGCAGCGCTTCGTAAAGCCGCGCCTGGTGCGCGGCCAGCGCCACGTGACTGGATAGCTGGCGCAGGAATTCGCAGTCGTCACTGGTGAACGCCTGGACCTGGCGCGTCGCGATCAGCAGGACGCCGAACACTTCGCTCTCGATCACCAGCGGCGAAGCCACCAGCGAGCGCAGGCCGGCGCCGGCAAGACGCGTCGTGAAGGGGAGCCGCGATTTCTGGATGTCGGGCTCGTAGACCATTTCGCCGTGCACGCAGCGATGCAGGCCGCTTGCACTGACTTCGATGCGCGCCTGCTCGGCGAGGCCGATCGTCCGCGCGAGCTCCGCGCCGCGTTCGCCCACGCAATTGACGGTGAGCAGCTCCGGCTCGGCCTGGTAGACGCACAGGCAGGCGAAATCGATGTCGAGATTGTCTTCGAGGCTGCGCAGCACCACCTCGAACACCTTGCGCAGCTCGTGGTGTGCGCCGATCGCATGCGTGGTGCGATCCAGGAGCTGCATGCGCTCGAGCTGCACCTTCAGCTTGCGTTCCGCGACCACGAAATCCTCGATATCGGTGTTCGAACCGAACCACTTGAGGATGCGGCCGGCAGGATCGCGCAACGGCACCGCGCGGGTCTTGAACCAGCGATAGACGCCGTCGAAACGGCGGATGCGAAAGCTGATGTCATAGGTGTCGCCGCTGGCAACGACGCGATTCCATTCCTCGTACACCTTGACCCGATCGTCCGGATGCACCTGCTCGAGCCAGCCGTGGCCTAACTGCTGGGATTCGCTGCGGCCCGTGTAGTCGAGCCACTGGCGGCTGAGATAGTCGGTGTTGCCGTCGCGCAGGCAGGTCCAGATCATCTGTGGCAGCGACTCGGCCAGCGTCTTGAAGCGCGCGCGATTCTCGCGCAGCTGCTCCACGGTCTCGCGATGCTCGGTGATGTCGATGCAGGTCCCGATGAATCCCACGAACTCGCCGCTGGGTCCCACATGCGGGCAACCGCGCTCGAGCAGCCAGCGCCAGGCGCCGTCGTCGCGTTGCAGGCGATACTCCATTTCATAGGCCCGGCGCGCGTCGAATG
>Ga0190271_10000624_pt1 | contig 18365 bp, 11 predicted proteins | sample Popmic356T_FD_133747 | JGI IMG/M metagenome (GOLD analysis project Ga0190271, IMG submission 133747) | Populus adjacent soil microbial communities from riparian zone of Weber River, Utah, USA - 356 T | ecosystem: Environmental > Terrestrial > Soil > Riparian zone | place: USA: Utah | collected...
TGGAACCGGACGTACGAAATGATCTTCGCGTACACCCGGCGTCCGAGTTCGACGGCATGAACCAGGGTGCCGAAGTTGTCGTCGGTCAGGATCATCCGGGCGGCTTGCTTGGTCACTTCGCTGCCGCTGCCCATCGCCACGCCGATGTCGGCCTGCTTGAGTGCGGCCGCGTCGTTCACGGCGTCCCCGGTCATCGCAACGATCAGCCCCTGGCTCTGCATCACCCGGGCGAGACGCAGCTTGTCCTCCGGCGAGACCCGGCCGAACACATGCAGCTCGGGCAGTCGGCGTTTCAGCTCGTCGTCGGACAGCTGCTGGAGTTCGGCGCCGCTGATCGCCCCCGGTCCGAGGCCGAGGGTCTCGCCGATCGCCCTGGCGGTGACCGCGTGGTCGCCGGTGATCATCCGGACGTCGATGCCGGCAGCGAGTGCCACGGCCACGGCAGCCTTCGCCTCCGCCCGCAGCGGATCGATGATGCCCACCATTCCGACGAAGGCGAGATCGTGGGTCAGGGACATCGGATCGTCCGTCATCGACTGCATCTCGTCGTCACTGATCAAGCGCGCTGCGAAAGCCAGCACCCGCAGACCCTTCTCACCCATCCGGGCGTTCGCCGATTCGATCCCGGACCGGACCTCGTCGATCGGCACCTGGGAGCCGCTCAACGGTCCTCCGGATCGGGTGCACCGGGCCAGCACGACATCCGGCCCGCCCTTGACCAACTCGATGACCCTTCCGTCCGGATCATCCGGCACCCGGTGAAAGGTGGCCATGAACTTGTACTCGGAATCGAACGGGACCTCGGCGATCCGCGGAAAGGCACGTCGGGTTTCCTCGGCATCGACACCGAGCTTGGCGGACAACACCACCAGGGCCGCCTCGGTGGGATCGCCGACCACGGCCCCGTCATCCGCAACCGTCGCGTCACTGGCCAGCACCAGCCCCAATGCCAGCCGGCCGAAGTCGGGCACCGGACTCCCGGCCACCGAGCGGATGGCACCGGTCTTGCCGTAGCCGGAACCGTCCACGCTGAACCAGGAGGCCCCGGAATAGATGGTCGAAACCATCATCTGATTCATCGTCAGGGTGCCGGTCTTGTCAGTGTTGATTGCGCTGGTTGCCCCGAGGGTCTCGACATCGGTCAGGTTCTTCACCACGGCCTTGGCTGCCGCGAGTTGTTTCGCCCCGTACGACAACATCCCGGAGACGAAGGCGGGCAGCCCGGTCGGGATCGCCGAGATCGCCATCGCCGTCCCCAGCAGCAGTAGCTGGGCGGCCGGCACCCCCCGGATCAGGCCGACAACCACGATGAACACCACTGCGGTCCAGGCGATGATCCCCAGGACGCGGGTCAGGGTGTCCAGTTCCTTCTGCAGCGGCGACCTGGTCCGGGTGACGGATGTGAGCATGGTGGCGATCTGCCCCATCTGAGTGCTCATCCCGGTCCCGGTGACCACCATCGAGGCCGTACCCCGGGTGACAGAGGTGTTCTGGAACAACATGTTCGAGCGGTCGCCGAGAGAAACCTCGCCGGAGACTATCGCAGCGGAGTCCTTGGGCACGGGTGCGCTCTCCCCGGTCAGCGCCGCCTCCTGGACCTCCAGCGTCGCCGACCTGACGATCCGCCCATCCGCCGGCACGATGTCGCCGGCCTCCACCTGGACCAGGTCCCCGGGAACGACGTCGACGGCAGGTACCAGGGCAAGGCTCCCGCCTCGAACCACCTTTGCCTGCGGCACCTGAAGGTTCGACAGTGCATCAACGCTGGCCCTGGCTTTGAGTTCCTGGCGCGACCCCAGAACCACGTTGAGCAGGATCAGCAGACCGACAATGACTCCGGTGGAGATCTGGCCGATCGCGAAACTCACGGCCGTGACCGCCACCAACATGATGTTCATCGGGTCCCGCAACTGGGTCAGCGCGACCGTCAGGACCGACGGAGGCTTTTCTCCGGTGATCTGATTCGAGCCATATCGGGCCAGCCGGGCCGTCGCCTCGCCGCTGGTCAACCCGCTCGACGGGTCCGAACCCAGCTCAGCGGCGACATCGGCTGCTTCTCGGGCATACGGCCGAGCCGAGTCCGGTTCCGGGCCGGGTTCTGAAGTATCCGTTTTGCTTTTGGTCATCGCGGTTGATCCCCTTCTCGACCCGTGCAACGTAGCGAGCGCGGCTCGCTCACGACGACCCGGGTCAGGTGGTCCAGCACCTGGAACGCCAGTTGGCTCGGACGACCAGCGGCCTTGACGATGGCATCAGCTCGGCCATTCCGGCCGATGTCGGTCGGGATCGTCACTCCGATACCCGTATATGGTCGTCGATGTTCTCTCGAATGAGCGGATCAGTGTGCTCGGTCATGGAGAGCCTTGCTCGCAATCATCGTTGGAGATCGTCGTGAGTGCACAGTTCAGCGGTCTTCTGCGATTGCGGGCGTCCCCACCCGCAGTGCCGCCCGGATTTGTGCGACGACCGCGTTTGGAGCGACGCCTGGCCGCCGCCTCCCGTCACCCGGTCACGCTGATCAGCGCCGGTCCCGGTTACGGCAAGACCCTCACCACGGCCTTCTGGGCGACACACCGGCCGGAATCCGAGCGGGTGGCGTGGTTGTCGGTTGACGAGTCCGACAACAATCCGCAGGCATTCTGGTCCGATCTGCTCGGCGCTCTCGCCATTGTCGGTGCACTGCCCGCCGGCAGCACGCTTCTCGATGTCGTGCCAGCAGCGGGATTCGGGCCTCGCGAGGCGCGACAGGTGAGAGCGGGCCTGGCGGAGTTGACGGAACCGGTCACCCTGGTCCTGGACGATTTCCATCTGGTGGACGACCGCCGGGTACTCGAATCGATCGGCCACCTGCTCGAGCGCCAACCACCACAGTTGCGGCTCGTACTCCTCACCCGCTCCGACCCGACCCTCCGGCTGCACCGATTGCGGATCAACGGCGATCTCACCGACCTGCGCGCCGACGACCTGGCATTCACCCGTGAGGAAGCCGTCGAGATGCTGCATGGCAACGGTCTTCATCCGTCGCCGGCAAAGTTGGGCGTGCTGCTCGACCGGACCCAGGGTTGGGCCGCAGGTCTGCAACTGGCGATGATGTGCCTGGATCCGCAGGACGTCGACCGCGGGATCGACGGCTTCACCGGTCGGGACCGACTGGTCGCTGAATACCTGATCGAGGAGGTGACCAATCGACTGCCCGCGGCCGACCGGGAATTCCTCTTGGCCGTCAGCATCGCCGACCGGATCAGCGCGGCGCTGGCGAACGAGCTGACCGGACGAAGCGATGGTCAAGTCGTTCTCGAGCACCTGACCGCCCGCAATGCCCTGCTCGTCGGTTTGGCGGGGAGCTCCGAGTGGTTCCGAATGCATCCGATGCTGCGTGACCTGCTGTCGCACCGGTTGGCCCTCGAGCAACCGGGCGCCGTGCAATCCCTGCATCTTCGTGCCTCACAGTGGTTTGCCGGACACGGCGAACCGATCCAGGCGATCCGGCATGCCGCGGCCGGCGAACACTGGGACGAGGCGGGACGGCTGCTCACCGCGACCGCATGGCCGCACGCACTCGACTCGAGCGGTCCTGCCCTGGTGGCGGCGCTGGAACCGATCGCCGAGCATGCTCAGAACTACCCGACAACCGGCACGATGCTCGCCTGCGCCGTCCGGGACCTGCACCGGCGGGACTTCGAGTCGATGATCAGGTCGACCGACGCGGCCGACGAACTGCTGGTCGGAGTTCCACTCGATGATCGCTATCCGGCCGAAGCGCTCATCGGTCTGCTCCGGGTGGCGTACTCCCGGATCCGAGATCCTTTCCTGACTTGCAATTCCGCGGGCCATTTGCTCAGGGTGCTCGACCTCCCGGCAGCTCGGCAGCTCCCGACTGCGCGACAGCACCGGGCAATCGCCACCGCCAACCTGGCGATCGGTCAACTGTGGTGCGGAGAGTTCGAGTCGGCTGAAGCAACCCTGTCAGCGGTGCGGGTCCGGTGTCAGGAGTTGGGGCTCGGGCTGACCGAACTCAGCGCCAACGCACACCTCGCGCTGCTCGACGTGATTCGCGGTCGCCTTCCAGAGGCGTACCGCCGCGCCCGTGCCGCACAGGACATCGCCCACCGCTCCGGCTGGATCGGCGAGCCGCAGGCATTGGGGCTCTTTGTCGCGCTCGCCCTGGTCGACCTTGAACAGGGTCGGTTCGACAATGCCGCCGCGACGATCGACGACGGCTTGCAGATCAGTCGCAGCGGATCCGATGCCGCCTGTCGCGTCGCCCTTGGCCTCGCCGCCATCGGTGTCGCCACCGCCCGTCAGGACGCCACGGGCACTGGTGCCGCCCTGCTGCAGCTGGACGCAATCCAGGCTCAGTCAGGCGAGCTCCCGGTGATGTTGGCTCGATGGTGCACCGTCGCACGCGCGGAGGCCCACCTGATCACCGCCGATCCCGAGTCGGTGATCACCCTGATCGGAGATCCGAGCGGCACCAGGGGATTCACCTCCGCGCTCGAGTCGATCGTGCTGGCAAAGGCCCGGCTGATGATGGATCAACCCGGCGCCGCGCTGGAACTACTCGAGCCGATCCTGGCGCGAGGTCTGCCGTACCGCGGACCGGCGATCGAGAGCCGGGTGTTGGCCGCTGTGGCCACCGACCGACTGCACCGCGATGCTGCGGCACTGACCGAGCTCACCGAGGCCGTCGATCTTGCCTCCGTGGTCGGAAGCAGCAGGCCGTTCCTCACGGCCGGCCCCCAGATGTCGGGTCTGTTGGCTCGCCACCGGCATCTGATCGCCCGGCATCTCGACTTCACCCGCGGCCTGACCCCTGACGCCCTGGAACCCGCTCCGGTCACCGATCAGCCAGCACCCCTCGAGCCGCTGACCGAGCGCGAACGGGCCGTCCTCGGGTATCTGCCGACAATGCTCAAATCAGCCGAAATTGCGTCCGATCTCTACGTCACCATCAATACCGTCAAGTCCCACCAACAGGCCATTTACCGCAAGCTCGGGGTGACCACCCGACGTGACGCCGTCGACACCGCGCGCGCCTTGCACCTGCTCTGAAGCCCAATGCGCACTCACGCACCGACGAGAAGCTGACCGATCACGGCTCGCCGCACGAGTACCGGTAGGAACACCCGCACTCTGGCATCGTGATGACGCGCCCACTCCGCGTCGACCAGTGCCCGAACCGTTGTCACGTCGGGTGCCGTTCCACTGACGCGACGGACGTGCGTCACGACCTCGGCAACGATCTGGTCCAGACCGGCCTCCGAGCCGTCGAACCTCGGTTCCACCTCGATCGACACACCACCACACTCCTTCCCAGAGCGTCGATTCCGACCGCGCCCTGCCGGCTCTCGGGTTCGAGAGTCCGCTCCGGCGCGCGGCGACGGATCATCCACTTCGAATGATCCCCGGTGGTCGCGGATGGGCGGTTCATACCAATCGAATGATGTCGTCGGCCGGACGCGCAGCAGGATCGGGTCACCACGTGTACCGATCCTTCGAGGAGAATCCATGGCATCCACACAACGGGCCGCAAGCGGTTCCAACACACCACCATCAGGCGCGTCGACCGCTCCCAGCAGCACCGCCGTCGGCCTGACCGTCTTCGCCGCCGTCATGATGATCATGCTCGGAGTACTCCAGGCGATACAGGGAGTGGTCGCTCTTTTCAATGACGACTTCTACGTCGTCGGACAAAAATGGGTCTTCGAATTCGACCTCACCACCTGGGGATGGATTCACCTTGTCGTCGGTGCCGTCGTCGCGGTCGCGGGAGTCTTCGTCTTTCAGGGTGTCCTGTGGGCACGGCTCGTCGGTATCGCGGTCGGGGCGATCAGCATCGTGCTGAACTTCATGTGGCTGCCCCACTACCCGATCTGGAGCCTGCTCATCATTGCGCTTGACGTCTTTGTCATCTGGGCACTCACCGCTCACGGTCGCGACATCGCCTCCTGAGACCAACGGCTCGCGCCACACCTCCGAGGCCGCGCCGCCGCCACAGTCCGCGTCGATCAACGTCGCCCGCGCGGTTGAACGTCCCGGCTTCTTCGGTCAGAACTTCGGGTGGTTGGTCGACAACATCAGCAGCGCTGCAACCTTCGCCATTTTCGGGATCGGCACGCTGCTCACTTCCTGCCTGGCCGTGCTGGTCTGGTTCCGGGTCACCGCTCGTCAACGAGCGCGGGAGATCATCGGCTCCGCGGCGCCCCTACAGGAGGTGTTGGCAGGCTGAGACTCCCTGGCCGAGACTCCTCGTTGGACCGCAAAGATCTGGGTACCTGACGGTCATGCACGCACGCGAATCTGACCCGCCGGACATCATCGCCGGCTTGGTCGTCATCGGTAGCGGACCCGCCGGGAAGGCAGCGGCCGAGGCCTACCGGGAGGCCGGGGGAACCGGCCGGGTGGTCATCGTCACCGCTGACGATGACCCACCGTATGACCGACCACCACTGTCCAAGGCCTTCCTTCGCGGCGAATCCGACGTCGACGCGCTGGCCATGGAATCGCCGTCGTTCTACACCGATCGCCGGATCGAACTCCTGCTCGGGGAACCGGTGTCCGCGCTGGATCCGTCCCGAGCCGTGGTGACAACCGGGTCCGGCCGGACGATCGGGTTCGGACGGTGCATCATCGCGACCGGCTGTCGCCCAGCGGATCTGCCGGTGACAGGCGCCGACCATCCGGACGTGATGCGGCTCCGATCCCAGCGTCAGGGTAGGGCGTTACGGGACGCCGCGCAAGTGGCGAGGACGGCGGTCGTGGTCGGCTCCGGGTTCATCGGATGCGAAGCAGCTGCCTCCTTGGCGATCCGCGGCGTCGACGTCACCATGGTCACCGCCGAGGAACGCCCCCAGTTGGAGCGGCTCGGACATCACGTGGCCGGGCGCCTCACGGAATGGCTGGCCGACTCCGGCGTTCGCCTGATGACCGCGGCGAAAGTAGCCGAGATCCGCGACGGAACCACGCTTCTGACCGACGACGGGTCAAGGGTGAGCGGTGACCTGTTGCTGTCGGCGGCCGGAGTGGTGCCGCTCTCCGAGATCGGTGAGCGGGCCGCCCTGCGGATGGACCAGGACCGGATACAGGTCGACGAGCACATGGCGACGAACTGTCCCGGGATCTTCGCCGCGGGCGATGTCGTTCTCGCCCACAACGCCGCGGCCGGCAGGGCTTTGCGGGTCGAGCATTGGGGTGAGGCGCTTCGCATGGGCGAAGTGGCCGGACACTGTGCCGCCGGACAATCTGATTCCTGGGCAGGGGTCCCTGGCTTCTGGTCGGAGATCGGCGATCGCACCCTGAAGTACGCCGCCTGGGGCGATGGATTTGATCGGGACGATTTCGTGCAGCACGAGGACGGCGGGTTCACCGTCTGGTACTCCACCGCCGGGATCGTCGTCGGCGTGCTCACCCATCAGGCCGATGATGATTACGACCGCGGGTCCCAGTTGATTCTGACCGGCGGGCAGGTTCCACTGCCGTCGCTGAGCCAGACCACCTGAGCTCCGACGGGAACAGGCGGCACCGGTGGTCTCCGCTGCCGCCTGATCCGGTCTGCCTGTTGTAGGGAACTCCTAGTTCACGGTCACGGTGGTGGTCGCAGTCGGCTCGCCATCGCTGCCGGTCGCGGTGACGGTGATCTGCGCGGGCGGCGTGCTTGCCGGAATCCGCAGCGTGACCCTGGCAGCGCCCTTGGCATCGGTGAACACCGAACCCAGGGTGGTGGCGCCGGACGACAACGTGACCGTGTCGTACCGGTCGAACCCGGCCACCGTGAACGTCACGAACCCGCCGGCCTGCACCTTGGTCGGGCCGGCCTTCAGCGTCGGCGGCACATCCGCAGTGATCTTCACGGTGGTACTGCGCACCTGGTCGACGTTGCCCGCTTCGTCGGTCGATCGGAAGCTGACGACGTAGTCGCCGACCTCCGCGACGGTGATGGCGTCGTCGGCGCTCACCGGTGTCCACGCACCGTCGTTCAGCCGATACTCGATCGTGGTCACGCCGGACAGCGCATCGGCTGCCGAGAAAGCCAGCTTCACCGGGTTTCTCGGCGTGCCGGAGGCGGCGGGCGTGCGACCGACCGAGGTCACCGGCGCCACCTTGTCGAGTTTCACCGTCACGGTTCCGGACGATCCGTCGACCACGACGTTGCTGCGCAAGAGGCGGTGGTCGACGGTGTGGACGCCATTGGCGGCGATGGTGAACGACTTGGTCGCCGACTTCCAGCTCCCGCCGTCGATCCGGTACTGGGCGACGGTGCCGGCCGGCGCGGTGAGCGCGAGCACGACGGACTGGTTGTACCAACCGGCCGGTGACGCAGGGCCGGCCGAGGTGATCTTCACCGTGGCTTTCGGTCCCGCTGCGGCCGGCACCAGAGCCGATGCCCCGACACTCACGTTCCCCGCCACATCCACCGTCTGGTAGGCGACCGATGCCGCAGCAGCGCCGACCGTCACTGTGGTCTGTGCGCCCGGAACGGTCGTCCAATCCGCAGCGCCGTCGATCTTGTACTGGATGGCGGCCATGCCGGATCCGGAGTCCTCGCCGGTCAGCAGAACCGTCCTGGCGTCGGCATTCACCTCCGCCGCCGCGGTCGGGACGGTCGCGTCCACGTTCACTGCTTGCGACACCACATCCGAGACGTTGCCGGCCGCGTCGACGGCCCGGAACGACGCGACATGGGTTCCGTCGACGGCGAACTGCTGGACCGCGTAGTCGCCCCAGGACTGGCCGCCATCCAGGCTCACCTGCAGCGCCGGCAGCTCGCCACTGTCGTCCGTCGCGGTTGCCGAAACCTGGACCGCCGATCGGTACCAGCCGTTAGAACCGTCCGGCACCGCCGGATCGGCCACGACCGTCACCACTGGCGGTGTCGTGTCGCCGGTGGTGGTCGCCATCCGGATGATCGACACCGAATTCGCCGGGAACGTCCGGGTGAACGTCGACCCGATACCGCTGACCGTGGAGTCCACGGCTGCGATGGGCTGCGCCGTGCGGCTGTTCACCGCGTTCGGGTCCCCGGTCACCACGGACATCCGTGCTTCCGGCTCGACGGCGGTGGTGCCCAGGTTGACGGTGGTGACGGCCGGAACGTTCTGCGCGTTGACCACTTTGAGAATGAGATCGCCGGTGGCGTCATCCTTGGTCAGCACCTGCGCGAATGGTTCGAGCACCTTGTTGTCGTTGAACTCGCCCTGCAGTTGGCCGTCGAGGTAGAGCCGGACCAGCGTGCCGCGAACCTCGACCTTGACGTCGTAGGTTCGGTTCGTCGCAATGCTCTGCTGTTCCTGCGCGAGCAGTGTCTCCTTCGCGCCGTTGGTCGCCTTCTCGACGACATGGCGGGTGTTGTTCCAGCCACCCAGGTTCCACCAGTAGAAATTGCCCGAGTCCTTGACCCCGAACCCGATCAGGAACCCTTCCGCACCCGCCAGTTTGGTGGCCTTCAGGGTCACGTCGTATTCGGTCGCAGAGACCGCCTGCCCGGCCACCAGGGTGTCCTGCGCGCTGGTGCTTGTCTGGGTGTAACTGCCGTCGGCCGCCGACCACGACCCTCTGTTTGTCAGGGCATTCCAGCCGTCGGCGTTGCCGTCGTCGAAGTTGTCCTCGAACAGCGTGGAACCGTCAAGCGCGGTGACCTTCACGTCGTCGTACCTGGCGGAGGTGTTCCAGGTGGACAGCCCGACGCTGCCGGTGATGGGTGCGGTCTGCTGCACGTCTCCGGTCGCCGTCGTGGGCACGACCCGGTCACCGACGTTGTTCATCATGAGCTTCTGCACTTCGTAACTCGTCGAGCCCCAGGATTCGTCGTTGTCGAACCAGATCATGTCCGGCCGCCACTGGACGTTGTCGACGTTGGCCAGCAGCGGCGCATAGGACGCCATCTTGACCACGTCGGCGTTACGTTCCAGTCCGGTCATGTACGCGGCTTCCGACAAGCCGTTGAACAACCTGTTGTCCAGCGATGCGTACTCCCCCACCCAGACCTTGGGTCCGTTGCGGTCGTAGGAGTCGTACCGGTGATTGTTCTGCAGGAACCAGGTCGGGCTGTTGTAGTAGTGCTCGTCGACCATGTCCACGTTGTTGTCGCGGTTCTGGGCCCAATGCTGGTCGAAGGCGGCGCCCTGGTCATCGGGACCGGAGTTGCTGATCAGCATGATGTTCGGGTACACGGCCTTGATGGCGTCACGGAACTGGACGAAGTTGGCCATGAACTCAGCGGGGTAATTCTCCTCGTTGCCGATCTCGATCCGGTCCAGGTTGAACGGTGCCGGATGACCCATGTCGGCGCGCAGTTTGCCCCACGTCGAGGTGGTCGGTCCGTTGGCGAATTCGATCAGGTCCAGGGTGTCCTGGATGTGTCGGTTCAACAGGACGGGATCGGTGGGCGTCAGCCCCTGGCCGCAGCCGTTCAACAGGGCAGGAACGTCCGGGACCGGAATCGCCCCGATGTCCTCGGCGAACTGGAAGTACTCGAAGTAGCCGAGCCCGAGAGACTGGTTGTAGCCCCAGAAGTTGGCGTTCGTCGCCCTGGTCTCGACCGAACCGACCGAGTCCTTCCACTGGTAGGACCTGGCCCGCTGGTAGTTCGATGCTGCGTCATACCCCTGATGGGAGTTGACGTTGACGATGCAACCGCCCGGGAAGCGAACGAAACCCGGGTCCAGGGCGGCAATCTTCTCGGCCAGGTCCTTCCGGAGCCCGTTCGTCCGGCCGTTGTAGGTGTCCTTCGGGAACAACGACACCATGTCCAGCAGCAGTGTTCCGGTGCCGTCCGCGGTGACCGACAATCTCGCGGCGTCGGTGGTCTGAGATGCGGTCAGAGTCCCGCTGTACTTCACCCAACCGTCGCCGGACACGACCAGATTCAGCGTGTCCGAGACCGGGTCGCCACCGGCGGTGCGCAGCGATACGGACAACGGGGTGCCGGCCGGCGCGGTCGTCCGGGCGAAGATCGAGAAGTCGTAGGCGGCCGACTCCGCGGCGGCGACACCGTTGTTGTAGCCGGCATTCTGGATTCCAAAGCTGCCACCGGCCGGACTGGTGAGGTCGAGCTTGAGATAAGTGCGATTTCGTTCGTTCATCCGCGCTCCGTCATCCACCGTGGTCGCAGTACCCGTGCCGCCATCGGCACTGATGGTGCTCCACGCGGTCATCCCGGTGTAGGAGCCGTTGTCGATGGGCAGGAATTCGAACGACCGGTTGCGCACCAGTTCGGCGTACAGGCCGCCGTCGGCCGCCCAGTTGATGTCCTCGAAGAACACGCCGTACATCGAATCCGGTATCGCGGCGCCCTGTTTGCCGGGATCCAGGTCGATGGTGTACTCGGATTCGGCATCGGAGGGGAATGCATCGAGCAGTCGCTCGTGCTCTGCCACGGTGATCGGCAGCACCGTGCCATGCCGCGGATTGCTCGGCAGCTGCGCCGACGGGACCGAAGTCCAGTTCCCGGAGGCGATGTCGTGGGTGTCGAACAGGATGTACCCCTGCCCGCCGTGGTAGCTGGGCTGATCGATCAGCAGGTACCAGTGGTCGGGGTCCTCGTTGTCCTGGAACGCGGATGGTCCCTCACCCTGGTTGAAGGTCCCACCCCACGGGTTCGGCTGGCCGGCGGCGATGTGCTCCTTGACCAGTTGCCAGCCCGGCGTCGAAGATGTGGTGGGTAGGGATCCTGCAACGACGGCGTTGACGTCGGTCGTCTTCTCCTGGCGAATGTCGAAGGTCGCCTCATCCTTGATGAAGCGGTAGTAGGTGTCGCCGTCCCGGACGATGTCGGCATCGATCATGCCTCGCCCGTCCCCCCGCTTCACGTCGACCCATGGTGCGGGTTCGCTGAATGTCACGAAATCGCGGGTCGTCACCGACATCATCCGGTTGTAGCTGGTCGAGAAGTTCCGGGAGGCAACATCTGTCGTCGGGTAGAGGTTCGATGCCCAGTAGACGATGTACTGGCCGGTGGAGGCGTCCCAGGTTGCCTCGGGCGCCCAGGTGTTCCCGGCGAGGTCCGCGGAGACCTTGACCGATCGCTGATTCCCCCAGTTCACCAGATCGGTGGACTCCCAGATCATCAGGTTCCTGCTGCCGGATTCCTGCGCCTCGCCGAAGTTGGTCCCACCGTAGAGGTCGAACATGTTCAAGTCGGTGGCCAGCATGAAGAACCGGTCGCCCTCAGGGGACCGCAGCACGAACGGGTCCCGGAGGCCCTGTTCACCGAGGGTCGACTGCAGGACCGACTCACCATTGTTGAGCTGCTGCCACTGCAGTGGGCTGTTGCCCTGGCTGGTCGCGAAGGAGATCTCTTCGTCTCGGGTCGTGCTCTCGCCCTTGAAGTACGGGAAGAAGTACCCCTCGAAGTCCAGCGGCTCGGGCAGCGGTCGCACCGTGGCATCCACGGCTCTGATCACGGACGCGTCGCCCTTACTGACCGTGGCGGTCAGTGCGGCGGTGGCGGCCGGTTGTCCGTTCGCCGGCCTGGTCACCTCACCGGTCGTGGTGACGACAGCGGGCGCGGACGTCGGCCAGGTGATGGCGGAGCCGTTCTCGCCGACGGTCGGCAGGGTGATGTTGCCGCGTACGTCGTCGATGTGCGGAATCGTGATCGCGGCTGCGTCGAGCTGCACCGCTTGCTCGTCGGTGGCACCACCTTCGGCATACAGCGACTGGATGTCGGCATCGGTCAGCACAGCGGAGTAAACGGCGAGATCTCGAAAACCACCGCGGTAGAACTGATCCGGATAGGAGGAGCGTCCGAGGTAGCCGACCAGATCGGAACCGAACTCGCTGATCGTCCTGGTCGTGGGGACGGTGCCGATCTTGGTGCCGTTGTAGTAGCCGGTGATCGCCGTCGGTGTGATCACCGTCGTGTACATGCCCCAGTTGTCGTCGGTGGCCGGTCCCGGAATCCCGCGGCTTGCGACGGTCGGGGCGATGCCGGATTCCGTGGTCCACGGACTGCCAGCCGACAGACCGTCGGTGAGGACCGACTTGAACTGCCCGGCTGGATTTCTCGGGTTCAGCAGCCAGTACTGGGAAGGCAGGTTCTCGGTGGTGCCGAAGAACATCGCCGCGTGATTGCCGGCTGCGGTGTCGTTCTTCAGCCACAACGAGATGCTCAGGGTGTCATGTCCGTCGAACATCCCGGTCGGGAACTCGACGTAGGCGGCCCCGCTGCCGGTGGCGCCTCCCGGCAAGGTGAGGACATCGCCCGCGACGGTCGCACCCGTGCCCTTGATCGCGGCATCAAAACCGTTCCCGGACGAATCCGGTACCGATGTTCCGGTGGCAGCCGAGAAGTCATACTGGGCCAGCGGAGCCGCCGACACCTCCTGGGCAGCAGCAGTCATCCCCACCCCGGGCACGGACAGGCCTATGGCCGTGAGCAACGCAACCAGCAGCACAGCTGCCGGCCGTCGGGTGATCGGGCGACCGGTCATGGAAGTTCCCCTCGTATGGCGATGCGGTGCAGGCGACATCAGTGAGCTGTCCGTTCGTCGCGAGCGATGAGGTGGCTGGCGATTCGCATGTTCACGTCCTCCTTGACGGTGCACTTCGACCCAACGGCGGGGCACGCTACCCTCGGATGTTAACGTTCACATCCTGACTCGCAGTGATGCAGGCGTTACTGTCTGGGATCGGTGGTGCGATGTTAGCGCTAACGCGGCGGCTGGTCCAGCCTTTCTCCGAAGTCCGCCCGGACAACGACGCAAGCCGGCGGGCGGCACACCGGCGATCTTGAGAATCGGCGGCGGTTGTGCAGGGTCGGTAGGCTCGGGTCGTCAATGGGCGGATGTCGTCGAGGAGTCGTGATGGCCACCGAGGATGAGATACGCGCTCGCGTCGAAGCGGCGGACCAGGCGCGCATTCAAGTGCGGGCCGACATTGCGGCGAAGGTCGCCACGCTCTTCGCGAAGCAGGCACAACTGCGGGACGAACTGTCGGAGACCGAGAGTCTCCTTGCAGCAGCGCTCGTCGAATCGGATTCGGTGATGACCCGTGCCGAACTGTCGACCTTCACCGGCGTCGAGGACACCCAACTGAGGCCGGACGCCGCTACCGATACCGGTCGGCAACGCAGCCGAAAGTCGGCCGGTACCCGCAAGAGCCGACAGAATCACCCGAAGACACCGGCCTCGCCCATTGCCATCAGTTCGGACTTCTGAGTCGGCATCATCGGGCAAGATCACCGGCGTTACGCGCGGCGACGGGCGTGCTCGGTTCCGATCACCCAGGCGGGCTGTCCGATAGAGTCCGGTTCGTCCACTACAGCGTCGTCACCCACGTGCGACTCAGAGGGGCCCAAATGTCGGAAGAGATCGGCAAACAGCGGCAAACGCCCGAGGACGCTCTCGCGCAGACATTGGCGGACCGACAAGGTCAAGGATCCGCCTGGGTCCGGGCACTTCGCGAGCTGGGAGCGGTCGACCGGGCGGTTTACCGCGCGGTCGCCGACACTCCCACACCTGCGTTGGACGATCACGTGCGCCGGCTGTCGAACGCGGCGAACTATTCGCGACTGTGGCTGGGCCTGGCCGCGGGTATCGCCGTGCTCGGCAAGCGGGGTCGGCGAACCGCGCTCGAAGGTGTTCTAGCCATCGGCGCGACGTCGGCAGCGGTCAATCTCGGCCTGAAACCGCTGGCTCGCCGACGGCGACCGGATCGCGCCGGCCTTGCCTCATTCGAGTCCCGCTTCGTCTCGATGCCGGAGTCGACGTCGTTCCCGTCCGGTCATTCGGCGTCGGCTTTTGCCTTCGCGTACGCGGTCGGTCGGCATCTGCCGGGGTTGGCCGTGCCGATCCGACTGCTGGCCGGCGGGGTGGCCTACTCGAGAGTGCACACCGGCGTGCACTACCCCGGCGATGTGGTCATCGGGTCGATCGTCGGTGCGGGAACCGCTGCGATGGTGGCAGCGGCCTGCGACGGGATCGCTCGATCCTTGGATCAGCGGCAAGGCGCCACCGACTGACCGCAGCATGAGCTATGACCGGACTTGACTGTCATCTCGGACATTTCGCCGCTGAGCGCCGGGGCCGAGCGCGCCCGATCTCAGGGTTGACGTCGGGGTCCTCCCCGACTCGAGCGCCGGCGCCACCGACCAGGATCGGGGAATGACCACGAACACGCAGCCGAACGTGCAGGCGCCGACGGTCTCGCCCGTTGCCGAACGGGTTTCCGGCCGACAGATCGCGGCCCGAGCGTGTGCGATCGTCGCCGCGGTGCTCGGCCTCGCCTACGCCGCGATCAGCATCATCTGGGCCTTCGGAGGTACGTGGCTCCTCGACACCGTCGGTGGTGAACTGGCCGCCGAGGGCCGTGCCGGAGCATGGTGGGTGATCGCGATGCTGTGGGCGGCGATCGTGGCGAAGCTGGTCGGCGCGGTGCTGCCCCTCGTTGCAGTGTCACGGGCGACGGGCGGTAGGTTCCGCCGACCGGTCCGACTGCTCTGCGGCGTGGAAGCCGTCGTGTTGACGACGTACGGCCTGGTGTTGACGGTGGCCGGGGTCCTCGTGCAATCCGGAGTCATTCAGGCCTCGGCAGATGCCGACCACCGGGCACTTGCCTGGCACGCCTACCTGTGGGATCCGTGGTTCGCCCTCTGGGGCATTCTTGTCGGCGCCGCGCTCCTGCTGTCCCGACACCGCTCGGACTCAGGGGCCTCGCTACGGCGTTGACGATCCCGCAGACGTACCGGCCGGCACACTCGGTTCGGTGGGGTGGGCTGAACGGTCGTCCTCGACATGGGCGCGTGGCACCAGCAACGTCAGAACAACACCGACGACGGCCAGCCCGGTCAGGATGTAGAAGATGGAGTCGACAGAGAGGCCGGCCGCCAGCACGAACCCGCCCAGCAACGGCCCGCTGACCCCACCCAGCCGGCCGAATCCGGCAGCCCAGGCGACAGCAGCACCTCGCATCTTCGTGGGGAACTGGTTCGCCACCAGGCCGTAGATCAGCAGCGACGTGCCCGTGGTTCCCAGGCCGACGATCGCGACGAAGACGAGCCGCACGGCCAACGGCAATTCCAGAGTCATCAGCGAGATGAACACGCCGCCGATCAAGAAGCAGATGGCCACAACCGGTTTCGGGCCCAGCCGGTCGGCGAACCGGGACGCCGCCAGCGCACCCACGATTGCGCCCCCGCTCAACACCAGCAGGAAGGCCAGCGAGCCCTTGGCATTGAATCCCGCTTGCTCCATGAGCACCGGCAACCAGGTGTTGAGGAAGTAGTTCAGACCCTGGGCCAGGGCGCTCATCAGCCCAGTGATGACAGTCGCGAACCAGAAGGTGCGGCTGAACAGGCCGGCGAACCCGACCTTTTCCGCCTTCGCCTGGGGCCGAGCTGCGTCCGGCATCGGCAAGCCGGTTCGCTCCGAGACTGCCCTTGCTTTGTCGATCTGACCCTTGGCAACCAACCACGGCACCGACTCGGGAAGCTTGAAAAAGGCCAACGGCAACAGCGTCACCAGCGGCAACGCCCCGATCAGGAAGAGGCCCCGCCAGCCGATCGAGTCCAGCAGAACGATGGCGATGAAAGAACCCAACAGGCTCCCCAATGGGACGCCGCAGTAACTGATGGCGCTGCAGAGATTCTTCTTTCCGGCCGGCGCGACCTCGGCGACCAGAGCTCCGGTGGTGGCGATCAGCGCTCCCATGCCCAATCCGGTGACGAACCGGAATATCCCGAAGGTCGTGGTGGTGGTCGTGAACGCGGTGACGGCCATCCCGACGGAAAACCAGGCATAAGCGGTGAGCATGACCTTCCGGCGACCGACGATGTCACCGAAGGCGCCGGCGAGCAGCGCCCCGAACAGCATGCCCAGCAGGGCATAGCTGCCCAGCGTTCCGGCGACAGCTGGTGTGACCTCGCCGATCTGGCTCGGGTCCTTCAGGAAGGTCGGCACCACCGCGCCGTAGGCGACCAGGTCATAGCCGTCGAAGACCATGCCTGTGGTGACCAGGGCGACGGCCCACACCACCGTGCGTTTGCGTTTGGCGTCCGGCAGAGATGATGCGATCACAGGCATGTCGGTCTCCTTGTGAGCGGCGCCGCCGAGGGCGGCGCACCGCTTGGGCATGGCGGGATCACCGGATGTGCACCGGCGATGTCATGGGGGTGGGTCGGTCGGAGTGCTGAACGTCCTGGGTTCAGGACTGGTGATGCTCCCGGCCGCCGTTCGAGGACGCGGGCAGGTCCCTGCGCGGCGCGAGAGCCAGGCGGAGCCAATTGGGCAGCGCGACGGCGGTGTGCTGAGGATGGGTCCTGATCCAGACATGACGTGTCTCGCCGCGGGCGAAAAGCCCTTTCGCGTCGATGAAGTCATGCCCGACGGTGAAGCTGCTGCGCCCGGTCTCGATGACCTGGCTGACCAGGTCGAAGTCGTCATCCATGGTCACCGGTCGCCGATAGTTGCAGTGCGCGTCAACGACGGGTGTGGACCACCCTTCGCGCAGGAGCATCGATGACGGGTGCTGCAGGTCATGGAGCAGTTGGGTGAATCCATGATCCATCCACCGAAACATCCGAGTGAAATTGACCTGGACGAGATCGACATCGGTCATCAGGACCCGATGGTGTGTCGTGGTGATCGTCCCTGTGCTCACGGCAGGTCACGCGAACGCTGACAGGCCGGTGACGTCCCGGCCGATGATCAGGGACTGGATGCTGTCGGTGCCCTCGTAGGTGTGCACGACCTCCATGTCGGTCATGTGCCGTGCGACGTGGTACTCCAACAGCAATCCGTTGCCGCCCAGGATGTCCCGCGCCTCCAAGCAGATGGTTCGGGCCTTCTGCGCCGTGTACATCTTTGCCAGCGATGCCATCGGTCCGGTGAGCTTGCCCTGCTCCTGCAGTTGTGCCATCCGGAAGCACATCAACTGGATGGTGGTCACTTCGGCGAGCATGTTGGCAAGCTTGTTCTGCACCAGCTGGTATCCACCGATCGGCTGACCGAACTGTTCCCGGCGACCGGCGTAGGTCAGGGCGGCCTCGTAGGCGGCGACAGCGTGTCCGGCAGCTTCCCAGGAAGCACCGCCGCGGGTCGCGGTCAGAACCCGGCTGACGTCGCGGAAGGAATGGGCTTCGGCCAGCCTGTTCTCCTCCGGTACCCGGACGTTCGTCAGGGTGATGTCGGGCTGCCAGATCGCACGCTTCCCGATCTTTCCGGTGATCAACTCCGCCGAATACCCCTCCGGGTAACCGGTGGTGGCCTCCAGCGCGACCGCATCCTTCTCCACGACAAAGCCCTTCACCTTGCCGTCGGCCACATCTCGTGCCCAGACGATGACGACATGGGCGATGTTGCCGTTGCCGATCCACCGCTTGGCGCCGTTCAGCACCCAGTGGTCACCGTCGCGGCGGGCCGTCGTCTCCA
>Ga0190271_10000626_pt1 | contig 18340 bp, 23 predicted proteins | sample Popmic356T_FD_133747 | JGI IMG/M metagenome (GOLD analysis project Ga0190271, IMG submission 133747) | Populus adjacent soil microbial communities from riparian zone of Weber River, Utah, USA - 356 T | ecosystem: Environmental > Terrestrial > Soil > Riparian zone | place: USA: Utah | collected...
AGCCGAGCACGACGGTGTGCTCGACCGTCGGCAGCGACTCGAGCAGCTGCCTCACGACCGGGAGACGGTCGAAGTCCTTGCCGCCGTAGCGGTAGCCGTCGACCGCGAAGAGGACCTTGGGCTCGATCTGGGCGAAGCGGTCGACGACGCTGGCGGGGCCGAAGTCGGGCGAGCAGCTCGACCAGATCGCCCCGATCGAGGCGCTGGCGAGGAAGGCGACGATCGCCTCCGGGATGTTCGGCAGGTAGGCGACGACGCGGTCGCCGCGCTCGACCCCGAGCCCGCGCAGGGCGGCGGCGGTCGCGGCCACCTGGGCGCGCAGCTCGCCCCAGCTCAGCTCGTCGAGCTCGCGCAGCTCCGAAGCGTGCAGGATCGCCGTCTCGCTGTCGTCCTTGCCGGCGAAGACGTGCTCGGCGTAGTTCAGGCTCGTGTTCGGGAACCAGCGCGCGCCCGGCATCTCGCGCGAGGCGAGCGCGGGGGAGGGGTCGCCGTCGGCCCGCACCTCGAAGAAGTCCCAGATCGCGCGCCAGAAGCCGTCGAGGTCGTCCACCGACCAGCGCCAGAGCGCGTCGTAGTCCTCGAAGCGGAGCCCGCGCTCGGCCTCCAGCCAGCGCATGAATTCGCGCAGCCGCGAGTTCTCGATCAGCTGCTCGGAGGGCTCCCAGAGCGGCTCCGGGGCCGCGGGGGCGTTCACGCCGCCGTGGCGACGCTGGCCGCCTGCTCCCGCGCCAACTCGTGGCGGTCGTGGGCGCAGAAGAGGGCGACCTCGTCGCCGTGGGTGGCGGCCAGCTCGCGCAACCGCGCCGCGTTAGCCGCGCGGGCGCCTTTGTCGGTCGCCAGGGCGCGCTGGAAGATCCACAGCCCGGGCGGACAACTCGGCGGGGTGGCCATCTCGCCATGGTTGAAGTAGGCGTCGCCGCAGTGCAGCAGCCAGCGCGCGCCGGCGTTGACGGCGACGCCGGTGTGGCCGCGCGAGTGGCCGAGCAGCGGCACCAGCGCCACCTCGACGTCGAGGCCGGGCAGGATGCGCACGCTCTCGAAGCCGAACCAGCGGTCGCCGCCGGCCTCGGAGCGGTGCTCGACCCAGCGCGGGCCGTGCTTCCAGTGGGCGCCGCCGATGTAGCGGGCGCGCTCGCGCAGGCCGGGCCGCAGCGCCTCCGCCAGCTCCGCGGCGAGGACGTGGACCTCGGCCTCGGGGAAGTCGGGCAGGCCGCCGGCGTGGTCGACGTCGAGGTGGGTGGCGACGACGTGGCGCACGTCGGCGGCGGCGAAGCCGAGCGCTTCGACCTGCGCGATCGCGGTCTCCTCCAGGCGCGGGCGCGGCCGCAGGAGGGCGCGGAAGGGCTGGCCGAGCTGAGCCGGGTTGCGCGCGTCCTCGCTGCCGAAGCCGGTGTCGACGAGGACCAGGCCGTCGCCGCTCTCGATCAGCAGGCAGTGGCAGACGACGTCGACCGCCGAGCGCAGCCCCCCCTCGCCGCCGAGCAGGCGCCCCCCGTGAGGGCACAGCGACCCGCAGCTGAGGTGGTGGATCCTCATCCCGCCGGCAGTCTAGGCGGCTCCGTCCTGGTTCGGTCTATCGTTCCCCCGGCGGGCCGGAGTGGCGGAATTGGCATACGCGATCGACTCAAAATCGATTGCCCTTGCGGGCTTGAGGGTTCGAGTCCCTCCTCCGGCATACGAGCGGGACGGCGAGGGCGTCAGGCGGGCTGCGGGGCGCCGCCGGCGCCGGCGCCGTATTCCTCGCCCGAGCCGATCGGGCGCTCCTCCTCGACGTGCCACTCCTGGTTGAAGCCGTAGAGGGCGAAGGCGATGAGGACGATCTGCAGCAGGCCGAGGATCACGACCAGCGTGCCCAGCAGCGAGGTGGGGAGGAGGGCCTCGTCGAAACCGGTCTTGTCGCGGGAGAACCAGCTGCCGGCGCCGACCGCGCAGAAGATCGCCAGGATCATCGAGAGCGCCGCCGCGACGGGAAGGATGCCGCGGCTCCAGCGGGTGACGAGGAAGGCGAAGAAGGCATATAGCAGCGCGTAGATGACGCAGACCGTGCCCATGCCGCCGCCGCCTTTGAGCAGCGACCAGCCGCCGATCGCGATCAGGCCCGCCAACGCCGCCGTCGCGAGCATCAATAGGGCGATCACGAACTTGGTCGTGATCGACCCAGCTTTCTCCCGATTTGGCCGCCACAGTTCGTAGCCGGGCCTTACCTCTCCTACCGCCATGCCGACGATCATAGAATCTGTCAGCGACGATGCGGCATTGGTCGCGCGTTAAGCCCCGTTGCGGGGCGCCACGCGGGCGTGGCGGAATTTGGCAGACGCGCCAGGTTTAGGTCCTGGTGGGCTTCGGCTCGTGGGGGTTCAAATCCCTCCGCCCGCACTTCCGGACCGCGACGGCGAGCGCTCGTTACGATCCGGCTCCCCTCTGGGGCAGTGGCCCAACTGGCTAAGGCACCGGTCTCCAAAACCGGCGATTCCAGGTTCGAGTCCTGGCTGCCCCGTCTCTCGCAGTTGGCTAGAGCAGTAGTAATCCCGCTCTGCAAGCGGAATCGGGGGCCTGCCGACCTCGGTTTTCCGAGAGGTCAATAGAGGTCAGCAAAGGTCAACAAAGGGCCGTTTTTGACCCCTTTCGTTCCCCTGACGTTCCCCTGAGAGCCCATTTGCCGGTTGCGGAAAATTGCTAGAGCGTGGGGATGGCGGGGTCTGTTCGATGGGGCACCGAACGAAACCAAGGATGAGCCGTCCGCAGCCCCTTCGCTTCCCGGGAAGGATTGGCGAGGCTCCGTGCATCTGACCCCGCACCCACACGATGTGAGCGCCCGGGGTCAGATGCACTTCGCGGGGGGTGAGAGAAACGAAGGGGCTGCGGACGGCGAGGCGGTGAAGGGATCGGGCGTCGAGGGCCGGGGCTGGGTTGTGAGGAAGCGAGATGAGGTTGTCGAGGGGTGGGGCCGGGGGAGTGCAGAGAGGAAGCGATGCCCGGTGAGATGGGCAAGCGGGCGTTGGAGTGAGGATGGTCGGAGAGGCGAGGGGATCAGGATGGCTGGCGTAGTGGGCCAGCCGAATCGGCACTCGATGCTGCTGGACTATCGGGTGGAGAAGGCCGATTTAGGGCTGAGGAGGGACGAAGGTCAGCACGTGGGCCAAGTGGCAGACAACGTCGTCGCAAGCATCGTCGGCTCCAACTCCCCCAGCTTGCAGAGAGCCGCGCAGCCGGTGCACATAGTTCTCGTCTCGCCATATTCCCTGGAATACGTGAGACGAGAAGGGCACCGCCAGGCGCCCGCAGTTGATCCTCTTTTTACGGCGAGATCCCTCGATCCGGCGGCGTCCGGTTTTAGCCGATTTTTGGTGGCATGACTGCCCCATTTGTGGACCCATGACGCGTTGGCGTTTTGCAAGTTCATCTTGCAGTAGTACCTAGGTGCAACAATGTCCAAGCGATGAAACCTCACGCTCCAACTGCCGCACCCGCCGAGAAGGGCAAGCCCCGCTTTGGGCTTCCGGGTAGCGCCAAGGAGCGAAGCGAGAGGATTAAAGCCGCGATCAAGGCCAATCGCGAGACGCTGCGCCGACTCGCGAAGTAGACGTTGACGCTCTATCTGGAGCTGGGCGATTACTGCGAAATCGCTGCGGATTTACTTGGGACCAGTGCGGAGGAGATTGCGCGTCTGCCAAGAATCGCTCTGGCTGACTCCGCGCTCTCCACGCCGAGCGCAGGGTTCGGTGACCAAGACGCCTATCCGACGCTGATCGAAAAGGCAGCCGTCTTGGTAGAGCACTTGGCGCGCAACCACCCGTTGCCCGACGGCAACAAGCGCGCCGCCTTCCTATCGGCGTGGCTGTTCATGGAAGTCAACGAGCGACCCTTCGCAGGCGAGGACCCCGACACCGACGTGCCGATGGTGGAGCGAATCGCTGCCGGCGAAGCGACCCCCAATGAGATTTCTGAGTGGCTTAAGCGGCGCACCGCGCCACGGTGACGCTTTTAGGTGCGACTCAGCTGGCGAGACCTTTTGCTGGCTTAGTTGCGTCAGCCATTGCCTGTGCTACGGCGTGCAGCGGAAGGGTTAGATAGACCCCCTCGCGCAGTCCGTCGATGAAAAATGCATCGGCCTCGAAGGAGATTTCGACCTCCACCTTTTCGGTCTCAGGGTGCTCAGTCTCGGAATCGTGCTCCCACCAAGTCCCCAAACATTTAGTTTTCGGTAGCTCCATAGCCCTTCCTTTCATCGTGAATCAAGACGTCAAGAATGCTGCAATTCTGGCCGCCCTGGAGCGAGCCTGTCGGCGCGCGCAGGAAGTCACTGCAAGCTCTGGCCAGATTCCCCGGGAAGACGCTGAAATCCTCCGAAGGAGTCCGCACGGTCTTCAAATCGCGACCGAAAAACGTGTGGACTGGCAGCGTTTCAGCGCCAAGATAACCCGCTTCTCTGGCTGGTGGGACGAGATGGCCCATCTGGTCAAAGTTCTTAGGAAAGATGTGGATGTGGAGCTGATCGTGGGCTTTGATCCGGACGTCGGCATACGCGCTCAAACGATCTGGAGGGACATTCTCGATCCACTGCTCCAGCAATACCAGTTGATAAAGGGTGACTGGACCTGGGATCCCGCTGTTGCCTCGGAGCTAGTCAATAGCTGGCGTCAAGCCCAGAATCGGAAGAGCTATGGGCGCCAGACGCTTGCGCCTCTACACAACTGCAAGTCGATGGCTGAGCCTCTAGAGGTCGAACCCGGATTAGTGATCCGCCAGTTCACCGACGAAGATCGGAACGACCTTTGGCGCGCGTTCGGGGCAGAGCATTTTCCAGGTCCGATCAACCCGACCATCCCTGATCTCGAAATGTGGGAGACGGTAATTGACTACCGCTGGAGATTGCCTCAGAAGCCGCCTTTAAGCAACGAGCCCGCCGTGGAGGTGATCCGTGACACGGTTCGCGCCCTCAGGCTCCACCACGGAGGAGTGACGGGCACGACGATTATCTGGCAGCGGCCCGATCCCACTGAGGCCTTTCCGGAGAGCATGTTGGGGGGCTCGCTTTTCGCACCCCTCGGAACTGGTCCCGGCCTCTTCATGGATCGGCTCGCCTCTCAGGTAGGTCCGAACTGCGCCAGTCCGATCCGCGCCCTCTTGCAGGCCCTAAGAGCGGCCGGCGGCGAAAAACGACTGAACCTAGCCATACGCCGGCTGGACGCTGCCTATTTGCGCTTAGATCCCGAGGATCGGCTAATCGATCTGTGGATTGCATTCGAGGCCCTCCTGCTTCCTGACATGTCAGGAGAGCTGAGCTATCGAGCGGCTACGCGTATAGCTCAACTCGTTGGGCACACGGCGACTGAGAAGCGAGCAGCATTCAATTCTGCCCGGCGCTCGTATACACGACGGTCGCAAGTAGTCCACGGGCGAACTGCCGAAGAAGACCTCGGCGAGGTTGTGGAGGAGACGAGAGAGTTGGCCCGTCAGGCCATAAGGTCTTGGCTCCTGGAAGCGCCACGCGATGTACGCAGCTTGGACGATGCAGTATTTGGCGAAGACCCGGACCCGGCCAGATAATCCAAGCCGACCCTAATCGCTGCCAAGGTGGCAAGGTAGGCAAGTGGGCGGATGGCCAACATCAACTAGGCAGCTCGGACTAGCGAGCTAGGGCTACGTCAAAAAGATGGCTCGGCGTCGCCGCGCTAATCATCCGTGTCGTACAGCCTCGTGGGCTTAGAACGAAATCGGCCCATTGGCGTATCTACGAAGCCAGTGATCAGTCCGTGGACATCTAGGCCATTCGAGCGGAGAGCCTCGACCTCCTCGAAGGTAAACGCGGAGTCGTGGGGTTCAATCACGGTTGGGAGTGCTGCCGGAAATGGCTGGGTCGTCAGGACCATCGTGCGGCCATCGCCCAAGTCGAACCCGGCCACGGTCACCCGGATCGGCCTTGATCCCTTGTTGGTGACCTCAATTCCAAAGCACCACTCTCCCACTCCCGGTGGACCGTCAAACGTTGGCAGCATATTCTTGACTTTCACCACGACAGAGGGACGGCGATCCCGATTCCACGCGTAGATCCGCCAAACGAGCGTTGCAATGCCTGCAAAAGCCGCAACAATTGCGACGATGAGTGGAGCATCCATTAACAAATCTTGCCGTAGAGACCGGATGGCCGATTGGCGACATGTCGCGGCCTATGGCACAAATGTCGTAGCTCTCGTAGGTGGTCCTATTGCGTAGGCTGCCTGACTTCGGCGAGGAGGTGGAGCTTCCGTGGCCGCGCGCGGGCGATGAGCTGTTCGCGCCGGCCGACGATGTCTGGCTGAACGCTCACATAGGAGCGTTTCGCGGCGACAGCTATACCATTGGATATAAGGCTGCGGGTGACGTTTTGGTTGATCACGTTGCCCAGCACGAGATCGAAGCCGACACGCTCGTCTTTCCAATCGTGTTCTGTTACCGGCAGTACCTTGAGCTTCTGCTCAAGGGTGTGCTGTCGGATGCCCGCAAGTACTACGAGATTGAGAATGTAGCCCTCGTCAGCCATTCCCTGATGGTCCCTTGGGAGGACCTGCGAACCTTGCTGACCAGACGGTGGCCGGAATCCCAGGGGATCTGAACGCCGTCGAGGGTGCACTCCGTCAGTTCGACGCGATCGACCAGGGCTCTTATGCTTTTCGCTACGCAACTACGCCTAAAGGCAGGCCTTCTCTGCCGGATGAGTTTCCCGAGGTAAACCTGCGGAATCTTGGCGAGGTAGTCGAACGGATCGGAACGTTCCTCGAATCGTGCGCAACGGCCCTGATGGAGGAGCGCGACGCTGCCGGCTATTAGGCGGGCGTCCGCGAGCCATGCGTCAGGCGCCCGCTGTTGATCAATTTCTAGGCACGTGATACTGCCAATTTGGCTGCCCCCGGTTGTAACCGGCTATTTTCGTGGCAGGGGCGGCGCCCGTCGGGCGGCGAGGCCCACTGGCCGTCAAGCGATCATGGTCGGATAGGTTCGCCCGATGCCCGAGAAGACGCTATTCGTTGTTTTAGGTGCGGGTGCAACTAAAGGCTGCGCCGCCAACAGCTCGATCTATGGCGAGTGGCAGCCTCCCTTGACGCGCGAGCTTTTCAATTCGCGGTTCGACGTGATCCTCCAGCAATACCCCGTCTTGCATGGGGCGGCTCCCGAGATTCGCGAGGCGATGGGAGACGACACCCAAAGCCTTGAGGATTTCCTTCGAGAGTCATATCGGGACGCTGGGGACAAACTGAATCAACGAGTCCGGCACACGATCCCGCTTTACCTCCAAGATCTCCTACACCGCGTCAGCACTGGTTGGACGCGCCGTCCCGATCACTACGACCTTTTAATCCGGCAGTCGCTTCGGCGGTTCGATCGCGTCATCTTCGTGACCTTGAACTACGACATCCTCCTCGACCGAGCGCTTCATGGCATCTCGCCACTTCGCGACATGGGCGACTTCATCTCGCTACATGACGACAAGCCGTGGGCGCTGATCAAGCTTCACGGTTCAATCACCTGGGCTCGGAAAGTTGTCTCGGATGGATACCGGCTAGAGGCGGTGGCATCGGATCTGGAGGTCGGCGACGAGATTCACCACCATTGGACTGAAAGCCTGGAAGAGATGCGGCAATGGAGAGAGCCTTCGTACCTGGGGCCCGGATATCCAGCGCTCTCAACGCCGTTCGGCTCCGAAGACGATCTCAACTGCCCTACGGAGCACATCGAGTTTCTTTGCGAGGCTTTCCGAGCTGAGGATGCGTTGGACATGTTGATCATCGGCTACAGCGGTATCGACAAAGCTCTGCTCCGCCTCCTTGCTGAAGCTGAGGCAAAGATCAAGCACGTCACCGTGGTCGACTCGAATCGAGATTACGCTGAGGCTGCCCTGAGTCGAGTGAGCGAGGAAATCAACATCGATTCGTCTGAACCAGCAGTCGAGAACTTCGAGGCTTTCGCTGAGACGAGCGGGTTAAGTGGCTTCCTTCAGCGCCGATCCGAAGCTTCGTAAGGCGGACAGACGGGAGACACGCGGGTGACTGCACACGATCTAGACGCAGGTGATTTGCAGGGTTTGACGCCAGAGGAGTTCGAGAAACTCACCTTTCTCCTCGCACGGGGAGAAGACAATGGCGTGGTCATCGTGCGTAACAAGGATCGCGGCTTGGACGCTCGGCTTCCTGATCCGCTTGGTCGCCTCACGATTCGAGGCTGGCAGGCAAAGCGCTTTTCCACCGGAGCAGTGCAATGGGCGCAGTGCGAGGAGTCATTGAAGACGGCCCTGGCATTTTGGCGGCCTCTGCGCATTACGTTCGTGTTTGCGCATGATCTATCTGCCGCTGAGCAGAAGATATTTGAGACTCGTTTAGTGAAGAGCTTTCCGATTGTCCGACTCGATTTCTGGTCGGCAGAGGAAGTACTTCGGCGCCTCAGGGAGACTGATGAGGGTCAACGCGCGGTGGCTTGGCTGTTCGGGCGCCAAGGGACGCTGGAGGAATTGCTGGCATCCATGGTTGGAAAGGAGCCGGTTGTCGGCGCAGGGCAGATCGCCGAGCGACAGGCCGCACTCAACGAGCAGTTCGACTCCGATCCACATCTCTATTACACGACGGTCATAAGGTCCGAGGGTGCTCCAGAAACGCCACCGGCTCCGAACTCTGTCGCAAGCGTAGTTCTGTCAATCGAGGGTCAAGAGGTGCGCTTCGATTTAAGTGAGCGCTACCACGGGGCACTACAGGATCTTGGGGGTGGTCCAATTCTGGTGACGCGGGATGACGCGGCTGGACAACGCGCGGGGGAGGCTTTGAGTGCGGCGGTAAGCGAGGTCGAGAGAGTGGCCATCGACGACGGGCTCGGAGTCTTTTGGCCATCTATTCCAGTGGGACTCCGCGGACTGTTACCCGAGCAGCCCCTGTGGGGCGCGGTTGAGTTAAGCGCTGAGGGCGAGGATGAGGTGTCGAGCGACGCTGTTCTACCAATGCTCGTGCGCGTGGCCGACGAGAGCATTGGGGTCGGACTTACCGCTGCCCCTGAGGCAGAGCGAGGCTTCGATGCAACGTTGATCGGAGCTACCGGGGGTTTAGAGATATCGCTGTCACTTCGGTTCTCAGATCAAAAGATTGAGGCAATGAACGCCCGCTGGCGGCACACTCTGGGGGGCGGCACCGCGATAGAGCAACTGCTGAGTGCTCGCCTGATCCTCGCAGCGCTTCAGGGCAGTGAAATCGTCTTCGAGATTCCCTCCCTAGAGGGGCCGCCTGGTCTGGCGACGGCTGTGATGGATGATCACGATCTCTCGGCGGATGAGATCGAGCAGCTATCGATCCGTTGCACGTTTCTGGAGTACACGTGCGAGGTCCAGGGTTGGCTGGGAGTCCCCTTGTTTCCGCCGGTCCGGTTGCAGCCCGATGACGCGACTGAGCTTGAGCGCGCGCTCGCGGTCATACGGCAGCCTTCTCGCACCGGGACCTGGACGGCGCTTGAGATCGTCGACGGTGACGAGGACGCGGACGTGCCGGCGAAGGTTGACGCTGCGATTCTCCAGCCGCTTTATGTACGCCTTTTCGGTCAGGAGCATTACCTAGGAATGGATCTTGTCCAAGTGCATGGGGCTAAAATCGAGCGGTCCCCGGAAGGGACGCGATTACTTCCCAACGACAGCGAGGTTCTCTCTGCCCTGCTCCATCATCCAGGGGACGTCCCAGAGGAGGCTGCGTCAAGCAAGGTTGGCCCGCGCCGTGGGCGAGTCTTGATTCGACCGGCACGAGCGGGTCCCAAGGAAGAGAACGACATTTAGACGTGCGACTCTTAAGCGGAGGTGGATTTGTGGCCAGTTGAGATCCATCTCGGAGCGGATTTGGCCAACGAGATCAGAGGTCGGCATGGACCGCCGACGTGGTCCATCTGCTCGACAATTCTCAGTCACCCAATGACTTTCGGGAAGGCTCGACCGTGATGGGTTCGAGAAGGTGACTGGGAGCGGATCGGTATCGCCGAATACCCTTCGATACACATGCGAAGGGCGTTCAGAGCGACGAGACGATTCCTGGGGCACCCTCTCGTTTCAGCAGGGGGGAACCTGTACACGCTGTTCACCGTGCTCCCCGGCGCAGTTGCGGTTATGACGGCGGTTCTAGGTCGGCTCTTTGACGAGCCGACTCTGTTCTTGGTTGCGCTTGCCCTCGGCGTGCTGGCATTGCTAATAGCGATGGTGGGCGTGGTCCGCTCTAGGGGCCAAGGTAGCCAAGCCGGACCAGCCCCCGAACCCCCAAAGCCACTACCCACCGTCGAGCGGGAGCCACTGCCCGTTCGCCCAAGAAGGCCAAGACCGCGACTCACGGCCTCAGGAGAGTCGTTAGACGACCTCTACGTCGAGGGACGCCGAATGCAGCAAGCCGCGCAGCCCTTCGCTGGAGTGTTGGGCGGCATTTACAGCCGAACTCCACCTAGCGAAGCTGAGATCGACCGGTGGCAGGGTCGGATTCGAGCCTCTCTTCCCCCAGCACACCGTCGCCGATTTCGATTCGCTCCACTTGAGGCGAGGGTGAACGAGCCGCTGGTCAAAGTTCCCGGTCTGCTCGTGGAATCCAAGCAGGCCAAGCGGCTGAGGGAGTCGATGGGGGAGCTCAAACGCATCATGGATGAGTTAGATACGCCGTAGATGGGCTGGCAGTCTCGGCCAGTAGCTCTATGCCGGAGGCCAGCTTGTTGGCCTCCGTAGGGTCGGAGGTATCTAGTGTCGGTGAGCGAGCTTGAACACCGGATCGCTGAGAACGCCGAGCGCGCGATGGACGCTCTGCGGTGAGCGCCGGGATGCAGCATGACGGCGTTCGGCGACGGGGCGATGAACGAACTCTAGGCTCCGGGTGATGACCGACCGTAAAGACCCTAAAGAGGAAGCCGGTGAGAACGTGCGTTGCGCACAGGCCGATTTCGAGAGGGCATTGGGCGTGGCCCACGGGGCGCGGCGCAAAGCTTTCGCCCAGGCTCAGAAGGAAGGCCTCTCGCTGCGCGAGATCGGCGAAGAGGTCGGCCTGCACCGCAGCCGAGTCGGTCAGATCATCAGCGGTAAATAGCCGTGCTGTCTAACTTTCCTAGACAGGTCTGCTAGCGTCTGACAGCACATAAGTGGGGCCGCGCGCGTCAACGCCGGCCCCGTGGCATCCGGCAAAGGTGGAACTCGGCCGGACGCAGCGGGAACGGTAGCGAGCTACCGGCCTCAGAAAGCGGCGACCCATCGCGCGTGAACGCGATGAGCCGCCTGACCACAAGGAGAGAACGCCTCCTCATGGCTACCCAGAACCCTACGTCTCGCGCGTGGAACGACCCCGCTTCACCCGCCACCGAAGACGAAAAGACCCAGGCCGCCGTCCTGGTGACCCTGCTCGCTGAACACCCGATGCAGCTCACGCTTGACGAGCTGACCTTGATCCTCCACGGCGATATGGACTGCCTTGACCCGCAGGACGCCGCGCGCAGGGCAGTCCGCGACCTGGCCGGCGCGGGCCTTGTCCGCTACGTGGATCAGATGGTCATGCCGACCCGAGCGGCGCTTTGCTTCGCGCGGCTGCCGATTGCCTGATGGCGCGCCGTGAGGACAGCTACGCGGTGGCCGAGCGCTTCGGGCGCAACGTCTCCCGCGCCCGTCGGCAAGCGGGCCTCTCCCAGGAGGACTTGCGAATCCGAGCAGCGCTGCATCGAACCCAGATCGGGCTGGTCGAGCGCGGACTTCGTTTCGCGCGACTCGACACGATCATCAAGCTCGCGGGTGGGGTCGAAGCCGATCCATGCGAGTTGCTCGACGGTCTCTCCTGGTCTCCGGCCGGGGTCGGTCCTGGCCGCTTCTACGTGGCGGGAGACAGACGGACTGCCCTCAGTCGCCACGACAAGCAGGGAGATGCCGAAAGCATCAAATGAAGAAGGAGGACAAGCGATCTCCGCTCCTTGGCTCGCTTCCACACCCGCCCGGCCGCCGGGCGGGTGTGGAAGCGGGCAATCAAAATCGCGCCCGCTGCCCACCGACTCACGGCCAGGTGGGCAGCGGGCGCGTGGGAATCGAATCGTCGCTCCGTTGGAAATCCCTCACCCGATTTTGGCGCCGGCTCCGAGCCCTGCAAGCCCCGGCTTCGCCGGGGCTCCTGCGGCCCTCGCCTGCGGCTCGGGTTCCGGTCTCTCCGTCCGGCGCTGATTTGCGGGTGTGATTTCCACCAAGAGGAATGGAGCAGGGATGCACCCGTCAACTGAGATACGAGAGGCACGAGCCACTTCAAGCGCGGGCCGAAATGGCGAGGCCGAACGTCTTGCGGTCGTGATCCAGCGTTCGTTGATGACAGACGTGCAAGCGTCGGAAGTTCCACGGCTTCTGTTGAAAAGGGGGGAGGCGGCCCGCTCGCTCGGGATGAGCTTGCGCCACTTCCAGCGCCATGTCCAGCCCCATATCCCCTGCGTCTACTCCGGACAGTTGCGCCAGTACCGCCCGGAGGATCTGCGGAGCTGGGCCGAGCGGTCGGCCAGTCGTGGAAGGGGCGAGGACTAATGGCCGCGATAGACACCAAGACCCGCTACCAGGGAGTCTTTGCCCGCCATCAGGTCGGCTGCGCCCTGGGGGATGGCAAGCGTTGCAACTGCATCCCGTCCTATTTCGGGGTCGTCTGGGATCGCGAGGGCCATCGCCATCGCAAGACCGCCCACCTCGCCCGCGCCATCGCCGCACGCGATGCCCGCGCTGATCTGAGCGAAGCGCTGCGAAAAGGAGAGCTGCCAAGGGCTGGCGTCGAGGTGTCGCTTGGCGATGCCTACGACAAATTCATTGAAGCCGCTCGCGGCGGCGTCGCCTTGAACAAATGGCGGCGACGCTATCGACCCCGCTCGGTCGAGGACCTCGAGTCGGTGCGGCCTCATCTACCCGACAGCCTGAAGCGTCGTCGACCCGACGACTTAAAGCGCGGCGACCTGCAGGCTTTGGTCGACAAGCTGAGCGCCAAGGGTCTTTCCGGCTCGCGGGTTCGTACGGTTATCAACGGCCTGCGCTCCTTCTACACCTGGGCACAGGACCACGAACTCGCCAGGCATGACCCGGCCCAGCGAGTGAAGCTCCCGGCGACTGACGCCAAGCCGCGCGAGCGCGTCGCCACTCCCGCTGAGTTCGCCTCCCTTCTCTCCGCCCTCTCAAGACAGACGCCAAAGGAGCGCGAAAACAAGACGCCCCGGACCCCGCGCGCTGCCCTTCGCGACTCGGTTCCTTATGCGCTGGCCGCCTATGCGACGGCCCGCCGCCAGGAGATTCGCGTGCTCGACTGGAGGCACGTTGACCTTGAGCTCGCCGCCGTCGAGCTCGCCGCCGATGAGGAAGGGCGCAAGCCCGGCGGTTCGTGGCGCGTCGTGCCGCTCGCGGCGCCACTGCGTTCCTTGCTGCGGCAGGAGTGGCTGGCCCAGGGGCGGCCCAAGCAGGGCAAGGTCTGTCCGCCGCGCCGCAACTCGAAGTCGGGGCTGATCGCTCTGGCAACCGTGCAGAAGCGGGTCCACGAGCGCTGGCGCGACCTCAAGTTGAAGCCAATCGGCCTGCACGAGGCTCGTCATACGGCCGCCACCTGGCTCGATCACGCCGGGATCTCGCCCAAGGTCGCCTCCCAGATCATGGGCCACAAGACGCCGGAATATAAGTCCGGCGCGGCGCGGATCACCCTCGATCGCTACACCCACGTCCTCCCCGGCGAGCTCGAGCGCGCCCGCGAGTTGCTCAATGCTTTCCTCGCCGAGCGTCTTGGAGACCGCAAGGCAGCGCTTTGACCGGAAGCCTGCAATTTCCGCTGACCGAGGTCAGCAAGGCTCGTCAACTCTGATTGGTAGCGTCGTTCTATGGCAACTGCAACCAGGCCGGAATGGGCTGAATCAATTGTTTCGCGCCATCATCCGCTTGGTGCCTCGACCGGCTACATGGCAGACCAACGCGGAGATTGGCTGCGGCAGATCAAAATGGCCTGGGAAGTCTCTCCCTTCGCGATCGAGCTATCGGCGCTCTCCGAGCCCGAGCTGCCTTCGCTCGCAAGCTTTCTCGCAAGCGGGCCGAGCCTGCCCTTTCGCTACATCAGTATCCACGGCCCCTCGAAGGACCTGCAAGGTGATGAGGAAAAGCTTGTAGCCGAGCTGGCCGGGCTGGCGCCATATGCCAACGCGATCGTCATGCATCCCGACACGATTGAGGAGCCCGCGCTCTTTCAAGTTCTCGGGCACAAGCTCTTGCTTGAGAACATGGACTCCCGCAAGGAGCTGGGCCGCACCCGGCAGGAGCTAGAGCCTCTTTTTGCCGAGCTACCGGACGCCGGCTTTTGCTTTGACGTTCCGCATTCCTGGTCGGTTGATCCGACGATGGAGATCGCTGGAGAGCTTCTCGAGGGCCTTGGCGCACGGTTGCGCCATGTCCACCTCAGCTCCCTATCCGAGGATCTACACCACGTGCCGCTCACCGTCGAGCACGAAGCTCTCTTCCGTCCCACGCTCGAACGCTGTCTCGACGTTCCCTGGATCTTCGAGGCTCCACCGCGCGGCTTGGCTTAGGGCCATGGGGGCCAGCGGGGCGAGTCCACTTGAGGTTCTTGCCCAAAAAGCGGGGCGCGAATTCCCCCATCTCTTCGCGGCTCGCAAGCGGACCGCCTCGGGGCTTGCGGCTCGCTCGCAGCGACTCCAGGGCCTCTCCCACAGCCCAGACGCCTCCGTCGTCCTGATGGGCTCGTGGGGCCGGGCGGAGGTCACCGCCGGGAGCGATGACGACTTCATGCTCCTCGTCCACGGAGTCGAGCGCGATGCTGTCGAGCCCTCGGTGGCGGCCGTCGGCGGCGTCCTCGACAGCTCCCCCGGCACCCAGGGCATTTTCGGAGTCCCGGTCTTCAGCGACAGGCTGGTGCATGACATCGGCCTCGACCAAGACGACAACAGCAACCTGACGCGCCGGATGCTCTTCCTCTTGGAGTCGGCGCCCGTAACCGGCGCCGAGGCCTATCGAGCGGTCCGCGAGGAGATCCTCGACCGCTACGTCGACGACTCGGTCAAGGCCTATCGGCCGCCCCGCTTTCTCCTCAACGACGTCGTGCGCTATTGGCGGACTATCTGCGTCGACTTCGCCGGCAAAGAGCACGAAAGCCCGAAGAAGTGGGGACTGCGAAACGCCAAGCTGCGCACCTCGCGCAAGATCCTCTTTGCCGGCGGCTTGCTCCCTGCCTTGGAATGCTTTCGGTTTGATTTGGGCGAGATTCGCGACTACCTGGAGGGCCAGCTTGATTTGGTCCCGACCGACCGCATCGCGCAGTGTTTCCTCGTCCACAATGCCGTCGAACCGGGAGCAAGGACGTTCGGCGCCTACGACGAGTTCATTGGGCGAATGAACGACAAGGAGTTCCGGGAGGACCTGGGAAAAGTGGACCGCGACAACTGCGCTAACTCATCGGCCTTCGCCGATGTCCAGCGCATCGGCCACGAGTTGCAGGACGGACTGCTCGCCCTCCTCTATGAGACTCGCACCTTGCCTCAAGTAGTCCGCGACTACGCGATCTTCTGAGAGACCTTCTCGAAGTTCGACCGAGTCGGTCCCTCGTTTTTCGTTCAGGTTTTGTTCCCCTGTACGTTCCCCTGAACAGAATCTCGAATAGGATTTGGCTTGTTAAGTGCTTGGGCCAGTGGCCCAACTGGCTAAGGCACCGGTCTCCAAAACCGGCGATTCCAGGTTCGAGTCCTGGCTGCCCCGCTCGATTTGCTGTGCTGTCGGTTATCGACAACGCTGTCGCAGGCGTTCTCAAGTCGCCGATCCGTGGCGACGGCGCGGTGGTTCCTTGATGGAGCGGGGCAGACGGCGTTCGCGGCCGATCATGGCGTCGTGGAGTGCTGCTTTCCGAGCAGCGGCCAGGCGAGCATCGCGCCGGCGAAAGCAACCGTGGCGGCAACCGCTAGAACGGAGTCAAGGCCGGCTACGATCCCCGCTCTCAGGCTCAGGGCGCCGCTGGCTTGGTGCTCGAAGATCGCGCCGAGGCCGGCGATTCCGATCGCGATCCCGAGCTGGCGGAAGGTGTTGTTGATCCCCGAGGCGAGGCCGCTGCGCTCGACCGGCAGCACGCTCACCATCGCCGCCGCGAGCGCCGGGCTGATTACGCCGATTGCCAGCCCGCCCACCAGGAGGCCGGGCAGCAGCACCGTCCATTCGCTGTCGGCGTTGACGGCCCGCATCAGCAGCAGGCCGATGCCGATCAGCACCAGGCCGGCCGTCAGGGGGACACGCAGCGGCCAGCGGTTGGTGAGGCGGCCGGAGATCGGCGCGACGACGACGAGCACGAGCGTCAGGGGGAGGATGCGTAGGCCGGTCTCGGTGGGGGAGAGGCCAAGTCCGACCTGCATGTAGATCGCCACGAACAGCAGCAGCGGGTAGAGCGCGACCGACTGCGCGAAGGCGACCATGGCCGTTCCGGCGAAGGCGGGGATGCGGAAGAGCGAGAGCGGCAGCATCGCCGTCTCGCCACGGCGGTGCTCGACGGCGACGAAGGCGGCGAGCAGCACTGCCGCGCCGATCAGGGAGCCGGCGATCGGGAGGCTGCCCCAGCCGTCCTCGTTGCCGCGGATCAGGCCGTAGGTGGCGAGGAAGCAGGCCGCCCCGAAGGTGACCATGCCGGCGAGGTCGAGCGGGCGCGGCTGCTCCTCGCGCGACTCCGGCAGCGACCGGGCCGTCAGCCAGATCAGCAGGCCGCCGATCGGCAGGTTGACGAGGAAGATCCAGCGCCAGTCCAGCTCATCGGTCAGCACCCCGCCGACCAGCGGGCCGATCGCAAGCGCCGCCCCGGTGACACCACCCCAGACGCCGAGGGCGAAGCCGCGCTCTGAGTCCTGGAACTCGTTGGCGAGCAGCGCCAGCGAGGCGGCGAACATCGCGGCGGCGCCGACGCCCTGGGCGGCGCGGGCGAGGTCGAGGAAGACGGGGGAGCTCGCCGCCGCGCAGAGCGCCGAGCAGGCGGTGAACAGGGCGAGCCCCCAGGCGAAGATCGCCCGCCGGCCGATCCGGTCGGCCAGGGCCCCGGCGCTCAGCAGCGTCGCGGCCAGGGTCAGCGCGTAGGCGTCGATCACCCACTGCATCTCGCCGAAGCTGGCGTCGAGGTCGTCCCGGATCGCCGGTAGGGCGACGTTGACCACCGTCACGTCGAGCAGCAGCATCGCCGTCGCCGCCGAGACGACGAGCAGGGTTATCCAGCGCTCCCGCGTCACCAGGGAGAGCTTCTCGCTAGCCGCGGTCGAGTTCGTCGACCAGCGCCTGGACCAGCTGCGCGATCTCCTCACGCGTGGCCCGCACCGTTTCGACCGGCTGGCCCTTCGGGTCGGGCAGGTCCCAGTCGACGTAGCGGACGCCGGGCACGTAGGGGCACTTGTCGCCACAGCCCATCGTCACCACCACGTCCGCCCATTCGGCGTCCCCGGTGGAGAGCAGCTTCGGTTTGCGGTCGGCAAGGTCGATCCCGAGCTCGTTCATCACCTCGACGACCTCGGGGTGGACCCGCTCGCCGGGAGTGGTGCCCGCCGAGCGGCCCTCATGGCGGCCGTCCGCGGAACGCTCGAAAAGCGCCTGGCTCATCTGCGAGCGGCCGGCGTTGTGCAGGCAGACGAACAGCGCGTTTGCCATCTAGTCCTTCGCCCCCGCTTGGCAGCCGCACCCGCTGGTCTCGGGCGGGCAACACTTCGCCTTGTCGGCCGGCGCGCAGCAGACGGCCTGCTCGTCGGGCGAGCAGCAGGCGACGACGGGCAGGGGGTCGCCTATGCCAGCCACGCGGCGACTTCCTCCAGCGCGCCGGGCACGACGTAGTAGTAGGCCCAGAGGCCCTGTCGCTCGGAGCCGACGATGCCGGCTTCGCGCAGGACCTTGAGGTGATGGGAGACGGTCGGCTGGGAGAGGTCGAACAGCGGCACCAGCTCGCAGACGCAGACCTTGCCCGCGTGCTTTCGCAGCACGTCGACGAGCTGCATCCGCACCGGGTCGGCGAGCGCCTTCGCCACCGCTGCCATCCGCTCCGCGTGCTCGCGCTCGATCTCTGGGTAGACGACCGGCTCGCAGCAGGGCTCGCCCTTGGGGCGCTTTCGCTTCGGGGCGAGCTCCAGATCGACGGACATCTATCTACATATATCGATTGAACACACACTTGTCAATGGAGTACTCTGGGGCCGTGCGAGAGAGGCGACCCGACACCGGGGCAGGTGGAGGAATCACGCATGTCGACGCAACTGGCCGAGCTCGATCTCGATCTGCAGACGCGCACCCGGCTCGAGAAGGGCCTCTCTTCGCTCGAGCAGGAGTTCGCGGGGGTGTTCGGAGCGCAGACGATCG
>Ga0190271_10000627_pt1 | contig 18336 bp, 11 predicted proteins | sample Popmic356T_FD_133747 | JGI IMG/M metagenome (GOLD analysis project Ga0190271, IMG submission 133747) | Populus adjacent soil microbial communities from riparian zone of Weber River, Utah, USA - 356 T | ecosystem: Environmental > Terrestrial > Soil > Riparian zone | place: USA: Utah | collected...
ACATCAATGGTACGGTTAATTAATTGTTTAAAATCAATATGATTGACAGAGGGTTCTATTGCTATGTTCCGGCGAGGAATCGTCATTGCGAGAAAGCTTTTTCAGCCGACAGCCTGCCCCGATTTTCGGGGAAGCAATCTTTATAGCAAGGTTACCAGCATGATAGATTGCTTCGTCGTTCCTCCTCGCAATGACGACCTCTTTTTGGAGTCTGTCATTGATAGCTGTCTAATGACCTGTTCCCCGTGCTATCGGGATGCTAAAACTTCACCTTATTGTTTTGCTTTGCATAGTGCGCTGCGGTAATTGTTTTAAAGTGTTGAAAGCATTGCCTTCGCATTCTTATTACCAGGATCTACTTCTATCGCCTTTTGATAAGATTTTATTGCCTGGGGTTTATCCTTTTTAATTAAATAGCAGTTTCCCATTAGCTCATAGCCGTAAGCAATATCTGAAGGCCGCCCCTTAAGCCTGACTGCCAGGTTATAAATATAGATGGCATCATCAAAATGTTCTCTACGTTGCAAATACTTGCCTGTGCTGAGTAAATCGCCGATTTCGAAAGAAAAATCATAGCTATCAAAGTGGTTTGCCCGCAACAGGTTATAATATGCCAGTCCTTTAGCCCGGTTAGCCAATATTTTTTCCCTGACCTGCAAATACACTGATTTTTTGGGCACGTCGACATGCTGATTTTGCAAAATTCCCAATATGGCAGACTTAATGCCATGAACTTTCATCTGCTGGTTGTTGGTCATTATGATAATCAGGATGTTTTCTTGTGGCAGGCTGTAAAGGAGCGCCTCAAAATTGCTGTTGGAGCCCTGATGCTGGTGCCAGGTTAATTGTCCGTTCGCAAAACTTGTAGATCCAAGGCTACTTTCTCCACCGGGAAAGTTTTCTGATAAGCTTTTATACGATTCGGCTGAGATAACCCGGTAATGGTCAAGTGCGTCGACCCATTTACCAAGGTCCTCAACAGTCAAACGTACCCATCCGCTCATGCTTTGCGTATATGCTGTAGGCTTGAACTCATTATCGAAAGCCTTTGCAATTCTTATGCAGTTTGCCGGGTAATCCACCACAGAATTATTCATCTCTAAGGGGGTAAATATATTTTCTTTTATAAAATCTGCATAGCTTAGCCCGCTTACTTTTTCGATTATTCGCATCTGTAGAAAAACGTTATAGTGATTATAAAGATAGGCGCTGCCGGGTTCAAATTGTAGATCATTCAGCGCTCGCAGGTTTTCAAAAATAACCTCATCTTTCTCCTGGGCCAACAAGTTAAATAATGGAATACCACTGGTGTAATTTATCAAATGTTTTATCAGTACCCGCTCGGACCATTTGCCCAAACCCGGGATGTATTTTGACAATGGATCTTCAAGCTTCAAAAGTCCTCTTTCCTGTAACATCATGATACTAACGCCATTAAATTCCTTGCTCACCGAACCGATATCAAATAACAAGTTTTTGCTAAGAGTTGATTTTTTGCTTGCGTCGGCATATCCCATGGATGCTTCGTAAAGGATTTTACCACTCTTTTTAATGAGAATGTTTCCGTTAAATACACCTCTTTTATTAGCAAGGCGAATTACTGAGTCTATTTTTCTTGTTAAATCTTGTTGGGCAAATACATAGCTCCCATGTATTACAAGAAATAGAAGGATGAATATTTTTTTTGCTGAAAGTGCCATGGCTTTTTTTTACAATAATATCAGCATACTATATAACTTTATAGAAATGCCTTGTGAACGGCATCTGGGGCTTGTGAACGACTGTTCTAAATTTGGTAAACTACTTATCTTTGGATGATGCTTAAAATAATTGTTCTTTCTATTTCAGCCCTTGTATTAATGCTAAGCGGATGCACGGTTCCTTCAACCCGGCCTACGGAAGTTCGGTTGAAAACCGGAAGCGATCCAAAGTGGTATTCTTACAGCTATAATGATAGTGCCTGGGATAAAGCTAACGAAACCACTTACAAAGGCATCTATACCATGCGCTTCCACTTTAACATGGTGGGAAGAGGGAAGGCCCTTTCGCCTTTTGCAGTCCAGGTGATTGCCCTCGGCTCTTACGATGCTTATTGGGACGGAAGATATATTGGTTCAAGCGGCAAGGTAGCGGATAGTAAGGTCCTGGAAATTCCCGGGTATCACCATTTAATACTCGGCCTTACAGATTCAGTTTCAAAACCAGGCCATCACGTCCTTGCTTTGCGAATCTCCAATTTCCACTACCAGCGGAAGTATACGTTTTTCAATGCCCATGCAGGTGCTTATGAGGATTTGACACAGTTTCCCAAACTGATCCTCATCATGATGTCTATGCTTGGTGGTATATTTCTTACCGGAACCATCTACTATGTTTTTCTCTACCTGGTACATCGCTCAGAGCCGCTCTTTCTGGTATTTGCTTGTTTATGTTTATTGTTTCTTGCATTGCTTGCTATCGAATATTTGCCAGCAGTATGGAACTATACTTACCCTTTTCAATTTATCCGTCTGGAAGTGGTAGGAGTACTGACCCTAATTATTTCCATGTTGATTCCATATTTCCTTAACCGCCAGTTCAGCACTTTCAGGCCTTATATTTTTAACTCAATTGTTATCATAGTCCTGATGGCCGCATTTATTTTTTATCATGGACGATATGACTTTACATCGAAAGTTCTTGGTATGCTCATGGGTATTGCTTGTTTAACTACCGTGCTAAAAGCCGCACTGATAAGGGCACAGGGGTATCTGGCGGTTTTAGCAGCACTTACTTGCAGCGTTTTAACTAATGTGTTTATAAATTATGACTACAGTTTATACATTAGTTTTGGTTTTCTCCTGATCAGCATGTTGTATCTTTTAAGCAAACGTTTTAAAAAATTAATGAACGAAGCACAGGAGAATTTGCTGTTATCGCAACGTTTAAAAATTGAATTATTAAAAAAAAGCATTCAACCACATTTTTTGATGAACACCCTGACTGCATTGACTGAACTGGTTGAGCAATCGCCAAATGATGGCGTAAAAATGATCACAGCACTCTCAGGCGAATTTGAACTTCTTTCTGAAATGGCCGAAAAATCATTGATTCCCATCGAAAATGAGATCGCACTCTGCAACTTCCATCTCAAGATCATGCAATATCGTAAAGGCATCACATATCTTTTTAATGTTACGGGTATTCATGCAGAAGAATTCATACCTCCAGCCATCATCCATACGCTCCTTGAAAATGGAATTACGCACAGCCGGCCGCTCAAAGATGGAACGATTAGGTTTGATTTAACTTATTCAACTGACAAGGCCCGGAAATTTTACACTTTTAAGGTTACCGCAAATAAATTTGAATCAAGAATGCAGGGTACAGGAACTGGCCATAAATACATCCGGGCGCGGCTCAATGAAAGTTATGGCAAGAATTGGCTGTTCCACACACACGAGATTGCAGAAGGTTGGATAACCAAAATCATAATAAGCAGATGAAGATATTAATAATTGAAGACGAATTTTTAATCGCCCGTCGGATTGAGCGCATGTGCCGGGAGATTTTGGGTCCTATTTTGTCTGAAATTTCTTGCATAGGGAATCTGGATGATGCAAAAGTTTACCTTGAAACCAATAAGCTTGACTTGGTGATGTTAGACCTGAACCTAAATGGTGAAGATGGACTCAGAATTTTGCAGCAGTTTGCCGCAGAATCCTTTCATACTATCATTGTATCGGCGCAAAAGGAAAAGGCTGTAGATGCCTTTGATTATGGAGTAGTAGATTTTGTTTCGAAACCTTTTGAAAAGGAAAGATTGAAGCTTGCCCTTGACAGGGCAGGTTCAACGATAGATATGGGCACAAAGCAGCTAAAATTTCTCTCTGTCAAATCTAAAGGCACATTGAAAATCATAGCCATAGCGCATGTCGCTTTCTTTAGAGGCTCGGATATCTATTCTGAAATTCATCTTGAAAGTGGCGAATACTTCCTGCATGATAAGACTTTAGAACAATTGTCGCAGCTTTTAAGCCATTCTTTTTTGCGAATACACAAGTCATACCTGGTTTCTATAGCACAATTTGAATGTTTTTTGAATAAAGCTGGCGGCCGAAACTTTTTAAGGCTCAAAAATGGAACTGAGTTGCCGATCGGAAGAACCAGATATCCAACAATTAAAGATAAATTAGGTTTAAATAGATAGACCAAACTTGATGTAAAGGCATTATGCTTTTTATAGCAGGAATTGAAAAAAATCGGTCCTGTAAAGATGTTTTACAAGACCGATTTCGAATTTGCTGATCAAAAAGGCGAATTTTGAGCACTATTCAGGGTTTTTCTATTTATCCCAAAAAATGCGTGTGTCCATATTATCCGGCCCGCCATTGTCTGCAACCGCGGCCTGGTAATTCGTTGCATTTGCAGAAAGCTCAAGCGTTGGATAAACAAAGCGGCGAACAAAACCACCGGTTATATTTTGCCCTGCGATGGTATTGGGCGATAAAGCTGGAAAACCACTCCTCCTGAAGTTGGCAAATGCCTCGGTACCATTGCCCCAGGAAGCCACCCAATATTGTGTATTAATCAGGTTGAGTGCATTTGCCGAATTATAAGCGTTAACGGGGTTATTAATAAATGCATTTTGCGTAGCTAAAGGAATAATGGCTGCCGGGTTATAGGTTGTCCATTGGTCCATTGCCGCACGTATACCATTAGCATAATAAACATCGGGTGTACTGCCACCGGTTATCCAGCCTCTAACAGCGGCCTCTGCCAGCAGGAATTGCGTTTGAGCGTGGGTGATAAAAAATTGCGGAGCAGTTAAACTACCGAAAATACTATAATTAACCTGTGAATAATTAAAGCCAGAGCCGTTAGCCCCTCTAAATCCGGGAGCCGTTGATAAGGTAGCACTGCTATAGCCCACAGGAAGTCCGAACTGATTTGCAGATATGGTATCTGGTACGCTTGTAGGCGCTGCTAAGGGGTTGGCGTATTTACCGGATATAAACTTCAATCGCGGATCACCACTATTTTTTAGCTGATCTACAAAGGGAGCCGCTAAATAATAGGTGTTTGCTATTGCCGTAATCGTCTGGCTTACGGGATTCACATAAGTGGTATTGTATTTCAGATAACAATTGTCGGCATTTGATGTCATTACACCACCAGTTACGGCAGCTTGCACAATAGCTTGCGCTTTGCCCGGATCTATTTTACTATACCTCATGCCCAACCGAAGCAATAAGGAATAACCCAATCTTTTCCATTGGGCGATATTGCCACCGTAAAACACATCAGCCTTTACGATATCCTTTGCCGGATCTAAAGCTGCCGTTGCCTCCGTAACTTCTTTAATCAGGTCGGTGTAAATTGCTGCCTGGTTATCGTATTTAGGGGTAAGCACATTTGATAAATAAGCTTGTCCGGCTTCAGTATAAGGCACGTTTCCGTAACTGTCTACCAGCATCATAAATTGATAAGCTTTCCAGATTCTGGCTTCGTTATATAAATTTGTTCTTGCCGGATTGCCTTTGATCTGGCTTAATATCTGCACCAATAATTGAACAGGGCCTGAAGAACTTGTTGCGCCAGTATTTGTTCCCGTATACTCAGCATTCCATTTTGACGAAGTATAAGTTTGATTCAGCTGGTTAAAATTAAACGCCGAGGTGATTCCCGAAAACGGATTAACAAATTGCTGCACAATGGTTGGCTCAGTTTCCATCGTGGCTCCATGCGTTCCAAATTGTGCGCTCGTAAACAAGAACGCCGCATCGAGTTCTGTCGGATTATTTGGATTAATATTTAATTTATCAAACCCTTTATTGCAACTGGAAATTACTGTAACCCAGATGGCGATGGCTATAATTCTGATTAAATTTTTCATATTGTATAAAGCGTTAGAATTTTACATTTAAGTTAAATCCGTAAGTACGTGTTGTTGGTAGTGATGCCTGCTCATAACCTGTTAAGTTATCTCCGCTTGAGGCAATTGCTTCGGGATCAATGTTGGGCGTATATTTCTTGATGATCAATACATTACGGCATACGGCCGATAGCACTAAGCTTTTTACGTATTTTTTATTGATAAATTTAGACAAGTCGTATCCCAGCGAAAGGCTTCTTAATTTAACAAAGCTTGAGCTGTAAATGAATGGGTCTAAGATATTCGTTGAACGATAATTTGCGTAAAAATCTTCTGCGTTTACAGCAGTGGTATTTGGTAATCCATTAGTAGCATTTACGCCAGGAAAAATTACGCCACCTTCACGGCCAGGTAATGATTCTTTTGATAAACCTTCTCTTAATAAGTTTAAACTTGTGCTCGAGAGCAATTTACCACCTGCCTTATAATCAATATGGGAGATAAAGGTAAAGCCTTTGTAATTCAACGTATTTAGCCAGCCCCCTGTTGCTGTAGGAAGGCCACTACCAAAACTAACCGGTTTATCACTTGCTACGGGTTTGCCTCCCGATAATACGATGTTTCCGGAAGCATCACGCTTGTAAGTGGAACCTACAATCTGGTTAAGGGGTAAGCCTACCATGTGGACAATAGACCCAAAAAATTCAGGACTGCCCACTACCAGTTGCGATTGGTTGTTCGCTAATGACAATACTTTTGAAGAGTTGAAAGCAGAATTAAAAGCCGTTTTCCAGGTAAAGTTTTTGTTCTGGATGGGGATTAATTCCAGGTTAAATTCTAATCCTTTATTGGCTAAACCACCTAAATTAACAAGCGTTGTAGCATATCCGGTTGCTGCAGACAGGCTTATCGGAACGGCTTGATTAGTCGTTTTTTTATGGTAGGCAGCTACGTCCAGATTCACTCTGTTGTTGAACATGCGCAACTCAATACCAATTTCTTTTTCATTTACGCCGAAAGGCTTAATCTGGGTATTTGGTGAAGCTGTTCCGTTAATACTGCCTAAGGGAAGCCCGTTGAATGAATTCTGACCAAGCAAAAATGTTAAGGCATTGTAGGCGCCAACCCCCTGGGCACTTCCCGTTTCTGCAACAGCAACTCTAAGCTTTCCAAAATTTAACCATTTTGTTTTTGGAAGTAATTCCGAAAAAACGAAACTTCCGCTAACTGAAGGGTAGAAATAATGATCTATATCTCTGGCGAGTACAGAATACCAGTCTGTACGGCCGGTAACATTCAGGTATAATAAATCTTTGTAGGAAAATTCTGCCGTACCATACAATGAATTTACGGTTTGTTTAGTTAGGTTGTAACTCGAATTTGCCGTAACACCGTTTCCAATGGTATATAAATCTCTGATGTAAAAATTGGTTACCGCCTCGTTAAATGTAGACGTAATTAAGGGAAAGTGATTACCACCTACTGTTGCATTAAATGAAAAATCTTTCCACTTATGGCCGCCACCCAGCAGGAAGTCAAAGTTATTCTGGCGTGTACTTGATGTACTTATTCCATAGCTACCGTTATACAGCCCCGTTGGTGCTGCAGATACAGCCAGTGTGCCCGTCGGCGTGTTTGATTCATAGGTAGTTTGCAATAGGTCCATGTTTGCCCTGCCCTGAAGATATAACCAATCGAAAAACTGGTAGCGTACCACAGCAGTACCTAACAAATGATCTTTTGTTTGTCTTTGAAATTGCTTCGCTAATATCCAGTAGGGGTTGGTAACGGTTGCAAACCTCGAAGTAGGTGTTTCGTTTCCGTTGGCATCTATTGCACCCGCTTCCAGTACATCAAAAGAAATGGAGTTAGCTAACCTGTAAATTGAGGTAGGAATTGCATTTCCCTGTACGCCTACAAGTGGCGGATTGTTATTAAACTGGTGATCGTAGTTAACGTAAAATTGTGCAGTTAATTTTTCAGTAAGTTTATAGTTAATGCCAACGTTAAAAATCTTTTTATGAAAATCGTTGTTTGGTACTATGCCCTGAGCATCCTGATTAGAAAGGGATACCCGGAAACTTCCCTTGTCATTACCGCCAGAAAGTGCAACGGTATTACTCCAGGATGGGGCAAGTCTGAAGAACGTCTTTATCCGGTCTTTAACAGGCGCATAGGGACGTTGAACGCCGTCGAACTGGAACGTTGGTACATTGTCAAATGGCACACCAAAACTCCATGCACCAGAACTCTGCGCAGTACCTACTGAAGACGGGCGAATATTATTCTCACCTTGCCCGTATTCATATTGAAAATCTGTATAATCAAGCGCCTGGTTTACCGTGAAATTAGAGTTAAAGTCAATCCCTATTCCACTATTCTTAGCTCCCGACTTTGTGGTAATAATGATTGCTCCGTTAACGGCACGCGAACCATACAAAGCTGCAGCGGTAGATCCTTTCAGAACAGTCATCGATTCGATATCATCCTGATTGATACCTTGCAAATTATCTCCCTGGTCTACGTTTTGCGTATAACCATTGCTACTGCTTGCCCCCTGCGACATTGGCAAGCCATTGATTACGATTAGCGGCGAATTGTCTGCGGTGAAAGAAGATTGTCCACGCAAACGAATCTTTGTACTCCCGCCTGGCCCTGCAGCGGGAGGGGAAACGTCCAATCCGGCGATTTGGCCCTCAAGCGAATTGGCAAGGTTAGTCGTGCGGTTGGTTTGTAATGCCTCTACATCAGCTTTTTGAGCCGAATACCCTAAGCTTTTTGCTTCCCTCTTTATACCGAGGGCAGTTACGATCACCTCATTTAAAGCATTTGTGACCGCCAGCATTGAAATATTAACAACGGTTTTTGCATTTACCGTTATTTCTACCGGTTTATAGCCAATGGATGTGAATACCAACACCGCATTGGTATTGGCAACATTTATCGTATAACTGCCGGATGAACTGGTTATAGTGGCATTTCGTGTTCCCTTTTCAGCAACGCTTACGCCGGGTAAACCAACGCCCTGTTCATCGGTCACTTTACCTGTAATGCCTATCGGAGCTAATTTTAACTTTTTTGCTGGTAAAGATTTGCTAAATATTGCGGTTGTTAGCCCACCAGCTGAAGCGCTTGCGGATTCGAAAAGAATGAATACCGTTAACACAGTACAGGTAAATACCAGTGGAAGTAATTTTTTTTTCATCATTGTAATTTGGTTAGAATTGGTTTTTAATAAACAGCTTAAATAACCGCAGAAAAGGCGGTGCTGTCAGTGTGGAACATACGCAGCGTTTAACGACTACATATGGTGCTTGAATGTGAAGTAAATCTATCTCATATGATTATATTGGTTTGTTAGTTAATCAATCTCTGTTCTAATCATCCAGGGCAAATATGCCTGGGCTAAATAGTTTATCTGAAGAAAATAGTTGCGAAGAATAGAAGCATTACTTTCCTTTTATATTTGGTTTCGAAACAGTTATGTTACACAAGCAAATAAAGACAACTTTAATGAAAAAGCAATTTCAGTATTACAGCAAAAAATTGTAACATATTAACATAGCTATTTCTTTGTGATATTGGTTGTTGTATGATAAAACATCATAAATGTGTCTGTTTATCAATTGCTTATGGAATTATTTTTACATAAAACCAATCTGCTACCTAAATAATAAACCCCGACGTTGTTAATATACTTACCATCAACAGGTAATAGATATGCATTATATCGTACATAATTTATAATTTCATGTTATAGTTAACCAATTATAAACATGAAGGCTACGTTAAAAAAGGCTACTCCAAACCCGGAGCATTCCTTTAATATCCATAAGGATATAGGGCATGCGATATTAAGCGCCTGGCATTATCACCCCGAGTGCGAACTATTAGTTGTTAAAAGAACCTACGGTACCTGCCTGATCGGCGACCATGTTGGTCCGTTTAAAAATGGTGATGTATTTTTATTTGGATCAAACCTGCCACATACTTTCCGTTGTGAACAGAAATACCTGGAAAGCGATACCGAAAAAGTTGGAGAAACCATCGTGGTTCTTTTTGAAAACAACATCTGGGGCGATACATTTTTGAACCTTCCTGAAATTAGTCCGATTGTTAAACTGCTAAACACAAGTAAGCTGGGTTTGCGTTTAAAAGGAGCAACCAGACGAAAGGTTGGCAAAATAGCGGAAGAAATGCTTCACGAATCGCCTGCCCGTAAATTGATCAGTTTATTATCCGCTTTAGAAATCATAGCGGCTACCAAAGAATATGAAATTATATCATCCAACGGCTTTAACCCGGAAGTAAATAGTATCGACCAAAACCGTATTAACACGATATTCGAATACACGTTTAATAATTACCATAAAAAAGTAGCGCTGGAGGATGTAGCTGAATTAATTAACATGGGAAAGCACTCTTTTTGCAGGTACTTTAAATCCAAAACAAAGAAAACATACATCCAGTTTTTAATGGAAGTGAGAATTGGAAATGCATGCCGATTGTTGTTAGAGGAGGAATTTAATATGACTGAGGTAGGCTATGCCTGTGGCTACAACAATATATCTCACTTCTATCACCAGTTTAAAGCGCTTACGAAAAAAAATCCAATGGATTACCGATATAATTATCTTAAAACGGAAGAGAAAAAATTTGCTTAGTAAGCTCAGTTGGGTATTGATATTCTTTTAAATTCTACTACAGATATTTTTATAGGTTATGAGGAATCGTCATTCCCAACTTGATTGGGAATCGTAATGCAAGCGCTTTATGATTCCCGCCTGAGCCTATCGTGTGGATACATCTTTTGGTTTTTTATACGTTTTGCTAGCTTGCTTTAATAAATTACAGGTTTTACCGAAGAACGTAGTCAATCCCAAGGGCCAGAGAAATCAAAAAAACAGTTGCAGGAAAGAACTAATAGTACTGCCAAACCTAAACGCAGTGGTTTTGTGTTCTTAAACGCTAGTTTAAAGTTTAAAGAAATATTGAACACAAAACGAAGTGCCGCTGTTTTTTTGATGTGTGTAGGGCTGTGCAAAAGGCCCATTGCTGGATTGACAAAGCGCTTTGGGTACTTTGGCGCTCCAAAGTACCATGCCCCCGCGGCATAGAGCGGAAAAGACAATATTTATGTATTAACTTGAGTTCAATTAATAATGTGGCTTTTAGAGCTATTCTTTAGGTATTTTAGTATTAGTGTCGTCGCCCTGATCTCTATAGCTATCGGATTCATTTCAGGATCTTAATAGCAGGAAAGATGCTGACCACGAAGTAGCTATTAGGCCTTTAAAACAACAAAAACTGCTAATAAAATAAATTCAGCATGACGACCGACTTAATGAATTTGTACTAAAAAAACAAAGATGGAATTAACAAAAATGTGTCCAAAAGATAGGCCTTCTCGGGAAAGACGACTACTCTATTGGAGTCTGTCATTGATACCTCTAGCGAAGCGAAAGCTACGAAGTAAACTGAGCCTTAAGCGAGCTCAACGAAGGTAATTTATTTCAGGGTCTTTTTAGCAGTAAGGATGCTGACCACGTAGTAGCTACAAGACAATTGAAAACACAATTTTTACTTGTAAATAAATCCGATATTGCCAGGTAATTTGCTTGAGGTAAGCCTAAATCAAAAAAATATATTCGTTAATAATAATCAAATAAGGTAACGCAAACCAGTAATTTTAGTATTGAAGCATTTTATTGTATTATATTAACATTATGCTATAAATGTGCTTTAAAAGGATTTATTTGCCTTTCAATTTTACCGCCTGGATACTTAAATAAAGTTCAAACTTAATTTTCGATCCAAAAAAACTTAACCAAATAATTATGAGAATTTATAACACCTCCAGCGGGATTATTATCAACCACAATAACCAATATTTTTTAACAGCAGAGAAAAGCTGGGATAAGTTTGTAAACAGGAGTAACCTCTTTAAAGTGGTCAGCAGTGAGTTGCAACAACTCCAGCCTAACGAAGATTTACAAGCGTTCACCAATTCAGCTGTTTTAACGCCTATAGGTAACCAGGAGGTATGGGCATCTGGTGTAACCTACTTTCGTAGCAGGGAAGCCAGAATAGAGGAATCAAAAGAAGCACAAGGCGGAGATTTTTATGCCAGGGTATATGATGCAGACCGACCAGAACTTTTTTTTAAATCGCCAGCTTACCGTACAGTAGGTTCCGGAGGAAACATACGGATCAGGGCAGATTCTAAATGGAACGTACCTGAACCGGAACTGACGTTATTTATTTGCTCAGCAGGCACTATAGAAGGTTATACAATTGGTAATGATGTATCATCGAGGGACATCGAGGGTGAAAATCCGCTTTATTTACCGCAGGCAAAATCATATAATGGGGCTACCGCTTTAGGTCCTTGCCTTTTAGTAACAGAGGGCCCAATAGATCCGGATACTGATATCAGTATCGAAATATCCAGAGATTCAGCAATCCTTTTTAAGGAGAAAATTTCCATTAATCAAATGAAACGTAAGCATACGGAATTAGTGGCTTACTTGTTTCGGGAATTGGATTTCCCTCATGGAACCTATTTAATGACAGGTACAGGAATAATTCCCACTGATGATTTCACTTTACAAAGCGGAGATATCGTAAAAATAACCATTTCAGAGATTGGTTCACTTATAAATACCGTAGCGTGATCAGCAAGGTAAATAAATTATAAGTTTAGTAACCGCTGCCCAAGCAAGTGAAACGATTTTTCAATAAGCAGGAACACTAGCGAAAAATCAAAATAAGAAGTTAAAAAATAACGCAACATAGCATATTCTAAATATGAAATCATATAGAAGTTCGACCTGGTTTGGGAAAAAAGATAAAATGGGCCTCATTTATCGCAGCTGGATGAAAAACCAGGGCATGCCCGAAGACATGTTTGACGGCAGACCGGTAATCGGGATTTGTAATACGTGGTCTGAACTTACACCCTGCAATGCCCACCTGCGTGATATTGCCGAAAGTGTTCGTCGCGGGGTTTTGGAGGCTGGCGGTTTTCCGCTGGAATTTCCCATCATGTCGTTGGGTGAAACGCTCATGAAACCCACCGCGATGTTGTTCCGTAATCTCGCCAGTATGGATGCAGAGGAATCAATAAGAGGCAACCCTATTGATGGTGTAGTACTCCTTACGGGTTGCGATAAAACCACGCCTTCTACGCTAATGGGAGCGGCAAGTGTAGATTTACCGACAATTGTGGTTCCTGGCGGCCCCATGTTAAACGGAAAATATCACGGACATGACATCGGCTCAGGAACAAGCGTATGGAAGCTGACAGAGGAATTAAAGAAAGGCGAAATTACTTATGATGAATATGCAGAAGTAGAAAGTTGCATGTCTCGAAGTCCGGGCCACTGTATGACCATGGGCACGGCGTCTACTATGGCTTGCATGGTTGAAGCGTTAGGCATGAGTCTTTCCGGTGGTGCGGCTATACCTGCCGTTGATTCACGTCGGAAAAGGCTTGCTCAGCTATCGGGAAGGAGGATAGTTGAAATGGTTAAAGAAGACCTGAAAATTTCTAAAATACTCACACGGGATGCTTTTGAAAATGCCATTAAGGTAAATGCTGCGGTAGGAGGGTCCTCAAACTTTATTATTCACCTTACCGCTATTGCAGGGCGTATGGGTGTAGCGCTAAACTTAGACGATTTTGATGATATTGGTAGTAAAATGCCGCTTCTGGTAAATCTAATGCCTTCAGGGAAATTTTTGATGGAGGATTTTTACTATGCCGGTGGTTTACCTGCTGTTATAAAACAAATGCAATCTGTTTTAAAAATGGACACCCTAACGGTAAGTGGGAAAACGCATGCCGAAAACATTGCCGATAAAGGAATAAATTACAATAAGGAAGTTATTTATGAATTTGAGCAGCCGATTATTCAGGAAGCCGGAATTACCGTACTAAAAGGTAATCTTGCAGTTAACGGAGCGGTTATAAAGCCATCAGCAGCTACGCCCGGTTTGATGCAGCATCGGGGTAGGGCGGTAGTGTTTGAAAATATTGAGGATTACCATACGAGAGTAGACGATCCTGATCTGGATATCGATGAAACTTGTGTTATGGTATTGAAAACGGTTGGTCCTGTCGGCTATCCGGGTATGCCTGAGGTAGGTAACATGACTTTACCGAAAAAGCTGCTTGACAAGGGCGTAACCGATATGGTGAGGATATCGGATGGCAGGATGAGTGGTACGGCATATGGCACGGTTATACTACACGTATCGCCGGAGTCTGCGATTGGTGGAAATTTAGCGCTGGTAGAAAACGGCGACATGATTGAGCTGGATGTAGCCAATAAACGTATCCACCTTGAAGTGAGTGATGAAGCGTTAGCCCTGAGGCGAAGCAATTGGGTACCGCCAATTCCTGCTGCAACACGGGGTTATGTAAACTTATATGTCAACCATGTTCAGCAGGCAGATAAAGGTGCTGATCTGGACTTTTTAGTAGGCGGCTCAGGTTCAACCGTAACCAGAGACTCTCATTAAAGCAGAAACATGGATGTACTGATTCTTTTTGGCTGTATAGTTACACTTGTATTATTAATTGCCTGGGCGAAGGTTAATACCTTTCTTGCGTTTTTAATCGTATCGGTAGGGGCAGCTTTATTGTTAGGTATGCCCGCCGCCAGCATTCCGCAAACGGTTAATAAAGGATTAGGAGATACATTAGGATCGCTGGCAATCATCATCGTTTTGGGCGCCATGCTCGGAAAACTCGTCGCTTCCAGTGGCGCCGCTCAAAAAATAGCTTCGGTATTAAAAAAGACGTTCGGTGCTAAACACATCGCCTGGGCCATGTCTTTAACCGGTTTTATAGTGGGCATTCCGTTATTTTATAATGTTGGGTTTGTATTGCTCATTCCAATTATTTTTTCGGTAGCGTATAATTATAAGTTACCCCTGGTATATGTAGGCTTGCCTATGCTTGCATCGCTGTCTGTAATGCATGGTTTTTTGCCCCCTCATCCATCGCCCATGGCTTTGGTTACCCAGTTTAATGCAGATTTGGTTAAGACTTTTACCTATGGTTTAATTGTGGCTATACCTGCTATAATTATTGCAGGCCCTCTTTTCGCAAAAGTGTTAATCAATATGAAATCCAGCCCGACAGTTACCTTGCGGGCCGATGAACTGCCCGATCATGAATTGCCGGGGATAACAAATAGTGTGGTTTCTGCATTGTTACCTGTACTGATCATTTTGGGTACCACGTTGATCACCAGGATATGTAGTGGCAATATGGCTGTTGTGAATTTTGCCGGATTTATCGGTGATCCAACTATTGCCATGATATTAACCATTTGCATTGCAACATTTACACTTGGAATCAGGTCAGGTAAAAAGCTGACTGACATTATGGTCATTTATGTTGATGCAACAAAAGATATAGCGATGATTCTTTTAATAATTGGTAGCGCAGGCATTTTGAAACAAGTATTTGTAGAAACGGGGGTGAGCAACAGCCTTGCTGCAATTTTGCAGGGGCTAACCCTGCCACCTTTATTATTGGCCTGGTTAATAACAGCGGTGTTAAGGCTTTGCCTGGGTTCGGCTACCGTAGCTGGCCTCACCGCTGCCGGTATCGTTTATCCGCTTGTGGGGCCTCATGGTGCCGATCCAAATTTAATGGTGCTCGCGGTTGGATCAGGAAGCCTGTTTTGTTCGCACGTAAATGACTCCTCTTTCTGGCTATTTAAAGAGTATTTGGGATTATCTATCAAACAAACATTTTTGTCCTGGTCGCTCATGGAAACGCTGGTTTCGGTTATCGGACTTATTGGAATACTGATTATGAACCAGGTGATGTTTAGGTAGCTAATAATCATAGTCGTTAATAGATACAAGATGTACAGTTAATAACAACCCATGTAATTATTACCTGCTATTTGGTGAGTCAGTTGTTTGCTTTCTATGAACCACTCATCAAAACTTTTAGAATTCGTGCGAATATGGTAAATCCGTAAAAGTAAAAAACATGCTAGTGATCGGATTGCAATTAATAAGTTGTTTGTGCGAGTTTTTAACTCGTACTAATATAAAAGCTATAGTTCAAAAATTTAGAAAATTGCAACCCTTAACTTCATAATCTAATTTTGAAGCGAACTACAAGCTCGCACCAGCTTGGGATTTACTATTTGTGCAAGGTTTATTATTATTAGCAACTCCATTGAGCTGTCGTACTAAAAACCAGCCACATCGGCGATTAGAAAACCGTTGGCAGCAAGTATAAATTACGACTACCATAAAAAAACACAACTAACATTTAGTCACGTTGTGTTTCTTTTTACTCAAAATTAGACTTAAAACGAAAAAGTTTTTCCGAGTATGATTTCGTTTTCTTTCTTTTCAGAGTGCATTTTCCAATGTGTCTCTGCAACCTCTCTTGAGGAAATAGCAGGCGTTCCCTGAGGGAAATGTTTTAATAATTCTTGGTCGGGTTCGCCGGTATTATACACCAACCCACCAATTGACACAATCCCTGCGAAAATATTTTCAGCTGACAAGTCGTTGTTCAGCACACGGATATAATTTAACAAAGCACCAGCAGCAATTCCGAAACTTGCTGTCATAGAAGTTGGTTTTTGTGCAGACGAAGCAGTTGTAAATAACAAACTTCCCTCTTTTTTAGACAGCATATCAGGCAGCACCGCTTGTACTACTGTAATTGCGCTTAACAATTGGAAGTCTAAATGGAATGCTGCATTTTCAACATCAATATTTCTTGGTGTACGCATGGTTTCCATTGAAGGAGTGGGGCTAAACTCAATAACATCAATGGAACCAAAATGTTTTTTTACAGCAAACAAAGCATCTTTTAAAGAATTTCTATCCAAGACATCAGCGTAAAAAGAAGCAACCGAAATTTCTTGTGCTTCAAGCTGTTTAACCAAGTCATTTAATTTTTCTTCACTTCTTGCCAAAAGAGCTACATTGTAACCTTCTTTCCCAAAACGTTGTGCCACAGCAAATCCAACACCTGGACCGGCACCAATTATTACAATAGTTTTTCCCATTTACTTACTTTTTAATTTTAGTGTAACAAAAATACCTAAATTGCTTACAAAAGGTAAGTGGTTACCCAAATGTAACTACTTACCTTTAAGTAACTAACTTTATGATTGAGATAACAAAACAACTAAAGGAATCTGTCGAGCTATTTCCTAATCTAACGGAATGTAAATCCTCATTAGGCCCAATACAAGACGCATTATATGTATTGGGCGGAAAATGGAGGATTCCAATTTTGGTTGCAATGCTTGAAGGCAACAAGCATTTTGGTGAAATTCAAAGGACAATAAATAAGATTTCTGCAAAAGTGCTTTCACACGAATTAAAAGAACTAGAATTAAATGGTTTTATAACCCGGCGTGTTTATGGGACGAAACCTGTAGGCATTGAATACGAACTGACAGAATATACAAATTCGCTTGGTGCTGTAATTGTGGCATTGAGGGAGTGGGGACTATTACACCGTAAAAAAGTGAAGACGGAATGGAATTGAAAAAACAACAGCTGCCAATACTTAAACTGTTATATTGCTTTTCCATAACTATCCAACTCAATAGGCCATGTGCTTAAGCCTTCATCATCATAAAGCACTGTTGGTGTGCCTAAGTAGTCGGTAACTATACTATACTTTTTATCTCGTTTTATTTTAGCAACAGGTACAAAACTTTCTTCTTCAAATATTTAGGTAGTTAATTGGCTGTCGGCTATTTCCTTTCCAACATCAAAGGTTTTGAACTCGTGTAAAGGTAATTTTCCATCCAAACATAAAATGGCAGCTTTTAGTATCAAAAAACGCTTTATGCAATCTTTTCAAGTAGTATTGCATCATTATTTTTCCAAAAGCTTTTTTCAGTTATATTTAGGTTTAATTTCTCACAATAAGAGATAAGGATATTGTGATTTAATCGATCTTTTATTATTTTTCTTTTATAAAATTCTATATTTTCCAGCCACAAAGAATCTCCTTCTTCATGAAATATCCATTTCGGATCCTTCATTGCATAAACAACTCTTGCTTTGTTTCCATTTGCCCAATGTGTAAATGAGTTCCTTGCATCGCTTATGTTCAAATCTGATGTCATATGAAAACTGAATGCATCTAATTTTAACTCATTAGCAATATAATTCGCTAAGGTCTGCCATTCATCATTATAATTGGTAACCATTACCACCATTGACGAATTAGAACCAGGTACAAAAAAATATGCTTTAATTAAATGAGCCCCACCCTTCGGTGGTCTCTTTAGATAAAGATCAAAGAGAAATGATTTCTTCTTCATCTCGTATTTAACATTTGCATCAAATTTATCTTTTAGCACTTCCTCTATTTCATTTATTGTGGCACGAAAGCAAGTAAAGCCGAACACTTCGAAATTTTCAATAAAATTCATTCTATTAGATTTTAGAGCAGCTACCATTTCCATTCCGATCCTGCC
>Ga0190271_10000628_pt1 | contig 18333 bp, 21 predicted proteins | sample Popmic356T_FD_133747 | JGI IMG/M metagenome (GOLD analysis project Ga0190271, IMG submission 133747) | Populus adjacent soil microbial communities from riparian zone of Weber River, Utah, USA - 356 T | ecosystem: Environmental > Terrestrial > Soil > Riparian zone | place: USA: Utah | collected...
AATTGTTCGGCACCACGCCGAGACCGGGGATCAGAATTTTCGCGCCAAACAGGTTGTTGATGGTCTGAGTGGTCGCGACCACGTTGCCGAACGCATCGGCCGCCGTCATGTGTGTGGTATGGGCGCTTTCCAGTTGCCTGACCCCCGCGCCCCAGGCCTGCGCGCGCGTGGCGTCGATCGCCGCGCGCCGCTCGTTCGCATAGTCCTTCGACGTCAACCGCGCGACCGGCACGTTGATGAAATCCGGATCGCCGCTCGCGGCCGCGCGATCGGCGAACGCGATCTTCAGCACCTCCGCCAGCAGATGGATCGTCCCGGCGGTGCCATACCCCATCGCCCGGACGTCGTAACCCTCGAGAATGTTCAGCATCTGGGCGATGTGCACGCCGGAAGCAGCCGGCGGTGGCGGCCCGAGAATCTCCCAGCCGCGGTAGCTCGCCCTGACCGGCGCGCGCTCTTTCGGCTGATACCAGTCGAGATCTGCCTGGCTGACGTAGCCACCGTGTGCCGTCATGTAGTCGACGAGGATCCTGCCAAGCGGGCCGTTGTAGAGTGCACCCTCGCCGTCCTTCGCAATCGTCGCCAGCGTCTCGGCATATTCGGACTGCACCACGCGCTCTCCGACATTGAGCGGCTTGCCCTCCGGCAGGTAGATTTTCGAGATCGCCTTGTCCTTGATCATGTCGGCGGCCGAGTCGCGAATGCACTCGTGCAGGTACGGGGTCGCCGCATAGCCGCGCGCGGCGTGCCGGATCGCCGGCTGCATGACGTCGACAAGGCTCATGCTGCCGTATCGGCGCAAGGTCTCGCACCAGGCCTTCAGCGAGCCCGGCGCGCCGACCGATTTCGGGCCGATCAGGTTCTCGTCGTCGACCGAGTCGAACACGTCATGCGCCGAACCCGGCTTCGAGCGATAGGTGTCCGCCCCGACGCTGAGCGGTGCGGTGCTCTGACCGTCGATGAACCGGTGGCTGCCGTCGGCAAGTCGAATGTGCGCCATGCCGCCGCCGATGATGCCGACCATCATTGGCTCCACGACCGTCAGCGTGAACAATGTTGCGATTGCCGCATCGATGGCGTTGCCGCCGGCGGCCAACATCTCCGCACCCGCAGCCGACGCCAACGGGTGATTGCTGGTCACCATGCCGCGGCTGCCGGAGGCTGTCTTCTTCTGGCAGGTGAAGGTTGTCCCTGCGCGACTGCGCCAGTCCTGCGTCATGTGTCCCGTCCCATGTCCGGTTTTAATTGTGCGTCGCGCACCGGCTTGAAGCGGCCAGACTGACATCAGCCGACGCCGTACCGCCAATCCAGCCTGCCAGCGCAAGAGGCTGTGCAGGCCCGGGAACGGCCGCTTGTGGACGGAAACAGGACGTTCCCAAGCGCAACACGCGACTATGCAACGCCCTTTATCCGGAGCCTGGGAGCCATTGCCATGAGCATCAATCTGAGTGCACCGACCGTTGCGATTTTTCTGGCCGCAGTCGTGCTTGCCTGGACTTGCTCGGCCACTTCATGCTGATCCAGTTCGTCACCACGTATAAAATCTGGATCGCAATCGCGGCCTGCGCGGCGCTGTTTGCAAGCTTGCGTGTTCAAGGGGCTGTGGCGCCGGCAGATCCGTACGCCGAACACCCGATCGTGCCTGGAAATCCCGTTCGTCCCGCGCCGTCCTCCCGTTGATGCTCGCGGGAGGACGCGCGCGGATGTGCGCGGCCTAACGGCCTTTGACGCGCGCGAGTTCTTCCGCCAGCGTTACGAAGGCGGACTGCAACCTGCGGTCGCGCATCGACTGATAAGCCTCGAGCAACCGTATCTCGTTGCGCACGGTGAGCCCGTCGATCGTCTGCGACTTTGCGCTGGCCTTGGGCGCAGGCTTGGCTTCGCTGAAGAACGTGCCGATCGGAACGTCGAAGATTTTCGCCAGTTCCGAAAGGCGGCTGGCGCCGACCCGGTTGGCGCCCTTCTCGTACTTCTGAACCTGCTGAAAGCTCACACTGAGCCTGCGCCCGACCTCTTCCTGCGAAAGCTTGTTTCGCAGTCTCAGGTTGCGAATCCGTGCGCCGACCGCGGCATCGACTTCATTGGCTGCTTTGCCTGCCACCATGCATCTCCTCGTTGAACAAGGAGACTCGATAGCACACAAGCTCAAGACTTTGCCAGCATGGCATTCCGCATTAAAATACCGTCAGGCCGGCACGCGGGAAACCCCTGAACCCGCAACGTAGGGTTAACTAGTGCCGGACGACCGGATCGGGCACGAGGATGTCTTTTGTCAACATCAGTTCCTCGCCATCGCTGCCGGCGCGCACCTCCTGTTGCGCGTGGCGGGCACTATCGAAGAAGGCATCGAGCGCCTGGCGCGTTTCCAGCGGCGCCCCGGCCAATGCGCGAATGATGCGCAGCAGATCCGGCTCCTGCACCCAGTAAAACATCTCGATCAGTGCCGAGCGCGGCACGTTGTCGACGATGAACTCGAGCGCAGAATCCCAGTCCGGTGTTGAAACCTTGGCGTCATTTCTCATTTGCGAGAGTCCCCTGCTGTGACACGCGCGCCGGGCGTCATCAGCCCTGACGCGCGAATGGTGGAGCCGTAAGAGCCGAGAACTGTCACCAGCATATCGCGTGACGCGGACGGCTGGCGGCCAGTGTCCACGGCATCGGCAACGATCTGATGGCGGAAGCCGCGATGGAATCCGTCGATAGCACTGGACAGGATCGTCTGGTCGAGCGACAGCCCGGCGAACACGCTGATCTCGGGACGAACGTTGCGCATGTAATCGGCGAATCGCGACGAACTGAAGGCTGACGGCAGCGCGTGCTCGAACGTCAGTTCACCCGGCAGCGGCCTGAATGCATCGAGCCAGTCCGAGCTTGCGAGCGCGGGATCGAACCACGCGGCGCGCGCAATCCGCTTCAGGTGCAGCACTGGCCAGTGATGCTGCCGCCAGTGCGCGAGCAGCAGGCGGCACTGATCGAGGCTGTCGTCGCAGCGGCCCGGAGTGTCCACGTCGAGTTCGTCCCGTTGCAGGTTCGCGCAGATCAAAAGCGGCGGCAACGGCCTGAAATGCAGCGGCTGCGACATGGTCAGCTCACGGCCGCGAGTTGCCGAAGCGGGCTGGTTGCCTCCCGGCCCTTCGAGCGATCGAGCACGCCCGGCGTATCCCAGTCGCCCTCAGGGCGAATGATCACATACGGATCGCTCTCGAGCGTGATGGCGTCCTTGCCCGGCTCGATCTCGAGCAGCATCTCGGTGTATGAAAAATCCGAGAAAGTGATCGGTCGTGCATTCGGCAACGGCTTGGCGCCAAAGTGCGCCCAGAAGTCGACCAGCCGGTCCTGGGCCTGGCCATAGATCCTTCGGAAGCCCTTGCGCTTGATGTATTCGACGCTTGCCTTGACCAGTTTGAACGCCACCACCGAACGGCGATACTGGTGCCGCACCGCGAGCCGCTCCACCTTGGCGAAATCGCCGAAGAAGCGCACGCGCAGACAGGCGACCGGTTCGTCGCCGACGTAGCCGAGGAAGTGCGCGGCGACGAAATCATTGCCGTCGAACTCTTCCTCGATCGGGCAATCCTGTTCGGCCAGATAGACCGCGGAGCGGATCGCCGTCACGGTCATGAGGTCGTTGAATGTGCGGGCGATGCGGACCGACGTGCGCTTGCCGACGGCCGTGTTGGAACGGGAACGCGAAACACTGTCGAGCATGACGGTTACTCCCTTAGGCCGCTTGAAGCAGATGAGCTTCGGAACGCGCAGCCTCGCGGTTGGCAGCGCGGCGATAGGTCCGCAAATCGGTTTGCCAGCTCGGCATCCGCTCGAAGCCCAGCGCGGACACGATGCGCCGGCCATCCTCGCTGCTAGGCTGTGTGTAGAAGTCGACAGTCCGGTATTGCGGGCTCGCGAACAAGCGGGCGATCCCGCCAAGACCGCCGATGCCCCGCCCCTTCGCGGCCAGCGCCCACCAGTAGATCGCTGCCGGCACTTCGTCGGGTTGCGCCAGCAGGCGCAATTGCGGACGCCTCAGGTCGATCGTGTCCAGGATCAGAGCGTCCAGCCCGTCGTCGTTGAGGTAGAGAAACGCAATGCCCCCAAGGAGTTGACCGTTTCGAGCAAACGTAAAGGCCGTATTGGGATTGATCCGGCAGTAGGCGGCCAGATCATCGTCGCTCAGCGTGACACCCGGCACCGTCGCACGCGCCAAAGTTGCAAGTGCTGCAATTTCTGCGTTCCTGGCCGGATAAGTCTCGATCCCGGGCACTGACTCGAGGATGTCGAAGTCATGATGGGCAACCCGAAAAGCCGATTTGTTTGATTGACTCAACATTTTAACTCCCACTAGCTTGGGTCTCGGCAGAGTTTTCTACCAACTGGCCAAGGTGGGCGATGCATCAAGTTGTGCAGCGGGGTGCTGCGCTGGCGCAGCAGTCGGACGCCGCGGAGTTGCGCAGCGCGTCATGGGACGATCTTCGCGCCTTCCTCATCTGTGCCGAACAGCTCGCCTTTCGCCGTGCGGCCGAAGTACTCGGAGTGACCAACACCACGCTGATGCGGCGGATGGATCGTCTCGAGGCTCAGCTCTGCACCAAGCTGTTCGTTCGTCACCAGACCGGTCTGTTGTTGAGCGATGCAGGCCGGAGCATCTACGACGACGTCAAGGGCATGGAGCGTCTGAGTTTCAACGTCCTTCGCACCGCGTCGCAATCGGTGGCGGTACCGAGAGGCGTCGTTCGTGTCGCAGTCACTGAGGGTCCCGGCACCTACTGGGTGTTGCCGCGACTGATCGATTTCCAGAACACCTATCAGTCGCTGACGGTCGATCTGAATTGCGCGATGGAACAGGCCGACGTCGCGCGTCTCGAGGCGGACATTGCCATCCAGTTCGAGAAGCCGCGCAATCCGGAACTGATTTGCGCGCGGCTCGGGCGGATGCACATCTACCCCTTCGCCTCGGAAACCTATGTGCGCAACTACGGCACGCCACGTTCACCCGCCGACTGGAAGTTTCATCGGATCGTGGTGCAGCTCGCCCCGCAGGTGGATGAGACCGCCTATGCGCGCGTGTTCGGCCTCGAGTCGCTCGAGGGCCTGACGAGCATCCGGACCAACTCCTCGACCGCGACGCTGTACGCCGTCGAGCGTTCCGCCGGCATCGGCTTCCTGCCGAGCTGCACGAAGGCGCTGGGCGCCCCGGTCGTGCCGATGGACGTCGGCGCCAGTCACAGCATGGATTTCTGGCTGACCTATCATCGCGACCTGAAGAATTCGCAGGCGCATATGATCGTCGTCGACTGGCTGAAGCGGATTTTCGACCCGAAGGTTTATCCCTGCTTCCGCGACGAATTCATCCATCCGAACGATCTCGTGCCGATGATGGAGAGCGCGCGCGAGGCGGTCGGCCTCGAGGGGTTTACCGCGCCGCGACCGGCATAAGGCCGCGGACTTCATGCAGCAGCTCGCTCTGATCGGACTGCGCGTCGCTTCATTGACGATTTGCCTCTGCGTTGGCGCCAGCGCCCAGGACAAGACCCATGAACCGGCGAGGGACAAGCCGCCTGCGCTCGAACCGGTGAGCGCCACCGCCCGCGACTGCAAGCGCGCGAGCTTCAGGGTTCTTATCGACGTCGGCCACACGCCGGACGATCCCGGGGCGATCTCGGCGCACGGCAATCCCGAATACAGCTTCAATCTGGCGCTCGCGGACGCTGCGATGAAACAGCTGGTCGAAGCGGGCTTTCGCCAGACGACGCTGCTGCTGATGAAGGGACGCGGCTACGGCCAGCTCGCCGAGCGCGCCGCGATCGCCAACCGCACCCCTCCTGACCTGCTGGTGTCGATCCACCACGACTCCACGCGCGATCCGTATATTCGTCGATGGGAATTCGCCGGTGTCGCGCGGAACTACAGCGACAAGTTCTCCGGCCACTCGCTGTTCGTCTCGATCAAGAACAGCCGCTACAGGGACAGCGTCGCGTTTGCCAGGCTGCTCGGCCGCGAACTTGCGGAAGCCGGCCTGCAGTATACGCCGCAGCACGCCGAAGACATCCCCACCGCTCGCAAGCCGCTAGTGGATGCCGAACTCGGCGTCTATCGCTACGACAATCTCGTCGTGCTGAAAGACGTCCGCGTGCCGGCGGTGCTGTTCGAGGCGGGGCTGATCATCAATCGCAAGGAAGAGCTAGTGCTGGCCACGCCGGAGCGGCGGATGTTGCTGGCGAAGGCGATCCTGAACGCGGTGACGAAGTATTGCGAGAGCGGACCGGCGAAACCCGCAGCCACCGCTGTTCGACCGGCGAACCTGACGAAACGCGTCGCTAAAGGGCGCCGATAGGCTCTGACGACATGGCACAGCGTGCCCTGGCGACCACGGCCGGACTCAGTCGCCGATGATCTCTCGGCCTCAACCCCGGTGAAGTAGCCCTGCGGTCAGCTCTCTTCGAGCGCGGCGAGCAAGGCCGGCAGCCGGCCTGTCGCTTCTGCAAGCGCAAAATGGTTGTGGTAGTCGCGCGAGGCGACGATCATGCCGTTGCGGACGGTCGTCACCTGGATGTTGGAGACGCTGAGCGAGCGGTTGGTCGACGTCACCGTAACGTCGTAGTCCCATTCGGCGATCACGACGTCCGGATCGGTGGTCTGGCGAACAACCATGTTGCGGGCGCGTAGCGCCAGGGGAAATCCGGAAACGGCGGCAAAGTAGGTGCGGATCGTTTCGATCCCCTCCAGTCGGCTCGGCTTCGGCAATCCGAACGGATATTCGACGACGGCGTCGGCCGCATAAAATGTGTGCAGCTCGTGCCAGCGTCCGTCGCTAATGCCCTGCATCAGCGCCTCGACGACCTGGCGCGGGGTCATCTGATCCGGCATGGCCACCCTCCTTCCTTAAGCGCTGCGGTTTGCGGTCAAACCGCCTGGCGATAAATGATGAACCCTGGCAACTCCGCGACCTTGTCGTAGAGAACGCGCGCCGTCGCGTTGGTCTCATGAGTCTGCCAATACACGCGCGGCGATCCTGCCGCGCGCGCCGCATCGTACACTGCCCCGATCAGAACTCGCCCGACGCCCTTGCCGCGCGCGACTTCGCTGGTGAACAGATCGCTGAGATAGCAGATCGGCGCGATCGAGATCATGCTGCGATGAAACAGATAGTGCGTGAGCCCGACCAGTTGGCCTTCGCTTTCGGCCACCAGCGCATGCACCGGCTCGTACGCATCGAAGAAGCGCGACCAGGTCATCGCCGTGATATCCGCCGCGAGCGCCGTTGCGCCAGACCGACCATAGAAGGCGTTGTAGCCCTCCCACAGTAGCAGCCACTGTTCGTAATCATTACGGCGCACCGGCCGCACAAGAACACGCGCTGTCACCCGATCGCCCCTCCTGGTCAGCCAGCGATAGGGGCCAACCTGTCCCCGGCCAACTCAAGTTTGATGGCGGTTTGTGACAGCAACGCTCCTGTTGCGGGACCACCATCCCCATCCGGCCCCGAGAGGGCGCATTTGACTGAAAATGCTGCGCTTATTACAAGTTTGATTCGGCGCACCGGTTTGCGCCGATGGAAACGAGAGAGGGATTATGCAACTCAATTGCCAAGGCATCACCAACGATCAGGCAGCGCGTGCTTTCGTCATGTTGAACGCGACCGTATGCGAACCGGATAGCGAGAACGAGCAGAGGGGCTTCTACGACCCCGAGTCACAGACCTGGGTCGGCCAGATTCAGTACGGCGCCGGCACCTACTCGAGCCGCTCGAACGGCTCTCGCGGCGGCTATTCGCACCAGTCGGACGATTGATCTGCCGCGGCCTCTATCCCCCAAGGGATAGAGGCTTCTTTCCGGCCTGGATGCACCCTTGACCCTCAGGTCCGACAAAGCCGTTCTCATCATCACCGAGAAATTCGACCCGCACGCCGACCGGGTCATCGACCTGTTCAAGCAAGCAGGCGTCAAATTCTTCCGTCTCAATACCGATGATTTCCATTCCGATCTTCTGACCGCGGCTTCCAGCGCCGACTGCAACATTTGCTTCCGCGATCATTTTGGACGATCGCATCGCTACCCCGAAGAGACACTGGCCGTCTGGCACCGCAAGCCGATCGATCCGGCCCCTCCCCTCGCGATCGAAGACGACGCCGCGCGAAAGGTCGTGCTGCAGGAAACGATCGAGTTCCTGAGCTATCCAAGCTGCATCGACGGAGTCCGATGGGTCAACAATCCGCACGCCAATCTGCGCGCCCAGCGCAAATTTCCGCAGCTTCGTCTGGCCCGGGAACTCGGCCTCACCGTCCCGCGCACCGTCGTCACCAACGATCCGCAGCAGGCCCGCGCGTTTCAGCGCGAAGTTGCGGGGCCGTTGCTGTGCAAATCGATGAAGGCGCACGCCTTCCGGGATGCGGACGCGACAGCGTTCATCTTCTCGCGCAAGGTCGAACCCGACGAATTTCTCGAGGCAGCTGAACAGATGGCGCACTGCCCGACCCTGCTGCAGGAATATGTCGCGAAGGATCACGAACTTCGCGTCACCATTTTCGGCGAGAAGGTGTTCTGCTGCCGGATCGACTCCCAGAACGTGTCGGGCGCGGAATCGGATTGGCGGCGCGTCGACCCCTTCAAGGTGCCGCATCGCATCGTCGATCTCGACGCCCGCATCGAAGCGGCGCTGAAACGAATGATGGCCGCGCACGATCTCAGCTACGGCGCTTTCGACCTGATCGTGACGCCCGAGGGCAACCCGGTCTTCCTCGAACTCAATCCGAACGGACAGTGGCTCTGGATCGAGCTCATCACGGGCGCGCCGCTCTCGCAGGCAGCATTCGACCTTCTCGCGCAGTGACGATGTCCGCGAGGCCGACGATCACCCTGGAAAACCGCTCGACCGGATTGTACGGCCTCGTCGCGAGATTCGTCTCCCTGCGCCGCCGGCGCGTCGCAGCGTTGCTTGCGCTGGCATTGCTGCTTGCGGGACTGGCCGTCGTTCCCCCGGTTCTGGTTGCGCGGATCGTCGATGCGGCCGTTGAGAACCGCGCGAGCTTTCAGATAGTGTTCGTCGCCGGCACAGGCATCGCAATCCTCGCTCTCTGCGACGCGCTGCTTACGCTGGCGCGGCGACGGTTGACCGCAGCAACCGAACTCGCGGTTCGCGACGAGGCCGCAACAGCCCATTTCCGCAAAGCAACGCGTTTGCCGCTGCCGGCCTACAGCGGCGGCAACGAGGCCGCACTCATTCGCTCGTTCGACGACCTCGACTCCATCGTGGAATTCGTGGCGAGCCACTCGGTCGACCTTCTCGCACAACTGCTCATCATCGCCGGTTACATCACGCTCATGCTCGTCGTCGACTGGCAGATGGCCGCCGTGTACCTCGCGCTCGCAGGCCTTGGGCTTGCGCACTCCATCTGGCTCGCGCGTGCCGTCCAGCGCTCCGCCGACCGGTGGCTGCCGCTCCGCGACAGCCGCTTCTCGCACATCGTCGAATGCATCACCTCGATGCTCACGATCAAGACCCTGAGCGCGCACGCGCAGCTGCCGATCCCTTTCCGCACCGAACAGGACGCCGAGCAAAAGGCACTGCAGGACTTCCGTCACCGCCGCATCGCCGCCGACGCAGCCAGCAGGTTCTGGGCGATAGCAACTCCCGGCATTGGCACGGCGGTCGGCGTTGCCCTGCTTGTCGACGGGCAGTTGTCGGCCGGCAGTCTCGTCCTGTTCCTCTCGGTGTCCGCAGGGCTCGTCGGCGCGCTGTCGTCGGTACATCAGCTGTTGCAGGAGTTGCATCACGCAAGGGCCAGCCTCGAACGCATGCATGATCTTACGGACCTCGAACCGGAACCGTTGAACGATGCGGAAGGCCTTTCAGTCACCCCGATTCACGGGGCCGGCGTGAAGCATCTCAATTTCACGCACGCCGGCGGGGCCCGGCAGACGATCGCGAACCTTTCGATGAGCGTGGCTCGCGGGGAGCATATCGCCATCGTCGGCCCATCCGGCGAAGGCAAGACCACACTTGCGCACCTGTTTGCGCGGCTGATCGGACCTGAAAGCGGCGCGATCGACATCGGCGACCCTTCGCCGCTGCCGCTCGACGACCACCGCCGCGCGGTGCTGCTGGTGTCGCAAGCGCCCACCGTGTTCGGCGCCAGCCTGCGCGAGAACGTGCGCATGTGGAATGAGAACGTCAGCGATGAGGCCGTGCACGACGCACTCGCGCGCGCCGACCTCGGTTCACTCACACACGCCTCCGCAAACAGTCTCGACACGATGCTCGGCGCAAAAGGCAACCCGCTATCGGCTGGCCAGCGTCAACGCCTTGGCATAGCACGCGTCTTCCTGCGCCGGCCGGAAATCCTGATACTGGATGAGGCGACATCCGCCATGGACACCGAAACGGAGAGCCGTGTGCTCGGACATCTCCGCGAGTTCATGCATGGGCGAACGATGCTGGTCATCACTCATCGCGAAGCAGTCGCAGCGACGTTCGATCGGGTGTTGCGGATGCGGGATCGTGAAATCCAGGCGGACCCTTGAGGACACGCGCTCTGATCCTGTTACAAGAATGCAAATTCATTGCAAATTGGGTGCACCCAACTCCTGCCGGATAGACCGAGCCGCGATTCGCCCTCAATGCAAATCGCTATTTGTTGGTTGATGCCCGCATGATCAGAAATGTCGTGTTCGACGTCGGCGACGTCATGGTCCGCTGGGCACCGGCGGAAATCGTGCACCGCTGTTTCGGTCTGACGCCGGGCTCCGATGCAAACCGCCAGCGAGCCGAGACCATCTTTCGGGGCACGGCATCCGCGTCCTCGGCCTGACCGACAACGTTCACGAGATCGTCGCCTACCATAAGACGCGTAACTCCTTCTGGGAGCTGTTGGAAGGCGCGGTGGTTTGGGCCGAGATCGGTCTGATGAGCAAGGCGGGGATCGAGGCGCGATTGTTCACGCCCCCGGAGCGCTGCGAGGCGGATTTGCGGGAGCTCGCGGTGAAGTTCTAGCACTGTCGCCCGGCGACGAAGACCTGTTGTTGCTTTCCTGCCCCCGAATCGCTATCAAGCCGTCCTCCGCGCGACTGGCGCTTGGATGGACCACCATCGGGAAGTGCGGGGACGGCTTCGCCGCGCGCCTGGGCACCACTCTCAACGGAGGTGCCATGACGGCTGCTATCATCGACGGACATCAACACGCACAAAACGTTCTCGACCATGTCACGGTCGAACTCGGTCGTTTCTCGTACGCGCCCGGGCTTGCCGTTGTCCTCGTCGGCGACAATCCCGCCAGCCACATCTACGTGCGCAGCAAGATGAAGATGGCCCGCAAGCTGGGCCTGCGAAGCGAAACGGCGATGCTGCCCCTCCACGCCACCGAACCGGAAGTTTTGTCGGCAATCGCCGCGCTGAATGCACGGGACGACATCGACGGCATTCTCGTCCAGCTTCCCCTCCCCGTGCACATCGACACCCAGCGCGTGATGGCCGCCGTCGATCCCGCCAAGGACGTCGACGGCCTGCATGCACTGAACGCCGGCCGCCTGCTGCATGGCGAGGATGCGCTCGTTCCTTGCACGCCGCTCGGCTGCCTGAAGCTGATCAAGTCTGCCGTGCCCGACCTCACCGGATGCCACGCCGTGGTGATCGGCTCGTCCAACATCGTCGGCAAGCCGATGGCGGCGCTCCTGCTCGAACAGCGCGCGACCGTGACGCAGACCCACATCCATACGCGCGACACCGCAGCGATCTGCCGCGGCGCCGACATTGTCGTCAGCGCGGTCGGCAAGGTGGGCCTCGTGCGCGGCGACTGGATTAAGCCGAACGCCATCGTCATCGACGTCGGCACCACTCGGATCGCACGCGCCGACGGCGGCTACGACGTCCGCGGCGACGTCGCCTTCGACGAAGCCGTGCAGGTCGCGGGCGCAATCACGCCCGTCCCGCGCGGCGTCGGGCCGATGACGATCGCCTGCCTGATGGAGAATACGATGAAGGCGGCGAAGGCGCGGACACGAAGGCTGCACTGAACGTTGTGGAGCATGCGCATCCAGCCACATAAGGCCTCCGTCGGAACAAAATCCCGCCCCAATGAAACTTATTGTGAGGTCGCGCCCGCTGAGTGGGGACTTGGTCGGAGCGGCGCTTGGGGTGTTCTGCGTACAAGCCAGTCTGAACAATCGGTTTTCGGCCGAGGGATACGTGCGCCCTCGGCCCGGGGGAAACAGAGATGGCAAACGCAGAGGCCGTGTTCTTCTTCAAAGTCGGCGTGGTTGCGTCATTCGTACTGGCAGCGCTGTTTCTGGTCGTGCGGTAGAGCGCGCTAGCGGACCCTGTCAGGGCCTGGTCGGACCGGCACGGCCGCTGCCAACCGGGGATTTTAAGTCTCCCTCGCGCTTTCTGAATTCCGGGTATCTATTCAGACGATGAAGCCTGCGATCGCATCGATCAGCTTCTGCGGTTCGTCGACCCGTACGGAGTGGCTGCTTTCCTCGAAGATGCGCAGATCGGAGCCCCGGATCAGGCGATGGATTTCCTCGGAGAACTCCGGCGCGCAGATCCAGTCGTGACGGCCCGCGATGATCAGCGTCGGCGCCGTGATGTTCTTCAGTTCAGGCCTGAGGTCGTAGTTCTGCAGGAATCCTCCGGGCGCGAAGGCGCGGTTGAGCGCCTCCGGGTTCATGATGCCACGCTCACGTCCGGCCCTGGCTTCAGCGGCATTGTATTTCACCGAGTAGAGCGGCCCCATCACGTCGTAGTAGTGGCGGAGCCTGTCCACTGTAGTGAGTTCACCGGCCCAGAGTTGATCGCAGACCGCCCTCTGTTCCGGCGTACCGCGCTCGGCCACGATCTGCCGGGCGCGGGTATTGAAGCCCGAATGGGCTGCCGTGACGCACAGAACGAGATGCGAGACGCTCTTCGGATAGCGCGCCGCATGCGCCATGGCGACCATGCCGCCGTAGCTCGTACCGATGCTAACGATCGCCTCGAGGCCAAGATGCAAGCGCAGCGCCTCCATGTCCTCGACATTCTCGTCGATGTGGTATTTGGCGACATCGCCGCGTGCCGACCGACCCTGCCCGCGATGGTCGAAATAGACCAGCTGCATGCGGTCGCTGAGCGCATTGATGCGGGTTTTGAGGTCGGTATGGTCGCCGCCGGGACCGCCATGGACGATGAAGGCCGGCGGCTTCTCCCGCATCCGCGGACCGTCGGCCACGAGACCCGCGCCTTCGATGTCGAAAAAGATTTCCGTGTCGCGAACCTTTGCGCGCATCGAACCCCCTCAGCAAGCGCTCGGCCCGCCTTCGCTCTTCGAGCTACGGCGTGGTAGCCTTCGGACGTTGTGCCAACCTTGCCAAGCCGTAGCTGGCGAAGCCAGCGAAGGCTGGTGCGGGCAGCCGGAATCGAACCGGCACAGTCGTTACCAACCGAGGGATTTTAAGTCCCTTGCGTCTACCAGTTCCGCCATGCCCGCGCGCGGCGCTTGTAGCATTCCCGCAAGGGCGCACAAAGGCGACCGGCCGGCATTCGATCGGCGCGCTTAACGAATCCAGCCGGTCCCGATCGCGCTCGCCCAGTCGTGACAGCCCCGGGCTCGCGCGAGCGACGCCATAGGCGCGCCGTCATACGGCACGTAGCGCAGCGATACCGACCAGGCCTTGCGCGTCCGCTGCAGGATGGCGTAGCAGGCGTCGGGCGTGCCGGTTTCGACCTTGTAGGGCACGGGGCTCGTCCCGGTATAGCCCGGCAGGCCGACGCTGCCGGGATTGACGACCAGGCGTCCGTCACCGAGCCGAACGACACGCGGGATGTGCGAGTGCGCGCACAGGAACAGCGAGGCGTCGATGCCTGCGGCCTGGCGTTCGATGGTCTTGAGTGTGCTGGCACGGACACTGCCGTCGGGCATCGGCGCGTCGAGCCAGAACGCGGCATCGTCGTTCGGGCTGCCGTGACAGAGGAACACGTCGTCGCGAAAGCTCAGCGTTGCCGGCATGGCGGCGAGCCAGTCGAAATGCCGCGGTTCGAGTTCGAGAAACTCCCTGCGCCGTGAGGTGCCGGTCGCGCGAAGCTCGAGCAGGATCCGGTCCTGGTCGCCGCGGATCGACGGGAAGCCGCGTTCGATCAGCAGGTCGGCGGTGCGCGCGGCTTCAAGCGGACCAGTGACGTGGTCGCCGAGATTGACGACGTCTGCAATGTTCAGGTGAGCGATGTCGGCCAGAACTGCTTCCAGCGCCAGGCGGTTGCCGTGAATGTCGGCGATGGCGGCAAACGTCATGGCACACCCCCTACCCGGGCTCAGCTGTTTGCGGCACGACAAAGCATTCAATGTCGAGTCGCAAGCCCAGCTCCACCATCGTCGACGGCGTTTCGAGGCCGATCTCGTCGCCGAAGTAGCCGTCGCCAAGAAACTGGATGATGACCGAGGTGATGCCGCCGGTCGCCTGGATCTTCGCAAGCGCCTCGCTGCGCGATCTCAGGTTCTCGACAAATCGGGCGAGTTCATCGCCGAACCATTGCTCTTCGACTGTATACCGTTTCGTATGACGCCAACGCGTGTCGGGATAGACGCCCGGCAGACGTCTGCCTTGCGGCGTAATTCGCGCTTCGCCTACGGCGCGAGTGACGTGCGCACCCAGGTTCAACGCCCTGGAAATCTCGTTCGGGCTCATCGTGGGATGAACAATCCAGAGATCCAGATCGAAACGTCTTGAGTAATCCTCATCGTCCTCGCTCAAGTCGTTTCCACCCATCGCGCTTGCGTACCGGGCGACTCTTAGCACCTCCAAATGTATCCTCAAAAGGCAGCGGCGAACGGCTGGACGCCTGCCCGCGCAGCGCATTGACGGGGTGCCGGCCTCGTGCAGCAATGCGCGTCCGATAACAAAGAAACGCGGGAGGCGCCGATGACCTACGAACACATTCTCTACGACGTGAAGGACCACGTACTGACCATCACGCTGAACCGGCCCGACAAGCTGAATGCGTTCACCGGCATCATGCAATCGGAACTGATCGACGCGTTCGATCGGGCGGACAAAAACGACGGCGTCCGCGCAATTATCGTGACCGGCGCGGGACGTGGTTTCTGTGCGGGCGCGGACTTGTCCTCCGGAGGAGCGACGTTCGACCGCGCCGCGCGCGGGTACGCGACGCCACGCAAGGCGGACGGCTCGATCGATCTCAGCGACGACAGCGTGCGCGACGGCGGCGGCCGGGTGACGCTGCGCATCTTCGAATCGCTGAAGCCGGTGATCGGCGCGATCAACGGGCCTGCGGTCGGAATCGGCGCCACCATGCAGCTGCCGATGGACATCCGCATTGCGTCCACCGAGGCGCGCTTCGGCTTCGTGTTCTCCCGCCGCGGCATCGTGCCGGAGGCCGCCTCCAGCTGGTTCCTGCCGCGCCTGGTTGGCATCCAGCAGGCGCTGGCTGGACCTACTCGGGCCGGGTGTTTTCGGCCGACGAAGCGCTGGCCGGCGGCCTCGTCATGCAGGTTGTGCCGCCGGACCAACTGCTGCCGGCGGCGCGCGCGATCGCCAAGGAACTGGTGGACCATACGGCCGCCGTCTCCTGCGCGCTGATCCGGCAGATGATGTGGAAGGGGCTGACCGCCGACCATCCAATGGAGATGCACAAGGTGGACAGCCGCGGCATCTATATCCGCGGCGCGTCCGCCGACGTGAAGGAAGGCGTGACCTCGTTCCTGGAGAAGCGGCTGCCGAAGTTCACCGACAAGGTATCGAAGGACATGCCGCCGTATTATCCGTGGTGGAAGGAGCGGAAGTACGAGTAGCAAGCGGGCGCGCGAGGCGCGAGCCCCGGGATACAAACCCCGGTGCTCATTGTCGGTTGAAGCGGTCAACTGGCGTCCCTCGTCTCACCTCGGCTGCGGCGTATGGATTCCGGGCCCGCGCCTGACGGCGCTTCCCGGAATGACAGCTGCGCGTTTACCCACCCCTTCATCCATGCAACCATGCCCCCGCCTTCAACAAGAAACGCGGAGCGAACGCCACGATGGCCTACGAGACTGTGCTTTATGACGTGCAGGACCAGATCCTGACGATCACGCTGAACCGGCCGGAGAAGCTGAACGCGTTTACGCGCGGCATGGTGCCGGAACTGATCGACTGCTTCGATCGTGCCGATGCCGACGACAATGTGCGGGCGATCATCGTTACCGGCGCGGGCCGCGCGTTCTGCGCCGGCGCGGACATCTCGCAGGGCTTCGACCGCTCCGCGCGCGGCGGCTTTGCACCGACGGACGCGAACGGCGTACCCGACTGGAGCCACGACGCGGTGCGCGACGGCGGCGGCCGGCTGACGCTGCGCATCTACAAGTCCCTCAAGCCGGTGATCGCCGCCTGCAACGGCGCCGCCGTCGGCGTCGGCGTCACCATGCAGCTGCCGATGGACATCCGCATCGCATCCGACACCGCGCGCTACGGCTTCGTGTTCGCGCGACGCGGCATCGTGCCGGAGGCGGCCTCGAGCTGGTTCCTGCCGCGCGTCGTCGGCATTGCGCAGGCGCTGGAGTGGACCTATTCGGGGCGGGTGTTCTCTGCGCAGGAAGCACTGGCCGGACGGCTGGTCAGCAAGGTCGTGCCGCCGGACGAGCTGATGCCGACAGCGCGCGCGATCGCGCGCGAGATCGCGGAGAACACCGCGCCCGTGTCGATCGCGCTGACGCGGCAGATGATGTGGCGGCTGCTCGGCGCCGACGATCCGATGGAAGGACACAAGCTCGACAGCCGCGGCGTCTATTCGCGCGCGCTCTCACCGGATCCAAAGGAAGGCGCGAGTTCGTTCTTCGAGAAACGACCGCCGCAGTTCGTGAGCAAGGTGTCGAAGGACATGCCGGCGTATTTTCCGTGGTGGAAGGATCGGGAGTACGAGTGACGCACTCGTCACTCCATCATCAGCGCCACTCTCCCGATCGCCTTGCGGTCGATCAACAGTCGCATCGCCTCCGCCCACTTCTCCAGCGGCAGGCGGTGCGAGACGTTCGGCGAGATCTTTCCCTCCTCCGCAAGGCGCAAGAGGTCGCGCTGACGCGGAGGGCCGAGCGAAGGATCGCGGCGTACCGCTTCGCCGGCGCGAATGCCGAGCACACTGGCATTCTTGATCAGCACGTAATTGGTCGGCACCATTCCGACGCCCTGCAGGAAGCCGACGATCACGAGGCGCGCGCCCCAGTTGATGCAGCGAACGCTCTCCTCGAACACCTTGCCGCCGACCGGGTCGAAGACGACGTCGGCGCCACGGCCGCCGGTCAGCTCTTTCACCTTGTCACGAAAAGGTTCGCCCGAAACCAACACATGATTGGCGCCGCACGCCCGCGCCACCGCCCGCTTCTCCTCGCTGGACGCCACCGCGACCACTGTCGCACCGTAGGCCTTGCCGAGTTCGACCGCCGCGAGGCCGACGCCGCCGGCGGCGCCGTGTACCAGCAGCGTTTCGCCCGGTTTGATCTGCGCTCGATCGATCAGGCCGTAATAGGCAGTGCCGTGCCCGGCGAGGAACGTCGCGCCCTGAGCGTAGTCGAAAGTGGACGGCATCCGCTTCAGCTCGCGTGCAACGGCGATCACTTCCTCGGTGAAACCGCCACGCACCATCACGCGGTCGCCGACGGCGACGTTGGTCACGTCGGTTGCGATTTCCACCACATCGCCGGCCGCCTCCATGCCGGGCACGAACGGCAGCGGCGGCTTGTGCTGGTATTGGCCGGCGACCATCAGCACGTCCGGATAGTTCAGCCCCGCCGCGCGCACGGCAACGCGCGCCTGGCCCGAGGCAAGCGGCTTGCTCTCGAATTCTTCCAGACGCAGCGATTCAGGTTCGCCCAATTCGCGGCAGATCACGGCGCGTGGCATGCAGAGGCCTTGGAGCCCGGATGGAGCGCAGCGAAATCCGGGACTGATTCAGAGATGTGGAATCCCGGATTTCGCGGCGCTCCATCCGGGTTTCAGTCATTCGTCGCTTCCGGCTACTTCCGCAACCCCAGCTTCCGCTCCACAGCCTCGCGCAGCAGCGGCAGGCGATCGTTGCCGAAATACATGTCGGTCTTGTCGACGAACATGGTCGGCGAGCCGTAGCCGCCGCGGGCGATCACCTCGTCGGTGTTGGCCTTCAGCTGATCCTTGATCGGCTGCTCGGCGATGCCGGCGAGAAATTTCTGCGCATCGACGCCGACCTTCTGGCAGATCGTCGTCAGCACGTCGTCCTTGGAGATGTCCTGGTCGTCACCCCAATAGGCCTCGAAGCAGGCGGTGGCGAACGGCAGCATCTTGCCCTCCTTCTCGAGCAGGATGCAGCCGCGCATGGATTTCACTGCGTTCACCGGAAACACCGTCGGC
>Ga0190271_10000629_pt1 | contig 18331 bp, 15 predicted proteins | sample Popmic356T_FD_133747 | JGI IMG/M metagenome (GOLD analysis project Ga0190271, IMG submission 133747) | Populus adjacent soil microbial communities from riparian zone of Weber River, Utah, USA - 356 T | ecosystem: Environmental > Terrestrial > Soil > Riparian zone | place: USA: Utah | collected...
TACATTAGCAACCGGGAACGCGGTATGTTCTACCGTATGTGCCAATTGAAATACAATACTCAATACAAAGCCAGCTACCAGGGTGAATATAAGAAAACTGGTGAGCCATGAAGTGAATCCAACCATATAGATAGGTAATCCTACAAAAAGGAAAAGATGGAATATTTTAAAGCCCCAGAATACCAGGTGATCGTTCAACGACATTTTCTTTAACGGCATATTTCCTACACGGCTTTTGAAATATTTCTGATAATCCAGAACGAATATCCAGAAGATATACAACAGCGAATAGAGGATCCAGAAATAGAGATGCTGGTATTTATGCATCCGGTATTTCTTTTGGGTGCTGCTCATCCGCATCCAGGGTTGGATATCGATATCATCATCAATGCCATCCACATTGGTAAATGCGTGGTGAATAACATTGTGTTTCATGTTCCACATAAAACTGTTACCACCTAATATATTTAAGGAAAACGCCGCGACAACATTAACCCATTTGTATTTGCTGAAACTTCCGTGTGCCCCATCGTGCATTACATTAAAGCCGATAGCTGCTACAACGCCACCCAACAATATACTTTCAACTACCTGCCAAAATACAGGAGGCGTAAAAAACACCAGATGAATATAGATAAGGGTGAAAAAACACATCAGAATTACCGCTTTCATAAAAATGGCGCGGTCACCGGTCGTAGATTTACCTACTGTTTCAAAATAAGCACTGATCCTGCCCTTTAGTTCGGTATGAAATGAATGGGGAACATTGGAAAATTTAGGCACTGACATTGACTAGAATTATGGGTTTCAAAAATAAAACGCAAAGGTAGCCTTCCTGTTGCAGGAAAAGACCATTTGGGGAAAGAATATGAGAGTTTTGTGATGAATATCGTACAAACGAAAGTTAGCTGAAAGCAAAAAAGCGGTAAGTGCCTGATTCGTGAGTGGTGAGTAGTGAGTCGTGAGTGCATCCTGTTATTAATCAAGCATCTAGAAAGTTCGGAGTGCCGCTCACGATTCACGATTCACGACTCACGTTTCCACTAATATAAGCGAATCAACATTCCTGATTCCGATCTTCTTTTCAGTTATAAATCCCTCCGCGAATTTTACGCCGATTCGTTTACCCAGCATTCTTGCACGAGCTCGTACACTATCCAGGAAATCGGGAGTGGAAATATAAGTCTGAACACCTTCTTCACCAGCCGCAGAAGAATAAAATTGAGTACTGTAAGCTTCAATAGCTTTCATCCGTTGCTCAAATACATCGCTGATGTCAATTAATAGATCTGGTTCGTGATACCAATCCTGTATATAATGAAGTATGTATTTGGGTCTCCAACGCTCCTGCGGATTTTTTTTCTCATCCGTAGTTACAATTTTTGCAAGTCCTGATAAAAAACATGCATCTGCTATCAGATGCCCGGCACGACCATGATCGGGATGACGGTCATGAAGTACATTGGCAAGAACAACTTCCGGTTGATATTTGCGGATGGCACTAATTAATTTCAATTGGTGTTCTTCATCGTTGCGAAAAAATCCATCCCGCATTTTCAGGTTTTCTCTGATCCCTACTCCCATGATCTTTGCCGCCGAAGCAGCTTCCGCGTAACGGGTTTCAATCGTTCCTCTTGTTCCTAATTCACCTTGTGTAAGATCGAGTACTCCTACCCTTTTGCCCAGCTTTAATTCATTAATAATAGTACCAGAGCAACCCAGTTCCACGTCATCGGGATGAACACCTATTGCGAGTATATCTAGTTTCATTTGGGGAAATTAAAAATTAAGAATGAGAAATGAAAAATTAAAAAGTTATAGTCTCTGCTAACTAAAGTCGTTTTAATTCTTGTTTCATTTTTCATTTATAAGAAAATAAAAGTTAAAAATGAGGGATGAAAAATTATAAAGCTTGGTCTCTAACCGAAGACCCTTTTTCATTTTTAATTCTTCATTTTTCATTTATAATTTGTCAGCCCATTCTATCAAATCATTCACCTCCAGCGGCACTGTTTCTTTATAGATAGGACCTCTTTTTTCACCAAGACGAACTATTACCATGTGTTTCTCTGGTATGATAATTATGTATTGCCCCAAAATACCGCGAGCATAAAACACTCCTGGTTTATAAGGCACCAGCCACCATTGATATCCATAATAGGAACATGGATTTCCATTTTCATCGTTAATAGCGCATGGGGCAATAGATTTTAGATAATAGTCCGGGGAAATGATTTCGGCACCCTTCCATTTTCCACTGTCCAGCATTAATTGTCCAATCCGGGCGAAATCACGTGCATTCGAATTGAAACAGCAATAAGATTTAGTATGGCCATTCTTTTTATCTGTACTCCATTTAGCCGGGTGTTCCGCTCCCAATGGCTTCCATAATTTTTCGGATGCGTATTCGCTTAATGACTTACCCGTCGCTTTTTCAAGAATCAATCCCAATAATTGAGAATCGCCCGATTTATAATCGTGATAAGTACCCGGCTCTTTGATGATCTTAACACCGCTAGCCGTTTTATAAACATCCGTTCCATAATACAGTTCGGTTGTTGTAGATAATGGATTGGAATAGGACTCATCCCAATCACTGCCGCTGCTCATAGTAAGAAGATGAATGATCTTAACCTTTGCCTTTTCTCCCTCATTAAACTCAGGAATATACTTTCCTACCGGATCTTCCAGCGATTCAATCTTGCCTTCTTTGAGTGCCGCACCCAGTAATAAGCTGGTAATACTCTTAGCCATGGAAAACGAACCCGACCAGGAAGAATCGCTATATCCATTTTGGTATTTTTCATAGAATAAAGAGTCGTTTTTTATAACCACCACGCCGATATTCTTTATTGCATCCAATTCTGCTTGCAAATCGGCGGGCATTTGTGTTTTATTAAAATTTTCAGATACCGGCCAGGGCTGAGAGTTACTTATGGCGACTTCATCATTAGTAAAAACTTCATAATCGTCGACATCCGCGAAGTTGTAAGCAACGGCTTTGAACAGGTAGGATCTTCCGGTTACAAGAGCAAATACGGATAGCAATAACAGCAATCCCAGTATCCCGAGAAGCAATCGTTTGAAGAATTTTTTCACAGCGAGGAAGTTTTAAGGTTGAAAATTAGTGAAAGAAAACGTGAAATCGTGAGACGTGAATCGTGAATCGTGAGTGGCTCCCCGATAATCGGTAAGTCGCGATTACTTAGAGAAATTCCCTCTCCAATCACGACTCACCACTCACGATTCACGATTCCTATTTTATTATTCCCCCTCACTGCCTTATTTTCGCAATCAAACAAACATCACTATGAATCTGCACGAATACCAGGCTAAAGAATTGCTTAAGAAGTTCAATGTTCCGGTACAGGAAGGCATACCGGTTGATACTCCTGAAAAAGCGGAAGAAGCATATAAGCAACTTAAAGTTCAAACCAATAATAGTTTCGCTGTAGTAAAAGCACAGATCCATGCAGGTGGACGTGGTAAAGGAAAGATTCAGGGTAGTGAGCAAAGAGGAGTAGCAGTTGGTAAAAATGCAGAAGAAATTAAAACCATCGCCGGTAATATTCTGGGGGGTACATTGGTAACCATACAAACAGGCGAAGCAGGCAAACGGGTAAATAAGATATTGGTGGCTCAGGATGTTTATTATAGCGGATCGAATCCTGTTAAAGAATTTTACTTATCCATTTTGCTTGACCGTACAAAAGGACAGAATGTGATAATGTACAGTACGGAAGGAGGAATGAATATTGAAGATGTTGCTCATGATACTCCTGAAAAGATATTTAAAGAATTAGTACACCCATCGGGTGGACTGCAACCCTTCCAGGCCAGGAAGATTGCTTTTAATCTTGGGTTAAAAGGAGAAGCTTTTAAAAACTGCGTAAGATTTGTCACTAATCTTTATACCGCTTATGTGAGCCTGGATTGCGCGATGCTGGAGATAAACCCGCTTTTCAAAACCAGCGACGAAAAGATATTGGCTGTAGACTGCAAAATGAGTCTCGATGATAATGCACTGATGCGTCATGCCGACCTGGAAGCGTTGCGTGATACTACCGAGGAAGATCCAACTGAAGTGGAAGCCGCAAAACACAACCTCAACTTTGTAAAACTGGATGGCAATGTTGGTTGTATGGTAAACGGTGCTGGACTAGCAATGGCAACCATGGACATGATCAAATTGAGTGGCGGTGAACCGGCTAATTTCCTCGATGTAGGTGGGACGGCGAATGCCCAAACTGTGGAAGCTGGCTTTCGTATCATTTTAAAGGATCCAAAAGTTAAAGCCATTCTGATAAATATTTTTGGTGGAATTGTACGTTGCGACCGGGTAGCACAAGGCGTTATCGACGCGTATAAAACCATCGGAAATATACCAGTTCCGATAATCGTTCGCCTGCAGGGAACCAATGCGGAGGAAGCTAAAAAACTGATTGAAGAAAGCGGTTTAAAAGTACAGTCGGCTATACTTCTTAGCGAGGCAGCTGCACTGGTTAACAAAGCAGTATCTTAATCAACCTACTTATCGATATAAGGGCTGGCCATTAGAGGCCAGCCTTTTTCTATGTATATAAATCCACAGAAAATCTGCAATTGTTTAAAAAATGATAATTCCAAATAAAACACAATAATAACTGGCATGGTTTTGCGTTATTTCAGCATATGTAACTTTAATTGTTAACTACCCTTCTAAAAGATCCCATATGAAAAACGCGCACAAAATCTTCCTCCTGCTCACCTTCTTAACTTATGTATTGATGTACGGAGTTATGGCTCTGTTGAGCTAATTTTCCTATTTCATGATTTTTTGCCCAGCCAGCGTATGCGCTGCCATTTAGCCTTGCAATATGCGGAGCCACTACCATTTATTTCCAACCCTGGATGCCAATCTGTTCGAAAATGCGATTTCAAAATAGTTAGATTTGTAAGCAAATTAAGCCAGTTGAAATTCCTTTTCCCTTTCATCCTCCTCATTAGCATTCTGCTTGCTTCAACAAGTTGCATAGAAAAATCAAAAATTAATTTCATTAATGCTGATCTCGATTCAACGATTAAAGTCCAAAAAATTTCTTTTAACAACTTGATAAAAACCTATAAATCGCTGCATGGTCAATTTGTAGAAGTAGATGGTTATGGATTTTTTGGGTTCGAACTTTCGGCGCTTTGCCGAGAAGATGATTTATTTGATGATGATCAAACTTGTTTTTGGTTGGAATTTAGCCGAGACCTTAAAATTAATGACAGTTTGGTACTGTTTGCTTCTGGCCATAAATTTAAATTGAAAGGAAGAATAGATACAACACAAAGAGGTCATTTGAATTCTTATCCCGCTGCTTTGACGGAAATTTATTACCTGAAAGTGAAATAACGATTTATGTAACACGGTTCTTTTTTGTTCCAGCTTATCTATATCAAAATTGATATAATTCTTCTTCCTCATTTCTCATTAAACCTCTAGTCGATTTTCCTTTTATCTTCGCAACATGCAGGATTTCACTATCCGGACCATAAAACCAGGCGATAATAAAACACTCGCTAGCATTGTACGCAATACGTTAGCGGAATTTGGTGCCAACCACCCTGGTACTGTTTATTACGATCCTACTACTGATGCACTATATGAATTGTTCCAAAAGCCAGGCAGTATTTATTATGTCGCTGAACTCGATGGAGATATTATGGGTGGAGCAGGCATCTACCCTTCTGATGGACTTCCCGAAGGCACCTGTGAATTAGTGAAGATGTATCTATTACCAAAGGCCCGCGGATTGGGATTGGGCAAAACCCTCATTAATAAAGTACTTGCATTCGCTAAAGAGAGTGGTTATAAGAACGTTTACATTGAAACGATGCCGGAATTAAAACAAGCCATGAAAGTATATGAGAAATTTGGGTTCCGTTATCTTGACGGACCAATGGGGAATACGGGGCATACGGGGTGTGAGGTTTGGATGTTGTTGAAACTTGAGGGAACTCACTGATGCGCTATTCGCTATCCGCTATTCGCTGCTCGTAACTTCCGAAAAAATCAATTGACAATTCGTTCACTGGCACAAGCGAGCAGCGAGAAGCGAGTAGCGCGCAGCGATTCTTCTCACACTGCCTTCACCTCATACACCGGGCTAAACAAATAAACCTTCCCCGTATGCATTTCAATACATTGATATCTTTTCCTCAGTTTCTTTCCTTTTTTAAATACGCGACCTTCACCGATATCAAACAATTTCCCTTCTTCTACCTGTTCTACTAATACCAGTCCATCTACAACACCGTCATATTTCTTTAATACCCGCATCAGATTGTCATCGGCACAACTGCTGGCGGGGAGGTTATTGATGGACTGAAGCAGAGAATGCTCTATATCAGCAGGAAAAATTTTGAGTACGAGAAAATCTTTCAATAATAATGCATACCAATCTTTCCACTCGCGACCGTGGGCTTGTACCCGGTGACCATACTGCATAAACGTAACCAGGTGCGCGATTTCGTGTATCAAAGTGATCAGGAATGCGTACTTGTTAAGCGTACTATTGATACTGATACGATGCGTTTGATGTGAGGTAGCGTGACGATAATCGCCCAATACCGTTTTCCGTTCGCGGGTAATGGTAAGGTGAACGGTATATTGATGCAGATACTGCAGCACTTTAGGAACAGCTGCTTCCGGAATGAATTGACGTAGGTATTCTAAAGGCGCTTCTTTCTTAGGCATTCTTTTTTTGCTTGCTCACTTTCAACAAAATTACCACTTCCAATACAGTGTATAACATGTATAGTACCAGGCATCCAATGATGCCTCCTTTATTTACTTCCTTACCCGATATCATAATATATAAAAAGGAAGAAAACAGGCAGAGCGCCATTTTAATGAACATTCCCGCATATATAAAGCGAACAAAGGTCTGGGGTCGACTATCCTGAAAAGACTTATAGTAGAAATAGAAAGATACCGCTGTGGCTATAAAAAGTATAATATGGCCGACCAGTAAAACGTCGGCGCTAATATTCCATTTGGCCAAAAGAGAACGCGCCCCGAAAATACCCGCGTTAATAAGGAGAAAGACGATCAGTAATGGACGGAACGCTTTAAGGCCCGTGTTGGAAGAGAGTGTTGAATTCATAATACCAGTTAACTGTTTACGGCGGCAAAGGTAATACCATTACCTGTACAGCGGTCAGCATGCCAACCGGTATTATTATCAAATTTTTAATTGAGTGATCAGGCGGCCACCGGAGTATCCACTTTCTTATCTGCACCCTGGCGACTATTGCCGTTTACAGATGGAATGGTTTCCGTCATATGACACTGTCCATTGAAATTCGCCGTAGGTTCAATTTGAAGTTTGGCAGCATGAATATTTCCGCTAACAAAACTATTGCCCTTTAACTGCAGCAATTCTTTGACGTGTAGGGTGCCTTTAACTTTACCCATGATATCGGCTTGTTGACCTGATATATCTCCCTCCACTACGCCATTGGCGCCAATTACCACCTTTGCGGTGCAATAAATATTTCCCTGGAGAGTGCCATCGATTCGGATATCGCCATTGCTGGTAATATCGCCTTTGAGAGTTGTGCCTGCGGCAATAAGGCTTGCGCTACCACTACCGGGTGCAGCCGGCAGGTTGTCGGATTTGGATTTTTGATTGAACATAGCGTATTTGGTTTTTAATCGTCGATTTTTTCAGGTATCGGAATTATAAGTGCTGTTGTATCTAATTTTATAGTAGCATCTCCCTGCAACACTCCTTTCACACTTTGGAGATACTGATCCTTATACTTCATTGCCGTTTCCATTGAGTCTGTCCTCATCTTCAGGTCCCTCAGCTCCTTAGTATTATTAACATCACCATACCCCGGTATATAATACTTCAAGGGAGTAAAGATGATAAGGGCTACTGTAAGCCCGGTTAGCAATACAAAAATGGTGCTAAGAACTATATAAACACTAAGCCTTGATAACTTAAACGTCACAACCTCCTCGTAAGTATCATCGTTCATAACTACCAGGCGGTAACGGTTGCGAAGTCGTTTCAAGGTAGAGTTTTCGTCTAATCCAGCCATGAGCTTTTGATTTGAATAAAGGTAGCCAAATAGGCTGAAAGCTAAATCCTCTACATGCAAATCTTAGGACCTAACCGCAGATAACACTGATTACTATCGGGTAAAAACCAAGCGCTTAACAGAATTTACCCGTAATTCGCGATAACACAGATTATAAAATCCTGTGAAATCTGGGATAAAATATCTGTGTAATCTGTGGTTAAACCCGCTCAACGTAAAACATGGCCGAAAAATTGGACTAACTTTATAATAATTTTCTTGAAAATCAGTTATTAAGCAATTAGTTTGCGCCGCAAATATTCATCAGTATTGACTCGGATCATCTTCTTTGCATTGCTGCTAGGACTGGCGTGGCATACTACTGCTTCTGCCCAGAGCATTCCTGCGCTCACTTTTGAATTAAAAAAGCCCAAGAAATTAGAGGATAAAAAACTAGGTTCCGAAAAAGGAGTCGACAAAAAATTCACTGGAACCCGTCGCTTTTTTCAAAACTCTTTTACCAAGTACAACTGGCATTTTAACGCTAAAGAAAAACTAAAGGAAATAATCGCACGCGCCAAGGAGTCGCATAAAGACGATTACAACTATCTACTATCTTTTTACAATTATTCACCAGAACAAACCATACGTGATAGCATTGAGCTCGATTCTGTGATCTACAAAGCCAATGCAGCCATTCTTTTACATGATCTCCGGAGCGATTGGGTCGATAACATGTACATGCTGATGGGTAAGGCGTATTATTTCCGTCAGACATACGATACAGCCTATTATACTTTTCAATATATCAATTACGCGTTTTCCCCAAAGGAAAAAGATGGTTACGATAAAACCATTGGCAGCAATGCTAACGAGGGAGGAAGCGCTTTTTCCATTTCAACGAAGGAAAAAACGAATGTTGTTAAAAAGATGCATATCGGACTGCCCAGTCGTAACGAATCTTTTCTTTGGTTGATTCGAACTTATCTCGCTGTGGAAGAATATCCGGAAGCAGCTGGCATGATTGAAATATTGAAGTATGATCCTCTTTTTCCCGCACGACTGAAACCCAGTTTACACGAAATGCAGGCACTTTGGTTTTATCAACAATCAATGTGGGATAGTGCTGCGGTACATCTTGAATTAGCGCTTGACAATGCTGAAACCAAAGAAGAGAAGGCACGTTGGGAATACCTGATCGCCCAAATGTATGAAGCAGCTAAAAAACCTGTCCGGGCACAAGAGTTCTACGATAGAAGCATCAAAAACAGCCTGAACCCGGTGTTGGAAGTTTATGCCCGTTTAAATTCAATTCGTCAAAATAAGCAAGATGCAAAAGCTATTCAATCTAACATTGATGATTTGATGAAAATGGCTCGCAAGGATCGATATACCAATTACCGCGATATAGTTTATTATTCCGCCGCTCAAATGGAACTGGAGCGAAATAATAAAGAAGCCGCGAAAGCATTACTATTAAAATCAACTAGTGCCGCAATCGAGAATAGTGCTGATCCCAATCAGAAATCAAGATCCTTCCTATTGTTGGGCGACCTCGCTTATCAGGAAGCCGATTATTCAGATGCGAAGCGTTATTACGATAGCGTACAAAATCAGGAAATCGTTTCAAATCCTGAGCTTTTTGCAAAACGCAAAGAAGTTCTTTCCCGGATCGCCGAAAATGCGGATGTTATTTATCGTCAGGATAGCCTTCAACGAATTGCTGCCATGCCCGAAGACGAACGTGAACTGTATGTAAAAAAAATGGTTAGAAAATTAAGAAAAGAACAGGGATTGAAAGAAGAAGAACCAGTTGCCGCTGTTAACCCCATCAATGCTAATACACCTCCGACCAACCTTTTTGATGATAACGCAAAAGGCGAATGGTATTTCTATAATGCTTCTTTGAAATCAAAAGGTTTTACTGAATTTAAAGGGCTATGGGGGAACCGGCCGAATGCCGATAACTGGCGACGCCAAGCTGCCGTTAACCAGGCTATTCAACAAAAGCAGACCGAAGACGAACAATTACGTGTCGCGAAATCTGCACAGGCAGGCGATGATGGAGTTGTTTCCTACGACGCTTTAGTAAAAAAATTACCTCTCACTCCCGAAAAGTTAAAGGTATCCAACGATTCGATAGAAAATGCCCAAATAGAACTTGGCAAAGCATTGATGGAAGGACTAGAGGATTATGAAGCAGCGATCCTGGAACTGGAAAAATTCCATGAACGTTTTACTTATAGCAGCCGTCAGCCAGAAGCCCTGGGATATTTGTATTACTGCTATCTGAAAACTGGTAACAACCAAAAAGCCGAAGCTATAAAAGCGGAATTGCAACAACGATATGCAGGAACCGAAGCAGAGAAATCGATTACTAATCCGAAATCAGCCAGTGCTAAAAATCCGGCAACGGAAGATATGAACCGCCGTTACAATAAGATCTATACCTTATTTATTGAAGGGAAGTTTGATGAGGCGCTCGCTGAAAAGAAAATCGGGGATAGTTTATATGCCAATAACTATTGGACCCCTCAACTGCTATACATTCAATCAGTTTATTATATCCGTGAAAGATTAGACGATTCGGCAAAAAAGGTTCTGCAGGATATCATTAACCTTTATCCCGATTCAGATTTGGCAAAGAAAGCCAAAACAATGATTGATGTTCTGGGGCGCAGAAAAGATATAGAGTCATATCTCACTAAGCTAGAAATTAAACGTCCTTCCGATAGTGTTGAGAATGCCACAACTCTATTGCCAAACACTGGTAAAAAATTGGAGCGTAATGACTCTAATTTAATTGTAAGTCCTAAACCGGTACTCATTACCGATAAAACTCCCACTCCCACTATTAAAAAAGATTCGGTGCAAACCAAACCCACTGCACCGTTGAAAGTTGCCTATGCATCGGATCCCGCTGCTCCGCATTTCGTGGTTATTTTTACTGATAAAGTCGATGGTGTTTTTGTAACGGAAGCGAAGAACGCGTTCAATCGTTATAACAAACAAACTTTTTATAATAAGTCCTACGATATCACCAGCGAGATTCTCACCGATACTTCGCGACTGGTGCTGATGAATAATTTCGCCAATGCAGAAGAAGCGATCACTTATATTGACAAGGTCCGAAAGATAGCATCTACCGAAATTGTTCCCTGGCTGCCTGTGGGTAAGTACTCATTTGGAATTATTACGGCTCCAAATCTCGAAATGCTTAAAAGCAGCAAGGATGTATTGGAATACAGGAAATTTTTACAGCGATCCTTTCCGGGTAAATTCGACTGATGGGCTGATTTTTGTAAAAAACTGTTAAGGATGCTGAGAATAAGCGCTTTCTGCTTCGATATCTCCCGGCTTCTTTGTTGTTTCGAGCATGGTTTTTGTTTTACCTTACTGCTAGTTTCACTGAACCCTCAATTAACCTTTTAATATGGCACGTTCCGTTCGGATTTTCTGGAAAGTATTCTTTTATGGATTGGGCGCTTTTGTATTAATGCTGATCCTAATCAATTTTGGGGTATTTGGAAAGATGCCCTCGCTGGCACAATTGGAAAACCCATCCATTATGCAAGCAACTGAAGTATATGGTGACGATGGAACTCCGCTTGGTAAATATTATAAAGAAAGAGGTAACCGAAGCAACGTGAGTTACAAGGATATTTCCAAACATGTAATTGACGCACTGATAGCCACCGAGGACGAGCGATTTTATGACCATTCGGGCATTGATGCCAAAGGTGTAATGCGGGCGGTATTCTTTTTAGGATCACGCGGCGGCGGAAGCACAATTACCCAGCAGCTTGCCCTTAATATGTTCGCCGAAAGGGCCACAAACAAAATCACACGTAGTGTTCAGAAATTAAAGGAATGGATCATCGCGGTTAAGCTCGAACGAAATTTCACGAAACAAGAAATCCTCGCCCTTTATCTTAATACAGTTTCTTATAGTGAGAATGTTTACGGTATCCGAAATGCATCGCGCACATTTTTTCAGAAAGAACCCGACCGGCTAAATGTACAGGAAGCCGCTGTATTGGTTGGAATGGTAAATGGACCCTCCATTTTCAATCCACGAAAAAACCCGAAAGCAGCATTGGATCGCAGGAACCTCGTGATCAGCCGCATGGTGACTAATAAGTTTTTATCGGAAGGAGAAGCAAAAACAATTAAAGCGACTCCGATACAACTCAATTTCAAAAAGGTTGATGAAAATAATGGCATCGCTCCCTATTTCCTGGATGTTATTCGTGATGAAGTAAAAAAATGGTGCAAGGAGAATAAGGACCAGGATGGCGAGAACTATGATATTTACGAAGATGGATTAAAGATTTACACTACAATTAATCCACGCATGCAGTTATATGCTGAAGAGGCGGTTGCGAAACACATGCCGGTTTTACAAAGAGTATTAAGCGCACAGGCCAGTTTAAAAACAGATGCGGTATGGAAAACGCATGATAATATTTTACAGGCAGCGATGAAGAACAGTGACCGCTGGCAGAATCTTAAGGAAGAAGGATTGAGCGACGCGGAAATCAAAAAAACATTTTTTGTAAAAACAAAGATGAAGGTATTTGCCTGGAACCCACAACGGGGAAAGGATACCATGATGACGCCTTATGATTCGATCAAATATCATCGCGAAATGCTGCAGACTGCTTTTATGGTAATGGATCCAATGACAGGTCAGGTTAAAGCGTGGGTAGGTGGAATTGATTTCAAGAATTATAAATACGATCACGTTAATTTAAAGACAAAGCGCCAGGTAGGTTCATCAATTAAGCCATTTTTATATTCATTAGCAATAGAAGAATATGGGTTTACTCCCGAAACGGAGTGTGAAGCTACACAGCAATATTTTCCCGGGTCTGGTTATGTACCTGCAAAAAATACAGGGAGAACCGGTACGCGAACGATGGCTAATGCGCTGGCATGGTCGGTAAACGAAGTGGCCGCTTTTCTGATAAAACAAACCACACCGCAACGCTTTGCCGATTTTCTTAAGCAGATTAATATACCAACCAAGGTTGAACCCTATCCATCTATTAGTTTGGGAGCCGTTGATCTTTCATTATATGAAATGCTTTGGGGCTATTCCATGTTCCCCACGAGTGGGTTCAGTACGAAACCTGTTTATATTACCCGTATAGAAGATAAAAACGGAAATGTGCTGGCTCGTTTTGAAACTGAACGTAAGGAAGTGATCAGCCAGGCTACGGCGTATACGATGACCCGCATGATGCAGGGTGTAGTTGATTATGGAACTGCAGCGGGCTTACGTGGACGATTAGGTGTATCTGAAATGGGAGGAAAAACAGGAACTACCAATGATAATTCCGATGGGTGGTTCATGGGCTTTACTCCACAATTACTCGGTGGTGTATGGATCGGTTGCGATGATCGCTTTATCAGATTGGAAAGCGGACTTGGATATGGTGGTAAAGCAGCTTTGCCCATATGGGAATACTTTTTCCAGAAAGCATTTGCCGATAAAACATTGGGGCTTGATAGGTATGCAAAATTCATTCAGCCGGAAAACATGCCTAATAAATTGCAGTATGATCCATTTCTCAATATAGAACCTCCAACCGGCGAAGAAGGAAATGAACAGGTAGATGAATTCCTCGGAAAGCCTGATGTGCAGGATATACCGGTGGATTCAAAGAAATCGTTGGAAGAACAAAAGGTTTTACAGGAAGCAAAGGATCCCAAGAACCAGGTCCCTACCGATAAAAAAGATCCCGTAAAAACAGATCCCACAAAACCGGAGGAAAAAAAGAAAAAAGATGGCCTGTTTAAAAAGTTGTTTGGAAAGAAAAATAAAGACGGAGAATAATTTTTTTAGCTAAGAGGGGAAAAGGGGATTAAAGGGTCTTGATATTCATAGATTCACTTTTATCTCCTTTTCTCCTTTATACTCTTAGCCCTGTATTTCCCTTTGGACTGAAAGTAAAGTGACAATCCGTTTCAGCTCTGCTTCATCTGCCACAACCGGGTTACCGATATCAAGTATATCCGGATTTTGATGCATAACATTATTTGGAATTACCTTTCTCGCGGAAGTATGAAACTCTCTTGCACCTGTTGTAATTAATTGCTCAATATTTGACGACCGAACACCAGCCCCGGGCATAATTATAATACGTTCATCTGCCTGCGCAACCAGTTTAGTCAACATCTCAACCGCATCAGGAGCCGCACTTTTTTGTCCGCTCGTAAGTATTCGCTCACAACCACATTCAATAAGTTCTTCTAATGCTTTGAAAGGATCGGGTGCCGCGTCGAATACCCGGTTAGAAGTGACACCCATGGGATAGGCCCACTCCACAATTCGTTTGAAACGTTCTATATCAATATTCCCATTCTGCATTTGAATACCAACGGATATACCATCGCAACCCAGCTCCTTACATAAGAGGATATCTTTTTGCATGATCGCGAATTCTTCCTCATCATAAAAATAATTACCTGCTCTCGGACGAATGATTGGATATAACTGTATGGTAACTTTTTCTCTTGCTTGTTTAATAGCGCCAAAAGAAGGAGTAGTACCCCCTTCTACCGGGTTATCACATAACTCCGCACGTACTGCCCCTGCTCGTTGAGCAATGATGCAGGATTGAACGTTGAAGGCGCAGACTTCGAGAGAGAGCATGCCGATTTATAATTTTTGAATTATGAATTGTGATTTGCGATGTTCAAACCTATTATTAAATTAAAATTTCTTTCTTTTTGATTTAAGATTTGCGATTTTTTCACGATTACTTTTTGCAGTGAAAACAATATCACGGGAAATCATAAATCCAAAATCATAAATCCTAAATCAAATTCTTTGCTACCACCAACCTCTCCTCTCCCCCATTCTTCACCGCAAAGCTGAATCCTTTTTGTAAGGCATATCCTCCGTAAACTCCTTTTTTATTGATAGCGATAAACCCAATCTGAATTTCCCGCGCTTTGTTTCCTTTGATCCGAAGAATTCTTTCGACCGCTTTTTTACAAGCCTGTTCGGGCGATAGACCTTGTCGCATCAATTCAACAACCGTATGCGAACCGGCAATACGTATCACATCTTCTCCTTGTCCGGTTGCAGTAGCCGCACCCACTTCATTATCTACAAACAATCCAGCGCCAATTATCGGAGAATCACCCAAACGACCGCGCATTTTAAAACCCATACCGCTGGTAGTACAACTTCCGCTGAGATTGCCTTTTGCATCCATCGCCACCATTCCAATAGTATCATGATTCCATTCTCCGTTTTCTAATTTGGAAGGAATCATTGGTCCTTTTTGTTTGTTCTCTATATTAATGATTGGCTTATACTCCGATTTTTTCAACCATTCTTTATAACTTCTTTCCGCATCTTCGGATAGCTTTTGTTCTTCCAATGGAAATCCTTCCGCAACGGCAAATTGTTGTGCCCCGCTTCCTACCAGCATTACATGCGGTGTTTTTTCCATTACCCTTCGTGCAACAGCAATCGGATGTTTAATACGTTCGAGGAACGCAACACTTCCGCAATTAGCAAACTCATCCATTATACACGCATCCAATGTTACAAATCCATCCCGGTCGGGATTAGCACCCAAACCAACGCAACAGTTTTGAGAAGATTCCGTAACCATTACCCCTGCTTCAACAGCATCCAGCGCACGTCCTCCTTTTCCTAAAATTTCCCAGGCTCCTTTATTAGCAGCAATACCCGCATCCCAGGTAGAAATCACAACAGGCTTACCAATAACAGCTGTATAATTTTCCTCCGCGGCCCATGCTTTCTTTCCAAATAAAACAGCAACAGAACTGAATGCAGAAGATTGCAAGAATTTTCTTCGTGTTGACATGATCATGACTTTTAAAAAAAAATAAAAAACAGATTAGCAAGATATAGAAATAGGTTGGGACCTGCATGTGTTTTGAATATTCGAACACCCTGATATTCGTGGTTTTTTTGCATGAGGCGTTCCTACGGAACGTTATTGCATTCATTTTTGTATTCTACCCATGAAATGTTCCTACGGAACATGAAATCAGAACGCAGGTTGCACACAGATCAAGTGATAGCTTTAATTTTCGAAATACAATAATGTTCTGTAGGAACATCATGTGGTAAATTTGAAAATAACTGTTTTAAGTGCTGTAGGAACATTTTGTGCAAAGAAATAACATGGTGTGAGCGAGAATATAGAATTTCAAAATATAAAATGTAAATTGTTCTCCCTGATACGTTCTTCATGTTCCGTAGGAACATCTCATGGGTAGAAAAATCATAAAAATTGACCAGCGTTCCGTAGGAACGTCTCATGCCAAGAATGTTACACGCAAAAACATCCTAATTTTATAAAGAATAGCCGAGAAGAGGAATATCTTTCGACCTTCACCTTTCATTTTTCACCTTTCACCATTCACTATTCACGTATCCATAAACTTCCCCAGACTCTTTCGCGCATTACTCCTGATCTTATTCTTCAAATACCCACTCCATCCCAATAATATACCTGGCAAACCCAATGCCTGGCGACTCCATTTCCAGATATCAAATTGATCGGTATGCTCAATGATCATTCCATCCTGCAACCGCATATGCGCCTTAATTTTATTGGTTACTTTGCGGCCGGTTTTTGAAAACGTATAATTGGCAACCCAATCGCAGGTGGCATATTCATCATCCAGTAATTGAATATTGGAAAAACTCAATGAAAAATTCTTAGCATTCTTACACAGCATCTCCCACATGGCTTTGGCTTCCGGGCCTTCCAAAATTCCAAATGCCGGATCATTAAATATTATATCATCGCTGTAGCAGGATTGCATTGTAGCATAATCCAATTTCTGAAACGCCGAATAGAAGCGTTGGATGACTTGCGCGTTTCCGTTCATAATTTGGTGATAAGAGTGGATGGAGAAACCGTAAATTTAGCCCTCCAAATTCAAATGACATGAGAAAATTCTGTATTGCCTTTTCATTGCTGTTGCTTGTTCTTTCCGTTTCCGCTCAAAATTCACAGGATTCCGCCTGGATACGGGATAACTATATTAAGAAGGAATTAAATATTCCTATGCGGGATGGTATTAAGTTGTTTACAGCAGTATATATGCCTAAAGATGCTACCGAAAAACATCCTATCCTTATGACCCGCACGCCCTATTCCTGCGCCCCGTATGGCGAGAACAACTGGCGATCTTTCTGGGGTAATCATCTTCGCTATTATATGCGCGAAGGATATATTATGGTATTTCAGGATGTGCGCGGTCGATGGATGAGTGAAGGAGAATTTGAAGATATACGTCCTTACAATCCCAATAAAACCGGCAACCAGATCGATGAAGCAAGCGACACCTACGATGCCATCGATTGGCTCATTAAAAATATCCCTAATAATAACCAACGTGTGGGAGTAATGGGAATTTCTTACCCGGGTTTTTATTCTACGATGGCTGCATTAAGTAATCATCCTGCATTAAAAGCAGTGAGTCCGCAAGCACCGGTTACCGATTGGTTTATTGGAGATGACTTCCATCACAACGGTGCCTTTTTCCAGATGGATGCATTTGGTTTTTACACAGGATTTGGAAAACCACGTCCAAAACCAACAACGGTTGGACCCACTGGTTTTACTTTTCCGGTTCGCGATAGTTACAAATTCTATCTCGAAGCAGGCACATTGAAAAATCTTTCAGTATTAATGGGAGATAGCATTAAGTTCTGGAAAGATCTCTATGCACATCCCAATATGGATGATTGGTGGAAAGCAAGAAATCCACGCAACTTTGCGGATAAAGTAAGCAACGGAACGGCAACGATGGTCGTTGGCGGATTATTCGATGCGGAAGATTGTTTTGGTGCATGGAGAATGTACGAGGCTTTTGAAAAGAAAGGAAAGAATGACAATAAAATTGTAATGGGTCCGTGGTACCATGGTCAATGGGCATCGAGAGATGGATCCTCATTGGGCAATGTTCGCTTTGATGCGAATACGGCGGAATGGTATCAGAACCATATCGAGATTCCTTATTTCAATTTTCATTTAAAAGGTAAAGGAGACATTACAAAACAAGCGGAAGCGACTATCTTTTTCAGTGGAGCAAATCAATGGAAAGAATACCCACAATGGCCGCCGGCAGAAAAACAGGATAGGCCAATCTTCTTACAGGAGAATGGTAAACTTTCCTGGGACAAACCCGTTGCCAAAACAAGTTTTAGCGAATATGTCAGTGATCCATCCAAACCAGTTCCCTATACCGAGGATGTTCATATGGATCGTACGACAGCATA